>Ga0187820_1000169_pt1 | contig 13752 bp, 11 predicted proteins | sample NC_wetland_sal_i_19_FD_132409 | JGI IMG/M metagenome (GOLD analysis project Ga0187820, IMG submission 132409) | Wetland sediment microbial communities from Neuse River Estuary, North Carolina, USA - SO4_5 | ecosystem: Environmental > Aquatic > Freshwater > Wetlands > Sediment | place: USA: North... | reverse complement strand
GGCTCCGAAGCGCGCCTGCGGGAGATTATCCAAGCCTATAACTACCTGAAATCGGCCGGTTTCTGCTGATTTGACGGCTTTCGCCGCCTTGTGACTTTCTGCTAGAGATACCGCGAAAATCCGACCGCCAATCGCAGATTTGCGCCTCGGATTTTGTTTGTGCCTTGGCTTGCCGAGTTTCCCGCTGACGCCCAGCCGAGGTCACGGAGGAAGAATGACCCTCGCAACTGACGCAGATACCCAATCCGGATTGCCCGACATGAAGGTTTCGGTCCGGCAAGTGTTCGGAATCGATACCGATTTGGAAGTGCCGGCCTATTCCGAGCCCGATGAGCATGTGCCCGAGCTCGATACCGATTATCGCTTCGACAGGCTGACCACGCTCGCCATCCTCGCTGGCTTTGCGCGCAATCGCCGCGTCATCGTCACTGGCTATCACGGCACCGGCAAGTCGACCCATATCGAGCAAGTCGCGGCGCGGCTGAATTGGCCGTGCGTGCGTGTCAATCTCGACAGCCATATCAGCCGTGTCGATCTAATCGGCAAGGACGCCATCGTTATCCGCGAGGGCATGCAGGTCACCGAATTCCGTGACGGCATTCTGCCGTGGGCGCTGCAGAATAATGTGGCGTTGTGTTTCGACGAATATGACGCCGGCCGTCCCGACGTCATGTTCGTGATCCAGCGCGTACTGGAATCGTCGGGTCGCCTGACGCTTCTCGACCAAAACAAAGTGATCAAGCCGCATCCCGCTTTTCGCCTGTTCGCAACCGCCAATACGGTGGGACTGGGCGACACATCCGGGCTTTATCACGGCACGCAGCAGATCAACCAGGGGCAGATGGACCGCTGGTCGATTGTGACGACGCTTAATTATCTGCCGCACGACAACGAGGTCGATATCGTGCTTGCCAAGGCCAGACACTATCGCACGGCGGAAGGCCGCGACATCGTCTCGAAGATGGTGCGCGTCGCCGACTTGACGCGCAATGCGTTCATGAACGGCGATATTTCGACGGTGATGTCTCCGCGCACGGTCATCACCTGGGCGGAAAACTCCGAAATCTTCAACGATATCGGCTTCGCGTTCCGGCTCACCTTCGTCAACAAATGCGACGAACTGGAGCGCCCGCTGGTTGCCGAATTTTATCAGCGCTGCTTCGGCCAGGAATTGCCGGAGAGCGCGGTCAACGTGGCGCTGTCGTGATCGCCTCTCCCCGCACACGGGGAGAGAAAATAAAGAGGCCATGAGCTCCAACATCAAGTCCAAAGGGGCCGCAAAAGAAGCGCCGACCGAACCTTTCAAACGGGCGGTCGGCGTTTGCACGCGGGCGATCGCCGGCAAGAGCGGGCTTGAAGTCAGTTTTGCCTCCGAACGGCCGGGTCTCGTCGGCGGCAAGGCGCGGTTGCCGGAGCCGCCGCGGCGGCTCAACGAACGCGAGGCCTCGATTGTGCGCGGCCATGCCGATGCAATCGCGCTGCGGATCGCTTGTCACGATCCGGCGGTGCATCGCAAATTGGCGCCCGGCGGCCAGCAAGCGCGCGCCGTGTTCGAGGCGATCGAACAGGCGCGTATCGAAGCGATCGGGGCGCGCCGCATGGGCGGCGTCGCCAAGAACCTGGCCGCCATGCTCGACGACCGGTTCCATCGCGGCAAATTCGACGAGATCACCGATCGGGCCGACGCGCCGATCGAGGATGCGCTCGCGATGATGGTGCGCGAACGGCTGACCGGAGAGACGCCGCCGCAGGCGGCGCGCAAGCTTGTCGATCTGTGGCGTCCGTTGATCGAGGAGCGCGCCGGGCGCGATCTCGATCGCCTCGAACGCGTGCTCGACGATCAGCGCCGGTTCGGCGACGTCGTCCATGATCTGCTCGACTGCCTCGATATGGGCGAGGATCGCTCCTCGGAATCCGACGAGGAGGAAGGCGAAGAAGGCGAGGATCAATCGCAAAAGGACGAGACCGGAGTTGATGGCGAAGCCTCCGAAGCCGCCGACAGCGAAAAGATGAGCGCCGAAGCAGAAGCTTCGGCCGACGAATTGCCCGACAGCGCTTCGGAAGCGGTTGATGCGCCGGCCGCGGAAATGGACGACGACGCTGAGATGGGCGATTCGGAAACCGCCGCCGAGCCGTGGCGGCCGCGTCACCAGCGCAACGAGCCGCGCGGCCCGGACTACCGGCCGTTTACCGCCAAGTTCGACGAGACGGTCGGCGCCGAGGAATTGTGCGAACCGGAGGAGCTCGATCGCTTGCGCGGCTATTTGGACAAGCAGCTCTCACACCTGCAGGGCGTGGTGGCGCGCCTGGCCAACCGGCTCCAGCGGCTGCTATTGGCGCAACAAAATCGCGCTTGGGAATTCGACCTTGAAGAAGGCCTGCTCGATCCCGCGCGTCTGTCGCGCGTCGTCGTCGACCCGATGCATCCGCTGTCGTTCAAACGCGAGAAGGATACCAACTTCCGCGATACGGTGGTGACGCTTCTGCTCGACAATTCCGGTTCGATGCGCGGCCGGCCGATCACGGTCGCGGCGACCTGCGCCGACATCCTGGCGCGGACGCTCGAGCGCTGCGGCGTCAAAGTGGAAATTCTGGGCTTCACCACGCGCGCCTGGAAAGGCGGGCAGTCGCGTGAATCCTGGCTGGCCGCCGGCAAGCCGGCCAATCCTGGCCGGCTCAACGATTTGCGTCACATTATCTACAAGTCCGCGGACGCGCCGTGGCGCCGCGCACGCAAAAATCTCGGACTGATGATGCGTGAAGGCTTGCTGAAGGAAAACATCGACGGCGAGGCGCTTGATTGGGCGCACAAGCGGCTCCTGGCGCGCTCGGAAACACGAAAGATCCTGATGATGATTTCCGACGGCGCTCCCGTCGATGATTCGACACTATCGGTCAATCCCGGCAACTATCTCGAACGCCATCTGCGCTGGGTGATCGAAGACATCGAGACGCGCTCGCCGGTCGAGTTGATCGCGATCGGGATCGGTCACGACGTGACCCGCTATTACAGGCGTGCCGTCACCATCGTCGACGCCGAAGAGCTCGGCGGCGTGATGACCGAAAAGCTCGCCGAATTGTTCGAGGAACATCCGGTTGCGGAGCGCATGCGGCCCGCGCGGCCGCGCCGGTTGCACGCGTAAGGCGCGCGCCGGACGCGCGTCGAGCACCAAACCGGGCTACGCGGTCGCTTGGCGCTTCTTGACAACCTGACGCTTGAGTTCGAGCGCGCGCGGCGACAGTTCGCCATCGTTGGCGGCGATCAGAAATGCATCGAGCCCGCCGCGATGATCGACCGTCTTGAGCGCGTTAGCCGAAATCCGCAGCCGCACCGAACGTCCGAGCGCGTCGGAAATCAGCGTCACGTTAAGCAGATTGGGCAGAAATCGCCGCTTGGTCTTTCGATTGGAGTGGCTGACCTTGTGCCCAATCTGGCGCGTTTTCCCGGTCAGCTCGCATCGCCATGCCATGGCAGAAATCCTTAAAAGCCGAAATCCCGTCGGTCCCGGGCGCCATTGCCGGACGAAATGGGGAGATTGGCACGGACCTATAGTGTTGCCCCAGTTGAGCGTCAAGCGCGGGCTACGGCAGCAGTTTGTGGCGATTTTCCGCAAGATAAACCAGCGTCGCCAAACCACACAAACGACGTATTCTCCGACAAAACAAGAGGCGAGTTCCTGGTCCGGAATAAAGCCTTGCACAGCTTCGCGTTCCCGAGCCACCGCCGAGCAGGCGCCGCTGCATCCGCCGCGGCGTTTTTAGTCTTAAGCGCTTTAGCCTTGGGCGTTTTAGTCTTGGCCGCGCCATTGGGAGCGGGTGTCAGAGCCGCCCTTGCGGGTGAGACGAGCCATCAAGTAACGAGCCGGCAAGCGGGCGGTCAAGGAAGCAGCCAAGCAGGAACCCAAACAAGCACGCATGGGGGGACCCAAGCGCGCCTTGAGGCCGAATATCTCGTGACACTGGCCGGTATTCCGATCGGCCGCGGCAATTGGATCATCGAGCTGTCGGATGACCAATATACCGCCGCGGCAACCGGCACGACCACGGGCGTCATTCGCTTCTTTACCGGCGGCCGCGGCTCCGGCGCGGCGCGCGGGACGATGAACGCGGGTCAACCGGTGCCGACGAGCTATGGCGCCATGCTTTCCTACGGTAACAAAAATGACGATGTCCGAATTTCGCTGGCCGGCGGCAATGTGACGGACTATGACGCCGAACCGCCGCTGCCGCCGCTGCCCGACCGTATTCCCGTCACCGATGCCGATCGCCGGGGGGTGATGGATCCGATGACGTCGATGCTCAATCGCGTCGCCGGAAACGGCGATCCGGTATCGCCGGAAGCGTGCAATCGCAAGGTCGCAGTCTTCGACGGCCGCGTGCGTTACGATCTGCACAGCGAATTCAAGCGCATGGAAAACGTCAAGGCGAACCGAGGCTATGAAGGGCCGGCTGTTGTTTGCGCGGTCTATTTCACGCCGATCGCCGGTTATGTGCCGGATCGTCCCGCAATCCGATATCTCGTGACGCTGCGCGATGCCGAAGTGTGGCTGGCGCCGATCGAAGGCACGCGCGTGCTGGTGCCGTTCCGGTTCGCAATGCCCACACCGCTTGGAACCGGCCTGTTGCAGGCGACCGAATTCGTCACCGTCTCCCAGCCCTCGCAATCGCCGCGCCCAACTGCTAAGACGCAGTGAAATTCGCAGGATCGGCGAAGCGCTGGCCTGACCGCCGCGCCCGCGTCCCCATTATCCACAAGCCGTGGCCTCTTGACTCGGCATGGAATCATGGTTGCACGACGGGTTAACGTTTTTGTCGCGGTGACGGACCTTCGTTTTAGCCGATTCCACCCGATCTGGTATTCAATGTGGGAGACCGAACCATATATCGCGGTGAACGAATTCGAACGGTTGTCGAGTCGCCGATTCGGCCGCGATTCGTTCCAGACTCGTTCCACATGTTAAGCACAGGGCTTTCCAGCGTCACATTGTGACACAGAAGCTCGATCGTCAGCACTGTCGTCGCGTCGCCACCGCGTGTGTCGGGACTTGAATGTCGATTTCGTTTTCGCCAACCGCCGATCGTGAGCATCGCGCTCGCGGCGCCGGCGTCACTGCCGTATTGGGCCCAACCAACACCGGCAAGACGCATCTGGCGATCGAGCGCATGCTCGCGCATTCCTCGGGCATGATCGGACTGCCGCTGCGGCTTCTGGCGCGCGAAGTCTACAATCGCGCGGTGGAGCGCGTCGGCGCCGAAGCGGTCGCGCTCGTCACCGGTGAAGAGAAAATCAAGCCGCCGAATCCGCGATTTTGGGTCGCCACCGTCGAGGCGATGCCGCGCGAGCTCGATGTTTCGTTCCTGGCGATCGACGAGATCCAGCTCGCGGCGGATTTCGAACGCGGGCATGTGTTTACCGATCGCATGTTGCGTCGGCGCGGGCGCGAGGAAACCCTCGTGCTGGGCGCTGCGACGATGCGGCCGATTGTCGAACGGCTGCTGCCCGGCGCCAGCATTGTCAGCCGGCCGCGCCTGTCGCAGCTGACTTTTTCCGGCGAGAAAAAACTGACGCGGCTGCCGCGCCGCTCGGCCATCGTCGCCTTCTCGGCGGAAGAAGTTTACGCCATCGCCGAATTGATCCGCCGCCAGCGCGGCGGCGCCGCAGTGGTGCTTGGCGCATTGTCGCCGCGCACGCGCAACGCGCAGGTCGAACTCTACCAATCCGGCCAAGTCGATTACATGGTGGCGACCGACGCCATCGGCATGGGATTAAATCTCGACGTCGATCACATCGCGTTCGCTTCCGATCGCAAATTCGACGGTTATCAATTCCGCAAGCTCAATCCGTCCGAGCTCGCCCAGATCGCCGGCCGCGCCGGCCGCGCCACCCGCGACGGCACTTTCGGCACCAGCGGTCGTTGTCCGCCCTTCGAGACCGAACTGGTCCAGGCGCTGGAATCGCACACCTTCGAGCCGGTGAAGCTTGTGCAATGGCGCAATTCCGATCTCGACTTCTCGTCGGTCGGCGCGCTGCAGGCGGCGCTCGCGGCGCCGTCGAGCGAAAGCGCGCTCGCGCGTGCGCCCGTCGCCGAAGACATTTTGGTGCTCGATCACGCCGCGCGCGACGACAATGTGCGCGCCTACACGCGCACGCCCGAAGACGTCGAGCGGTTGTGGGACGTCTGTCAACTGCCCGACTACCGCAAGATCGCGCCCGCCAATCATGCCGAGCTCGTGGTGACCCTTTACGGGTTTCTGCAGCGCGACGGCACGATCAAAACCGATTGGTTCGAGCATCAGGTCGCGCTGGCGGATCGCACCGACGGCGATATCGACACGCTATCGACGCGCATCGCCCACATTCGCACCTGGACGTTCGCGGCGAACCGCCCGGATTGGCTCGCCGACCCGGAACATTGGCAGGGTGTCACGCGCGGCGTAGAAGACCGGTTGTCAGACGCATTGCACGAGCGGCTTACCGAGCGCTTCGTCGATCGCCGCACCAGCATCCTGATGCGGCGGTTGCGCGAAAACGCCACGCTCGAGCCGGACGTCAACAAGACCGGCGAGGTGGTGGTCGAAGGTCATTTGATCGGCCGGCTCGACGGCTTTGTATTCGTGCCGGATGCCGCCTCCTGCGGCTCGGAGGCGAAGGCGCTGCAAAATGCGGCGCAAAAGGCGCTGGCGGGCGAGATCGCCGCGCGCGCGTCGCGCTTGGCGGAGGCGCCCGACAATCAGTTCGTGCTTGCCGCCGACGGTACGCTGCGCTGGACCGGCGCCGCGGTCGGCAAGCTCTACGCCGGCGAGGAGGTGCTGCGCCCGCGTATCCGCGTCGTCGCCGACGACCATCTCAACGGCGCCTCCCGCGAAGCAGTCGAGACGCGGCTCAACGCCTGGGCTAAGGCTCACATCGAGAAATTGCTCGGTCCCTTGTCAGAGCTCGCGGCCGCGGCCGACGTGACCGGAATAGCACGGGGGGTGGCGTTCCAGCTGGTCGAGGCGCTTGGCGTGCTCGATCGTCAGCGCGTGGCGGAGGAGGTCAAGGGGCTTGAACAACCGGCGCGCGCGACTTTGCGGAAATACGGCGTGCGCTTTGGCGCCTATCACATCTATATCCCGGCGCTCTTGAAGCCTGCGCCGCGGGCACTGGCGACGCAGCTCTGGGTGCTGATGCATGACGGACCGCAGAACAAGCTCGTCGATCTCTTGCATCTCGCCGGCAGCGGCCGCACCTCGATCCCGATCGATCGCGACATCGATCCGACGCTCTATCGCACGGCCGGATACCGTGTCTGCGGCGAGCGCGCGGTGCGCGTCGATATACTGGAACGGCTCGCCGATCTGATCCGCCCGGCGCTTGCCTGGCGGGAAGGAGCGCCGGGAGCGCGGCCGCGGGGCGCTTTCCCCGGTGGCGGTTTCACCGTCGTCAACACTATGACGTCGCTGACCGGAGCGTCAGGCGAGGACTTCGCGTCGATCTTGCGCTCTCTGGGTTATCGGATGGAGCGGCGGCCGAAAACATTGGATCCGCAACCGGAGCCTTCGGTCGCTCCCGCCTCGGCCGGGGAGACAATTGCGCCACAGGCACACGACGGCGCGGCGGCTGGCGGCACGACCGCGCCGGCAGATGTCGCGGACGCCCCGTTGCAAGCCGATCCGCAGCCGCCCGAACCAACGGACGTCGTCGCAACGGCAAAGGACGATCAAGAGCCGGTGGCCGATGCCGTTGAAACGGGGCAAGCGGCGGTGCGGGAGAGCGAAGACGCTGCGCAAGAAATGCCGCCGCAAGCCGTCCAAGAAGCAGCGCATGAAACGGCATCAGAAGCTGCTCAGGAAGCAGCGCATGAAACGGCGTCAGAAGCTGCGCAGGAAGCAGCGCAGGCGACGAGCCAAGATGCGGCTCAAGAAACGGTTGCCGCCACCGATGCGTCAGCTCCTGCGCCGAGCGGGGAGCCGGAAACGGTCGAGGTCTGGCGGCCGGGCCGGCCGGAAGGCCGGCGGCGCGCCCGCGAGCGGCCTCATCGGCCGGCAAGTCAGCCAAGAACAGACTTCGGCAAGCATGCACCAAGGGCGAGGCAAGAACCTGCCATGCCCGCGGCGGCAGCCGTCGAAGGAACGCCGCCAACCGCCCAAGGCGAATCGGCTCCTTCACCGGGTGAGCATGCGGACAGGGGACGACCGCCGCGCCATCGTCGCCATCAGGAGCATCGGTCCGACCGACCGCCGCGCGAACGGCCGCCGGCCAACCGCTTTGAACGCCGCGAAAAGGCCCCCGATCCGAACTCGCCATTTGCCAAACTCGCGGCCTTGAAGGCTCAGCTTGAAGCCGATGCGAAGGAGCGCCGGTGAGTGAGTGTCGAGCTTGCGCGGCAACGGATTGACCGCTGGCTATGGCATGCCCGCTTCGTGCGCACGCGCGGCGCCGCCGCGGCGCTCACGGCAGCCGGCTATGTTCGAGTCAATGGCACGCGGATCGGCGCTCCCGGCCGCATGATTAGAAGCGGCGACGTTATAACGGTCGCGCTCGACCGCGGCGTCCGGGTGGTCAGGGTCACCGGCTTTGCGCAGCGGCGAGGCCCGCCGGCGAGCGCGGCGGCGCTCTATCAAGACATCAACCAGAGCGCCACTTAAGGGTGCGGCGAGAGGGCGATAGGGCCTTCTTGCGTGACCCGGACCCATGCGATAGGAGCAAGGCTGAAAGAGCGCCGTTTAGAGTGTGCAAATGACCTATATCGTCAACGACAATTGCATCAAATGCAAATACATGGATTGCGTTGAAGTCTGCCCCGTGGACTGTTTCTACGAGGGCGAGAATATGCTGGTGATCCACCCGGATGAATGTATCGATTGCGGCGTCTGCGAGCCGGAGTGCCCGGTTGAGGCGATCAAGCCCGATACCGAGCCCGGCGTCGAAAAATGGCTGGGCATCAACGCCGAATACGCGAAAGTCTGGCCCAATATCACGACCAAAAAGACCCCGCCGGCCGATGCCAAGCAGTGGGAAGGCGTTCCCAATAAATTCGAAGAATATTTCTCAGCCAATCCTGGCAGTGGCGACTGATACACGTCTGAGTCGTAATCTTAACCACTGTTGAAAATTTCCGCTTTTGCGGGGCTGATGCGACGCTTTCGCACGCGTTAACGCTTTGATTTTGGCTGAAAATGTGTTATGTAGGAGTTCACACAATGAAATAACGCCCCGAGGCTGCTCCCAGACCGGGAGCATATTTTTTCGAGGGGGTTTCCGAGGAACCGTCAAAAGAGGCGTGATTTCCACGCGAGAGCAGTGGCAGAAAAAACTCGTCGTCGTCCTAAGAAGGGTGCAACCGGCATGAGCCGGAAGACCACAAAGTCCTCCTCCCGCACGAGCCGGAGGCCCACACCGTCCACGCGAGCAATGACCCGCACCCGGGTCAGCGTGGCAAAGCCCGCGCATCGGCGCAAGCCCGAGCCGGAAGGAGCAGCAGCTTTGGGAATGAACGCAAAGAAGACTACTCAGCGACAGGGCTTCAAAACTCACGAGTTCATTGTTTATCCGGCCCATGGCGTCGGCCAGATCGTTGCGATTGAGGAGCAGGAGGTCGCCGGCGTGCGGCTTGAACTGTTCGTCATTAACTTCGTGAAGGACAAGATGACGCTGCGGGTGCCTACCTCCAAGGTCGCCTCGGTCGGCATGCGCAAGCTTGCCGAAACACCGATGGTCAAGCGCGCCCTTGAAACGCTAAAGGGGCGCGCGCGCATCAAACGCACGATGTGGTCGCGCCGCGCTCAGGAATACGAAGCCAAGATCAATTCCGGCGACATCATCGCGATCGCCGAGGTTGTTCGCGATCTCTATCGCTCGGAGACGCAACCGGAACAGTCCTATTCGGAGCGTCAGCTGTATGAGGCCGCGCTTGACCGGCTGTCGCGCGAAGTGGCGGCCGTGCAGCGGATCACTGAGACCGAAGCGATCAAGGAGATCGAAGCGGCGCTCGCCAAGGGACCGCGCCGCGGTCCGAAGCCTGATGCCGACGAGGAAACGGTCGTCGAGGAAGAGGCGGCCTGACGCTTTCGCTTTCGCGTATCCATAAGGGCCCGGCAAATGCCGGGTCTTTTATTTTCTCTCGGTAAATGGCGCGAAGCCACGACCAGCGCGCGAGACCATCGGATTACGCACGCTCTGCTCATGATGCTGCCGGCAAAATACCTGTGCTTAGTCATAAATTAAGCTTCCTTTGAAAGGAGATAGAAGGGACCACGCGGGGCAGGGGGCTTCGTCATGAGAAAGTCGAGCAAGGCCAGGCCGAAACGCGGCCGGATCATTCCTCTGCTTTTGACCGTCGGCATCGGTTACCTGTTGGGCGCCTGGCAGATGGCCGCGTTACGCGAGAGCGATCATCGATCGGCGGCGGCCGCGCAAGCAGTCGCGATCCGTTTCCCGGCAGATTGGATCAATCCCCAACCAGAGGCCAAGACCGCGGTGACGGCACGCTCGGTCGCCACGGCGGCCCTATTCAGTCCCGTGGCTTTGGCGCCCCAGCCGCTACAGCCTGCGCCGATGTTGTTGCAACAGCCGGACGCTGAAAACGCACCGATGCAATTATCTGATCCTCCGGCATCCCAGCCGCGCGCGATGGTGCAGACCGCATCGTTGGAAAATGTCGCATTGCCCGCGGCCTCACCGGCGCATCCCGCCGCCGAGCCGGCACGGCCATCAGCGACCGCGGATAAGCCCGCCAAGACATCCGCCGCGGCGGCGCGCGCCCCCGCTTCAAACCGCTCCGCCTATGTTCTCGACGAGGCGCAAATCGCCAGCATCAAAGCGCGGCTTCATTTGACGCCGGACCAGGAGCAGATGTGGCCGGCGGTTGAGGTAGCGCTGCGCAACATCGCCTACAAGCGCACGCAGTTGGCGCGCGAGGGGGGCGCCGCGAACGTGCAATCGTTGGACCCCAACGCCGTGCAGGGATTAAAAACCGCCGCCGTACCGCTGATCATGAGCTTCAACGAAGAGCAAAAAGAAGAGGTGCGCAACCTCGCGCACGTCATGGGCCTCGATCAGCTCGCCTCGCAGTTCTAAATCCGGCGCGGCGGCCGGCAGATCGGCTCGTTTTGCTCTTTAATTGCCGGGTTTCTTAGTTGCCGGGTTTCGCCGCGGCACCTGGAAGGCCGGGCGCAGCAGATCGGCGGTGCATTTCGCGCCGATCAGCGCCACGCCGACGAAGCATAACAGCTCGCCCAAATCCAAATTGTCGACGTAGAAACTGTAAAGCGGCTCATAAAGAAAAAACGCCGCGCAGAGTGCGGCGGCGATTGCACACACCGCGGCCGGCGCGCTGCCATAAAGTGTCGCCACCAGAACCGTCGGAAAAAGATAAAAGAAGACGAGGTGTTGCGGCCCGACCGCCGTAATCCTGACAAGCCACAAAACCGCAGTCACCACTGATACAGCAGCAAGCGCCACGGCCACGGGCATCGCCCGCTTCACAATCCACATGTGTGTCCCCCCACGGCCTTTTCAGCCTTGATTTTTCAGCCGTGCAGTCATGATAGCCGAGAGGAGGGATGGAGCAAGTAGCCTAAAGGTTTAGGCGTTAGCCCGCTTATTCGACAACGATCTTCATCTCGCTGCCGGGCTTGAGCGCGTCGCCGGCGTCGAGCCCGTTGAGCATGCGGAAACGTTCGAGGGCACGATCTGGGACGGCCATCTTGCTCGCCAACTTCTCGACCGTGTCGCCCGGCGCAACCGTGACGATGCGAAGACGCAACGGCTTGGCCTGCTCGGTCTCGGCGATGGTCATGCGGCGGAAGGTGTTGATCGATTCTCGGAAGCTGTGATCGGTTTCAGGCGAGCGGTGTTTGGCGGCGAATATGAATCGGTACACGTCGCTGCCGAAGCGAATAGCGTAGAGACGAAAATCCCATTGGTCGCCCTTGGCGGCGGCGGTAGCGCCGGGGAAACCGTTGACCGTGATCTCTTCGACGGTGGATGGATCGATATTTTCAATCCACCCGGAGTTCAAATAATCCGTGAGCGTTTGTTCCGCCGGCACGTGCACGACGTCGAGACGAACCGCCTCGCCACCGCCGCGTTTGATGCCGAGCACAGCCTGAGCGGTATTATCGAGCGTGAAGCCATCGGGGGCGGTGAAGGTGAAGCCGAGCTTCGGATGCAGGAAGCGGCGGCCGCGAACGAATCCCTCACTCGGGTCTTCGCCGTAGACGATGCCGTTGATGTCGGCGAGGTAGGTCGCTTTGGCCTGGGCAAAATTCTGCCCGTTGTCGGCGGGCGCGCGATATTGCCGCGCGGTAGCGATTGCATTGGTGATGCGCTCGGGCGTCGCCGGATGCGACGACAGAAAATCCGGAGCGGCTGGATTGATGGCGCCCGTATCCTCCGGCTTGAGGTCGGCATTGTGCTCCATCGCCGTGAGGAAACGCACCGCGCCGTAAGGGTCGTAGCCGGCGCGGGCAGCGATGCCGACGCCGATGGCATCAGCTTCGAATTCCTGATTGCGCGAGAAACTCGCCAGCGCCAGTTTCGATTTGGCAAGCGCGAGCGCGCCGGCGGCTGGATCGGTGACCACGTCCGAAACGACCCGGCTGACAAGCTCGGCCTCGCGCGCGTGCTCCTCGCGGAGCTCGGCGTGGTGGGCGATGACGTGTCCCATTTCGTGCGCGATGACCGAAGCCAGCTCGGAATCGTCGTTGGCGAGCGCGATCAGTCCGCGCGTGACGTAAAGATGGCCGGTCGGCAGCGCAAATGCGTTGACCGAGTCCGAATTGAGAACGGTGACTTTGTAGTGCAGGTCGGGCTTGTCCGATGCCGCGACAAGGCGTTCGACCATCGATTCGATCAGGCTTTGCAGCCGCGCGTCGGTGTATACGCCGCCATAGGTCGCGAGAATGCGCTGATGCTCGCGCAGCACATCGGGCGACATCGGAGCGTCGGCTTGTTTGACCAGCGCCGGAATTGCGGCTTGCGGCCCGAGCGTGAACGGCGAGGCCGTGCAGCCGGCAAGCACCAAAGCCGCGCAGACAATGCCCGCACGGCCAAGCCGAACCATTTCCAACCGTCCCCGTCCCACCAAAGCTCACCCAAGCCAATCGCGCGTATCTCGATCAGGCGAAGTCTCGATCGCGCTAATCTCGATCACGCAACTCTTTTACCAAACGCGTTACTGCCGATCGACTACTCCCCGTTCGCGTTCTCGATCTGCTCCGGGCGCTCGGCCGCGATCCACGCGCGGTCTTCGACGCCGCGTTGCTCGACCCAGCCGCGGACCCGAATGCGGCGACCAGCCAGAGTCTTCAAATCAAGACCCGCCGCCGCGAATGTGCGCTCGTTTCGTTTCGGGACCGTAACTGTAATATCCTCAGACCGTCGCCGTCCGAAATTCACGTAGATCGTGGCGCCGCTTTCGCGTACGACGTCACCGTGCCTTCGACCAGCGCGAATCGGCCTCGCTGCGCCGGCACATCCACCGGGGTTTCGACGTTAAGAACGTCATAATACGGATCGGCCCAGAGGCCAAGCCTTGCCTTTCGGGCGATCTTCTCGCGACTCAAAAGTTCCCCGGCGCAATCGCGCCCGACCCGGTCTCCGACACGGGCAAAACGTCCGCGACGAGCTCCCCTGCACGAAAAGCTCGTCGCCGTCCCGCATTGTATAGGCATAAGCGACCAGCCGCCCGTAGTGATCGGAAGCGATCTCGGCGCTGCGGAGAACCACTTGATCAGCGCCGGCGAGCGCATTGAGCGCAACGGCGCTAG
>Ga0187820_1000166_pt1 | contig 13793 bp, 20 predicted proteins | sample NC_wetland_sal_i_19_FD_132409 | JGI IMG/M metagenome (GOLD analysis project Ga0187820, IMG submission 132409) | Wetland sediment microbial communities from Neuse River Estuary, North Carolina, USA - SO4_5 | ecosystem: Environmental > Aquatic > Freshwater > Wetlands > Sediment | place: USA: North... | reverse complement strand
CGTCAACATCGGCCTCGGCGAAGCCAGCCAGAACGCCAAGCTGCTGGATACCGCCGCGGTCGAGCTCGGCCAGATCACCGGTCAAAAGGCCATCATCACGCGCGCCAAGAAATCCATCGCCAATTTCAAAATCCGCAAAGGCATGCCCATCGGCTGCGCCGTCACTCTTCGCGGAGAAAAAATGTACGAGTTTCTCGATCGGCTCTGCAACGTGGTTCTGCCGCGCGTCCGCGATTTTCGTGGACTTCCCTCGAACGCCTTCGACGGCCGCGGCAATTACACCCTGGGCCTCAAGGATCAGCTGGTGTTTCCCGAAATCGATTACACCCGCGTCGACAAAATCAAGGGCATGAACGTCACTCTGACCACGACCGCAAAGAACGACGAGGAAGGCCGCGAACTTCTAAAAGGTCTCGGAGTTCCCCTGCGCGTTCCCGGAGGAGCGCAATAAATGGCACGTTTGGCAAAAATCGCAAAGACGCATAAGAAGCCGAAATTCAAAGTCCGCGTTCGCAACCGTTGCCGCGTTTGCGGCCGCGCTCGCGGATATATCCGCAAGTTCCAGATGTGCCGCATCTGTTTTCGCGGCATGGCGCTCAAAGGAGAAATTCCCGGCGTCGTGAAAGCCAGCTGGTAGGAGCCTTAGGAGAAACGATGCAAACGGATCCCATTGCCGATTTTTTGACGCGCATTCGCAATGCCACCGCCGCCAAGCACCAGCGCGTGGATGTGCCGGCGTCGAAGCTCAAGACGGAAATTGCCCGCATCCTCAAGGAAGAGGGCTACATCTCGACTTTCAAGACGGTGGACGAAAACAAGACGCGCAAAATGCTGCGCGTTTTTCTGAAGTACACCCCGGACCGCCGCAGCGTCATCACCGGCATCAAGCGCATTTCGCGCCCCGGCTCGCGCCGCTACCTGGGCGCAAGCGAGATCCGTCCGGTCGTGGGCGGCTTGGGAATCAACATTTTGACGACGCCAAAAGGCCTGATGAGCGGACGCAGCGCACGCAAAGCCAAAGTAGGCGGCGAAATTCTCTGCGAGGTTTGGTAACGGTTTTGAATTCGTGGGGGACACGGCATGCCGTGTCCGTCTTTTTGGGTTTTGATTTTTTGAGCTTTTGGAGATAAGGACGAACAGATGTCACGTATCGGACGCAAACCAATTCCAGTACCGGCGGGCGTGAAAATCGCGCTGCACCCGGGTCAGGTCGACGTGCAAGGGCCCAAGGGCAAGCTCACTGTGCCGCTGCCGCACGGCATCACCTTCGAGCAAAAAGATGCCGTGCTCACAGCTCTTCGCGACACCGAAGACCACCGCGCGCTCCATGGCCTCGCGCGCGCTCTCGTCGCCAACGCCGTTCACGGCGTCACGCAAGGCTTCAAAAAGGATTTGGACATCGTCGGAGTAGGCTACCGCGCTGAGCTTAAAGGCAAAGTTGTCGCATTCGCTCTTGGCAAGTCGCATCCCATCGAGTTTCCGGTTCCGGAAGGAATCCAGATCACGGTGGACAAGCAGACGCACATCGTGGTCAGCGGTGCGGACAAGGGCAAAGTCGGACAAGTGGCTGCCGACCTTCGCGCGCTGCGTCCGCCCGATCCGTACAAGCAGAAGGGCGTGCGTATCACCGGCGAGCGTCTGAAAAAGAAGGCCGGCAAGGCCGGAGCCAAGGCGGGTGGCCCAGCTTAGTTTTTTGGGCCGCAAGGCCCGCCCGAATTTGTTGGGGCACGGCATGCTGTGCCCGTCAGTGGAACTTGGCAAGGTTTAGGATTTAGGAGAAGAAACAGTGGCATCGGCAAGAGTTCGCAAGCTATCGAAAAATCTTCACCGCCTTCGCGTTCACGAGCGCGTTCGCCAGCGCGTCGAAGGCACCCCGGAGCGCCCGCGTCTGTGCGTCTATCGTTCGCTCGGTCACATCTACGCGCAGGTCATCGACGACCGCACCGGAAAGACCGTGGTCTCGGCCAGTTCCGTCGACGGCGAAACCAAAAAGAATTTGAAGGGTGGCGGCAATATCGCGGCGGCCAAGGTGATCGGCAAGACCATTGCCGAACGCGCCAAAACCGCCGGAGTCAGCAAGGTAGTGTTCGACCGCGGCGGTTACAAGTATCACGGCCGCGTCAAGGCGCTCGCCGACGCGGCGCGGGAAGCGGGGTTACAGTTCTAAGCCTATGTCGAAGCAAATTTTGCGAGACAGTTTAGCGGTACGCAGGCTCCTGGAGGTGAATCCGTCCGACTTGAAAGACGACGTCATCGCCATCAACCGCGTCACCAAAGTTGTTAAAGGTGGCAAGAATCTCAGTTTCTCGGCTCTCGTCGTCGTTGGCGATAGCCACGGCCATGCCGGCTTTGGAATGGGCAAAGCCCGCGAAGTGCCCATGGCCATCAAGAAAGCCATCGAGCAGGCCAAAAAGAATTTGATCAAGCTGAATATGAAGGGCTCGACGATTCCTCATCAGGTTCTCGGACGCTACGGCTCGGCGCAAGTTCTTCTCAAGCCCGCTCCGGAAGGCACGGGCGTTATCGCCGGCGGACCGGTGCGCAAAGTGATGCAAGTGGCGGGGATTCACAACGTGCTCACGAAATCTCTAGGCACGTCGAACCCGCACAATGTCGTCAAAGCCACATTCGCCGCTCTGCTCGGCCTCAAAGACGCCGCCCAGGTCGCGGAAACGCGCTCCAAGACTGTCGACGAAATCAGCGGCCGCATGCAAAAAGCGGCTGGAAGTGAGAACAACTAATGCCCGGCAAGAAGAAATCGAGCGAAGAAAGAATCGGCAAAGGCAAGGGCGGCAAGGTCCGGGTGAAGTGGGTAGTGAGTTTCATCAGTTGCACCGATGACATGCGCCAGTGCATTCGCGGCCTCGGATTTCGCAGAATGCATCAAGTGGTCGAGCGCGAGGATACGCCGGCGGTTCGCGGCATGATCCACAAAGTGCGGCATCTCGTGGAAGTGGTGGAGTAGAGCGATGGCAAAAAAAGTTTCACGCGGCCGCAAAACCGCAAAAAAGGCTAGCCAGCCCAAGCCGGCGTTCAGCCTGTCGAATTTGCGCCCGCCAAAGGGCTCGCGGCACCGCAAAGTGCGCGTCGGCCGCGGCATGGGTTCGAAACTGGGCAAGACTTCCGGTTCTGGCGACAAAGGTCAGAAATCCCGCCGCGGCTATTCGCGCCGCCGCGGATTTGAAGGCGGCCAGATGCCGTTGCACCGCCGCATGCCCAAGCGCGGCTTTCATAATCCGTTCGGGGTAAGCTACTCGGTGGTCAACATCGAGGAGCTGAACGTTTTTCCGGCCGGCGAAACGGTCACTCCCGATTTGCTTCGCGCGCATGGTTTTGTGCGCCGCGTAACCGATCCGATCAAGGTTTTGGGCGATGGCGAACTGAAGACCAAGCTTGCGATTCACGCGCATGCCTTCAGCGCCTCGGCCAAGGACAAGATCACCAAAGCCGGCGGCACGTTCGAGGTAGTGGCATAATTTTGAGGCGCGGCGTTTTTGCAGGACGTTGTAGCGTGACGGGGACTCGCAAGGCAAACGTATGAAACGATTCGTCGAAGCTCTCCAGAACATGTTCCGCATCCCGGACTTGCGGAACCGCGTCTTTTTCACGCTGGCTTTGCTCGCCGTGTATCGCCTCGGCGCGCATATTCCCACTCCCGGCATCAACGCGAGTGTGCTCGACCAGATTTTCAGCCAGTCGCAGGGCTCGGTTCTGGGCATCTTCGACCTTTTCAGCGGCGGCAATTTCCGCCAAATGACGATTTTTGCTCTGGGCATCATGCCGTACATCACGGCATCCATTATCTTGCAGTTGATGCAGGTGGTTTTTCCGTACCTTGAGCGCTTGCAAAAAGAAGGCGAACTCGGACGCCGCAAGATCACGCAGTACACGCGTTATCTGACCATCGTCCTGAGCGTCATCCAGTCGCTGACTATCGCCACCACGCTCCAAGCCACGCATCTGAGCGGCCAGTCGCTCGTTTATCATCCCGGGCTGGGCTTCACGCTGATGACCATCCTGACGCTCACCACCGGCTCGGCGTTCATCATGTGGCTCGGCGAACAGATAAGCGAGCGCGGCATCGGCAACGGGATGTCGCTCATCATTTTCGTCGGCATCGTCGTCGGCTTGCCCCGCGCCATCGATGACCTGGTCACCAAGGCAAGAACCGCCGCCTGGGGGCCTTTCACCGGGCTTGCGCTGATCTTTCTTATCGTCGTGATGATCGCCGTCGTGGCGTTCATCGTGTACGTCGAAGGCGGGCAGCGGCGCATTCCCGTGCAATACGCCAAGCGCGTCATCGGGCGCAAAGTCATGGGCGGGCAATCTTCTTACCTGCCTTTGCGCGTGAATTCCGGCGGCGTGATTCCGCCGATTTTCGCGAGTTCGCTGCTGGCCTTTCCCGCTACCGCTGCACTGGTCCTGGGAAGCCGCTGGGCCTTCGTAAATACCATCAAGGACCGCCTGGCCTGGGGCGAGCCGCTTTACACCGTCGTGTATATCACGATGATCATGCTGTTCTCGTTCTTCTACGTCGGGATTGTTTTCAATCCCACGGAGCTTGCGGACAACATGCGCAAGAACGGCGGATTCATCCCGGGAATCCGGCCGGGGCGAAACACTTCCGAGCACGTGAGCAAAATCCTGAAGCGGCTGACGTTCATCGGCGCGGTTTATCTCGCCATGGTCTGTTTGCTTCCGGAATGGATGATTGCCGGTATTCACCTCGATCATCTCGGATGGGGCATTGGCTTGTGGTTCGACCGTCATTTTCCGGTTTGGTTTTTGAAAGGCTTGGGCGTGCAGTTTTATTTCGGCGGCACGTCGCTGTTGATCGTAGTAGGCGTGGCCATGGACACCATTCAGCAGCTCGAGGCCCAGTTGGTCATGCGCAATTACGACGGCTTTGCTCGAAAGGGCCGGTTGCGCGGCCGGCGGTAAATGCATGGCGACGAGCCCAGCGGTGCCGGTAAAGCGGCCGCCGGAAGAGCTCAATCGCGCCGTGATTTTCCTCGGGCCTCCGGGCGCGGGGAAAGGCACGCAGGCGAAGCAGCTTGCGGCCAAGTATGATGTGCCGCATCTTTCGACCGGCGACATGCTCCGCGAGCATACCGCCAAAGGCACGCCGCTTGGCGCGAAAGCCAAGCCGATCATGGAGCGCGGCGAACTGGTTTCGGATTCGCTGGTGCTCAAGATGGTCAGAGAACGCATCGAGCGGCCGGATTGCTGGCATGGTTTTGTGTTCGACGGTTTTCCGCGTACCGTCGCCCAGGCGCATTATCTGGGTGAGCTGTTGAAGCAGGGCGGATTTCGGCGGCCGCTGGTCATTCATTTGGTGATCGATACGGCGCTGATTCTCCGGCGTATCACCGGCCGGCGCACTTGCAAGACGGGGGGCGAGATTTACAATCTTTACGAGCGCCCGCCGAAAGTCGAAGGACGCTGCGATAACGATGGCGGTGAGTTGGTGCAGCGGCCGGACGACCGGGAAGAAATTGTTGCGCCGCGGTTGCAGGCGTACCACAAGCAGACCGAGCCGCTGGTAGCGTATTACCGGAGGCTGGGCCTGCTGCACGATGTGGACGCCTCGAAGAGCGTGCAAGATGTTGAACAGCAGGTGACGCGAATCTTGCAACAGGTGCGCGTGAAACATTAGATGGCCCGGAAAGGGCCGCAAGTAGAAACGATGGCGATTCATTTGCGCAGTGCCGAAGAGCTGGAAAAGATGCACCGCGCCGGGCTCATCGTTTACGAGACTTTGACGGCGCTCCGGGACATGGTTCGGCCGGGCCTGACGACGATGGACCTCGAAAAGTTTGCCGAGGAAAAAATCGCCGGCAAGCCGGGCAAGGCGGCGTTCAAGGGGTATCGCGGTTATCCTTGCACGCTGTGCACTTCGGTGAACGGCGAGATCGTTCACGGGATTCCGTCGCCCAAGCGGAAATTGCGCGAAGGCGACATCGTCTCGATCGACTTCGGGATGGAAGTGGACGGATATTTCGCGGATTCGGCGGTCACTGTTCCGGTTGGGAAGATTCGGCCGGAAGTGAAGAAGCTGCTGGATGTAACCCGCGAATCGCTCGACCGCGCCATTGACAAGATGCGCGCGGGCAATCGCCTCGGCGACGTCGGCCACGCAGTGCAAAGCTGGGTCGAGCAGCACGGTTATTCGGTGGTCCGAGAGTTTGTCGGGCACGGCATCGGCACCAAGATGCACGACGAACCCAACCTGCCGAATTACGGTGAAGAAGGGCGCGGCGCGCGGCTGCAAGAAGGCATGGTCATCGCCGTCGAGCCGATGGTCAACGCGGGCCGGCCGGAAGTTCGGATGCGGGATGAGTGGGTGGCGGAAACGGCGGATGGCAGTCCCTCGGCGCATTTCGAGCACACGGTAGCGGTCACGGCCAACGGCCCCTGGATTCTGACCCGGCCGAAAGAAATGACCGGGCCGTCCTGGTAGCTTGCGACGTGGCTGTCCGCGGTGGAAAGGTTTTGTAGGGGCACGGCACGCCGTGCCCGCTGTTAGCAACGAGCAAGACAGCGTCTGGGTTTTAACCCGCCGCTGGCAACGCAGGAGAATATGGCGAGACCCATTCGCGAGAAAAAAGAAAAAGGCGACTCCGGCAATCCCAAAGAGGACGCCATCGAGGTAATGGCCACGGTCATTGAGCCGCTGCCCAATGCGATGTTTCGCGTGGAGCTCGAAAACAAGCATCAAGTGCTGGCGCATGTTTCCGGCAAAATGCGGAAAAATTTCATCCGTATTCTGGCGGGAGACAAAGTAGCCGTCGAGCTTTCGCCATACGATTTAACGCGCGGCCGGATCGTGTATCGCTACAAGTGAGCTTGTAGTGGCGAGTCTTTAGACCCATGTTTTTGGTTCTGCGACTTTGCAGGGGGCTGGGTCATCTAATGCCCCTGGTTTATGGGGCTCGCCCAAGCAGGCGGGCCGCTGGCCGCCGAGAGCGGCCGGAATGAGGGACAAAGGCAATGAAAGTAAGGGCATCGGTAAAAAAGATTTGTGACAAGTGCAAGGTGATTCATCGGCGCGGGGTGGTGCGGGTAATCTGCGTCAATCCGAAGCACAAGCAGCGCCAGGGTTAAGGAGAGAGAATGGCACGCATCGCAGGTGTTGACCTTCCGCCGCAGAAGCGCCTTTGGGTCGGACTGACTTCGATCTACGGCATCGGGCAGGAGCGCGCGAAAAAGCTCGCCGCCAAGGCTGGCGTCGATCACACGAAAAAGATCCGCGACCTTACCGAAGACGAAGTGAATCATCTCCGGCAGGAAATTGAAAAAGAAGGCCGCGTGGAAGGCGATCTCCGCAAGGAGATCCAGATGAACATCCGCCGGCTGATCGAAATCCAGGCGTACCGCGGAATCCGGCACCGCCGCAATCTTCCGGTGCGCGGCCAGCGCACGCACACGAACGCGCGCACGAGGAAAGGTCCGCGGCGCGGCGCAGTGGCGGCAAAGAAGAAGGTCACCGGCAAGAAGGGCTAACAGTTTTGCTCGTAGGGGCACGGCACGTCGTGCCCGTCCGAATCATCGTTTTAGATTTCGCACCAAACTGAAACGGAGTGAACAGTGGCAAAAGAACAAAAAGGCGCGGTGCCGGACGCAACAGCAGCACCGGGAAAACCGGCGGCGGCGACAAAGCGCAAAAAAGAATTCAAGAAGAAGCGCGAACGGCGTGTCGTGCCGCACGGCATCGTTTATGTGGCGGCGACGTTCAACAACACGCAGATCACCATCTCGGACACGGATGGCCGCGTGATGTGCTGGTCGTCGGCGGGGGCTATCGGTTTCAAAGGCTCGCGCAAGGGCACGCCGTACGCCGCGCAGCAGGCGTCGCTGGCTGCCGCGGGCGTGGCGCGGGACCAGTACGGCATGAAGAGCGTGGAAGTCCGCGTGAAGGGGCCCGGCTCGGGACGCGAGTCCGCGGTGCGCGCGCTGGCCGCGGCGGGATTGCATATCGTTCTGATTCGCGACGTGACGCCGATTCCGCATAACGGCTGCCGTCCTCCGAAGAGGCGCCGCGTTTGATTTTGTAGCACAGGCACTCTTGCCTGTGCGCTTTTGAGTTCGCTTCGGCGATTGCCTCGTGATTCCTAATTCCGAAATCACGAGGCTCGTTGAAGCTAGGTACGATGGACCGGGAAGAAGGGTTGCCAACCTGTAAACCGGTCGTCATCTGAGTTAAAGGAGAAAAAGTTGGCAAGACACCGAGATGCAGTCTGCCGCCTGTGCCGCCGGGAAGGGCAGAAGCTGTTTTTGAAGGGACTGCGGTGCTTCACGGAGAAGTGCGCGATCGAGAAGCGCAACTTCATTCCGGGACAGCACGGGCAGTCGCGGCGGCCAAAGGTCGCGGGCTACGGTTTGCAGTTGCGCGAGAAGCAGAAGGTCAAGCGCACCTACGGGCTGCTCGAGCGGCAGTTCCGTTCGTATTTTGAGAAGGCCGTGCGGGCCAAGGGTCCGACGGGCGAAAACCTGATCATCACGCTCGAGCGGCGTCTGGATAACGTGGTGTGGCGCGCGGGATTGGCGTCCTCGCGTTCGCAGGCGCGGCAGCTCGTGCTGCACGGACACGTTCGCGTGAACGGGAAGAAGGTCAACATTCCTTCGTATCTCGTGACCGTGGGCGAAGAAGTGGCCATCAAGGAAAAGATGCACCAGAACGCCATGGTGCTGGAAGCGCGCAACGTGGCGCAGAGCCAGAGCGCGGTGCCGTGGCTCGAGCAGGACCGCGAACAGTTCAAGGCCAAAGTCGTGGCCATGCCGAAGCGCGAAGACGTGCAGACGCCGCCGATCAACGAGCAGCTCATTGTCGAGTTGTATTCGAAGTAAGAAAGTGCCGGGCTAAAGCCTGGCGCTACACAAGAACAATGGCCGGCGCGCGAGCGCCACAGTTTTTGGGGCCGGGAAGATCGGCCCAGAAGGAAGGAACACGATGTGGAAGGGATTTCAAAAACCAAAGCGCCTTGCATCCGAGCTGGAATCGCTGACCGAGAAATACGGGCGGTTTTCCGCGCAGCCGTTTGAGCGCGGCTGGGGCACGACGGTTGGAAACGGGCTGCGGCGCGCGCTGTTGAGCTCAATTGAAGGCGCGGCTATCACGGCGGTAAAAATCGAAGGAGTGCTGCACGAATTTTCCTCGATTCCCGGCGTGGTGGAAGACGCAACCGATATCATCCTCAATTTGAAGCAGGTGCCGATCAAGCTGAACACGGATCTGCCGAAGACGATTTTCTTCAACGTCGATCATCCGGGGCCGGTGACGTCGGCGCAAATCGAGGAAGATGCGGACTTTGCGGTGCTCGACAAGAGCGTGTACATCGCGACAGTCAGCGAGGGCGGCAAGCTGCAAATCGAGATGCGCGTGAAGAACGGCCGCGGCTACGTGGCGGCGGACCGGAACTACGACGAAGACCTGCCCATCGGCTACATTCCGGTCGATAGCGTCCACTCGCCGGTGCGCAAGGTCAACTACTCGGTGGAAGCGGCGCGTCTCGGCCAGATGACCGATTACGAAAAGCTGATGATCGAAGTGTGGACCAACGGCGCGATCACGCCGCAAGATTCGATTGGATTAGCCGCGAAACTGGTGAAGGATCACATGAGCATCTTCATCAACTTCGAAGAGCCGACGGAAATGGCGGAGCTGCCGCAGGAAATCGCCAACGATCCGCGTCTCGAGCATCTGGATCGCTCCGTCGAAGAGCTGGAACTTTCCGTGCGTTCCTACAACTGCTTGAAGAACGCGAACATTCAGACCATCCGCGAACTCGTGCAAAAGAGCGAGAACGAAATGCTGAAGACGAAAAACTTCGGCCGCAAATCGCTCAATGAGATCAAGGATATACTGACCAAGATGGGCCTCAGCCTGGGCATGAAGTTCGACGAGCACGGCCGCATTATCTGGCCGCCGCTGCCGAGCCAGACGGCGCCGCCCGCGGCGGATGATTCCATCGCCGGGGGACTGTAAGAGAAGCGAACAGCTCACAACCCAGAGTTCGGACATGCATATGCTGGCCGCGAGCTTGAACAAGAACACTTTCGCGGCCCGCTTGAGAAAGCGGGCCGTTGCAAACTAACGGACGATAAAGGGACAGACGATGCGGCATCTTAATTCAGGATCAAAACTGGGACGCAACCCGTCGCACCGTCGCGCGACGCTGCGGAACCTGGTGAATAACTTGTTCGAGCACGGGCGGATTACCACCACATTGACGCGCGCCAAGGCGGCGCGGCCGGTGGCGGAGAAAATCATCACGCTCGGCAAGCGCGACACGCTGCAATCGCGGCGGCAAGCGGCGGCGTACCTCATGACGCCCGCCATGACGCAGAAGCTTTTCGGCGAAATCGCACCGAAATTCGCGGACCGCGCCGGCGGCTATACCCGGATTATCCACGCAGGCATCCGCGTGGGCGACGGAGCCAAAGTTGCCATCCTCGAAATCGTCGGCTACGAGCTAAAGAAAAAAGAAAAGAAAGAAAAAACCAAGAAGGAAGAACCGGTCGAAGCCGCCAGCTGATTCACGTGACCCGTGTTCCGTGAAAAGCCCGTTTCGAATTTCGAAGCGGGCTTTTTTGTTTTTTTACTTGGCTGCCGGAACGTTGCTGTCCCCAATTCCTCGAAGAAAAGTCAAAACCCGCACCCTGAAAACCGCAGGGTGCGGCACCCAAATTCATCCTGGCGTTTACATGTGCTCCACCCGCCAGCCAGGAAGCAGTGCAGGAACCTGGGGTGCCCCCGGTGTCTCTCCGGCACGTTTCGCCGTTCCGATGCGATGAAATATGCAAATGAGTCTACTGGGAACCTGGGGGAACCTGGGACACTGTCACCAGTTTCGCAGTTTCGCGTCACCGGAACTGAATCGAAAAGGAATGGCGGTGATGCTATGGTGATTGCGAGGGAACGCGATGTATCTAAGGTGAACTGAAATGAATACATCTGGATTGCTGAAATGAGACAATGTGCATTCTGCCCATCCACAGCTTCGCTCACCGGCGAACATCTGCGCAGTGATTGGGTGAATAAGCTTCTTGAAGGTCGAACGCATCATTACGACATTTATCAGCGCAGTTATGGCACTACGCCGACCCGATGGACTGGCAAACGATTCGATGTGAAGGCTAATGTTGTCTGCGGGGATTGCAACTCAGGATGGATGAGTCAAATAGACAGTGATGCCAAGCATTGTCTACAGGACATTATTCTTCACGATTGCAATGCTTGCATCTTACCGCAGAGTTTGGCAGCAATCGCAGCCTACACCATGAAATCTGCCTTTATCGGCGACTACATTACGAGGCATCGGGAGCCTTTCTTCGACCATCAGGCTCGTCGGCGGTTTGCTCATTCTCAGCGACCTATTGACGAAGCCCATATGTGGATTGGTCGCATTCAACAGCCGCGAGGGAAGAAACAGGGCATCTACAAAACTCGCTACGGACAGCCACACGGAAGCACAGTTGTGCGATTGCTTGACACTTATGTGTTCACGTTCAGCATTGAAGCCCTTTTGCTGCAGCTTGCCATTACTAGATTCAATAACCCGATCGTGGGAGACTCCGCGTATTCTCCTGAGCTGAATCAGGAGAAAAGGCTCGACACAATGTTCATTCCGTTCTGGCCACTGCGAGTTGTCAACAGATGCGTAGAGTGGCCACCGACGCAAAGCATTCACCACTCCCAACTCGAGGAAGCCGCAAACCGCTTCGCGCAGCTAACAATCAGCGCATAGGGAGCCGGACGAGTGGCAGTTTCTTGTGGCCTACCGTTTGTGATTCTCTTTCTCACAAACGGTGGGGCACTCTTCCTTCTCACCTTTCCGGTGCGGCTCTAGCTCCGCCCACTTCGCCGGGATAATTTCCGTGCCGCGGCCCAGATGCTCTATGCTTGTCCCCTGGTGAGAGATAGACTCTGGACACTTGACCTGACTACTGGTATCCCGTACTATGGCTCTGAAGTTCGAATGGAACGAGTCCAAGGCAAAGGACAACTTCGAGCGGCATGGAGTGACTTTTGACTTGGCTACAGAGGTCTTTAAAGACCCGTTTGCTGTCGAGTTTCTCGACGACCGGCAAGACTATGGCGAAGAGCGTTTCGTGATTATAGGCTTGGTTGCCACACACCTGCTTTATGTGGCTTATAGCGAACGGCGGGACGCTATCAGAATCATATCCGCCCGGAGAGCGACGAAACGTGAGCAGGAAACCTATCTCCAGGAAAACCCATAAAGAGTTTCGTCCGATGACGCAAATCGCCATCGAACGCGCGGCGCTTGCCGATCCGGATGCACGGCCTTTGAGCAGCGCCGACATAAAGCGCATGAAGCGCACGCCACAGGCAAAAATCATTCGCCGCGCCTTGGGTTTGACGCAGGAAGAATTCGCCAAGCGGTTTCGCATTCCGCTGGGTACACTACGCGACTGGGAACAGGGCCGCGCCACCCCCGATCAGCCAACGCAAGCCTATCTGACGGTGATCGCTCGCAGCCCCGAAGGCGTGCAACGCGTCTTGGAAGGTTAACGCTGGCTCGGATCAACCCTCTTCTTAATCCACAAAAGCACACCCCGCGCGTGTGGCGCAAAGTGCCATTTGCCGCATGAATCGGGCCACGCAAGCCAACGGCATGTTGCGACCCTAGGAGATTTGGGGGAGGCGACGGGAGCCGGGAGGACGGCCTTTGCGGGGGAAGGGGTTGGGGCCGCCGGGTGGAGTGGGGACGCGCTGCCTTCGAAGCTCAGGCCAGGGAAGCGCGCCCCTACAGACTGAAGGCACTGGGGGGCGGAGTTTGCCGGCGGCTAGGGCGTCGAGGGCGCGGAGGCGGGCTTTGAGTTCGAGGGCGGTGAGGGAGCGTTCGCGGTAGAGCCAGCGGAGGAGATCGCCGACGGGACGTTCGCCCTTTTGGGAGTTGCATTGGACGCAGGAAGAGACGAGGTTGCGGTAGGAATTGCGGCCGAAGCGGGAGCGCGGGAGGACGTGGTCGAGGCACTTCTCGGCCTGGGTGAGGCGGCGGAGACAGTAAAAGCAGCGGCCGCGCCCGCGGGTATGGATGGACTGGCGGAGGGCGCGGGTTTGCAGGAAGTCGATGCCGTCGAGGTGGGGCGCGGGGGCCTGCGTGCGGCCGATCGGAGAAGGAAGCGGCGTAGCAACGGAATAGCGCGCGCGCGTGCGACCCGGGAAGGCGGCGGGTTCGCGGCGGGCAGGAATCTCGGCGGGCAAGAGCACTTCGACGAGGTGGCCGTTACGGTTGCGTTGAACCAGGCGCAAAGCGCCCAGTGCCAGGAGGCGGCGGAGGGCTTCGCGAGCCGGTCCGGCGGAGAGGCCGATGCCGCGGGCGAGCCACTGAATGGAAAAGTGGAGGCGGGATTTTCCTTCGAGGCGGGTGTAGCGCAGGAGATAGGAATAGACAGAGCGGTCGAGGACCGAGAGGCGCAGCCGCGGGACAAGAGAGTCTTCCATCTGCTTCCAGACTTCGGCCGCGTCGGGGGCCGCGTTGTGGGCGGCGTTGGACATTTTGGTTTTCATGGTCAGGTTCCTGAAGAGGGCAGCGGTCCTGGGCAGGGGCTCAGGATAGAGCCGCACGCTCTTATCGTTGATAGCCCTTAGGGCTAAAGTTTTCGTTTTTTCCGGGGAAAGTTGCGAATGCCGAGAGGGATGCGCAAAAGGAAAAGGCGAATTACGCCGTGCGTAATTCGCCCTGAAAACAGGATAACAGATCGTCCAATTTTTGCAATAGCTATTTTTTTGAATGGAAACGATCGGACAAGGAGGTCTCGTGGGG
>Ga0187820_1000165_pt1 | contig 13826 bp, 12 predicted proteins | sample NC_wetland_sal_i_19_FD_132409 | JGI IMG/M metagenome (GOLD analysis project Ga0187820, IMG submission 132409) | Wetland sediment microbial communities from Neuse River Estuary, North Carolina, USA - SO4_5 | ecosystem: Environmental > Aquatic > Freshwater > Wetlands > Sediment | place: USA: North... | reverse complement strand
CGGCAATTCCGGCGGGCCGCTGTTCAACCTCAACGGCGAGGTCGTCGGCGTCAACACCGCGATTATCTCTCCGTCGGGCGGTTCGATCGGAATCGGCTTTGCCGTTCCTTCCGACAGCGCCGTCGCCGTTATCGATCAATTGCGCCAATACGGCGAGACGCGCCGCGGCTGGCTCGGCGTGCGGATTCAGCAGGTCACCGACGACATCGCCGAGAGCCTGAACATCTCTCCCCCACGCGGCGCGCTGGTCGCCGGCATCGACGACAAGGGACCGGCCAAGCCGGCTGGTATCGAGCCAGGCGACGTCGTCGTCACGTTCGATGGCCACGACATCAAGGAAATGCATGACCTGCCGCGCATCGTCGCCGATACGCAGGTCGGCAAGACCGTTGACGTGGTGGTGATCCGCAAAGGCAAGCAAGAGACCCATAAGGTCACCGTCGGCCGGCTGCAGGACAGCGACAAAGTTGCCGAGGCCAAGCCGGACGTTGCGCCCGCCAAACCGGACGTGCAGAAAACGCTCGGCCTCGAACTGGCGGCGATCTCCGACGACCTGCGGCGCAAGTTCAAGATCAAAGACAGCGTCAATGGCGTTCTGGTGACCGACGTCGATTCAAGCGTGGCGTCCGCCGACCCCGACAAGAGACTGTCGCCCGGCGACGTGATCGTCGAGTTGCAATATCAGGCGGTCACCGATCCGGCGGACATGCAGAAGAAGATCGATGCGCTCAAGTCGCAGGGCAAGAAGATCGCGATGCTGCTTGTGTCCAGCGCCGACGGCGATACCCGGTTCGTCGCGCTGAACCTGCAATAGCGCGGCGCGCGGAGATTGCGCGCGATCACGTTGGCTGGATGCCGGCAAGCTTGGCGGCTGCGCGCATCGCCTCATAATCCGTGTTGATGAAATCGGCGAAGCCTTTTGCCGTCATCTGCTCGGGCGTGGCGACCTCCGAGCCAAGCGTGGCGAGGCGCTCGGCCGCGGGCGAGCCCGGAGCAAGCCCCTTCTGCACCGCGCCTTCCAGCGCGGCGACGATGTCCGCCGGCGTTTTCGCCGGCGCCACGACGCCGATATAGCTCTGCGCGGTGAAGTCTTTCACGCCGCTCTCGTCAAAGGTCGGGATGTCGGGCGCGAGCTTTGAACGGTGGACAGAAGCGATGGCGAGAATGCGCGCCTTCTTGTCGTTGTGCAGCGGTAGCGCGGTGGAGAATTCGGTCATCGCGCCGTTGACATTGTCGCCCATCAGGTCCGGCAACAACGCGCCGCCGCCGCGATACGGCACATGCGTGATGTTCGCGCCCGTCGCCGCCTTGAAGCGCTCCAATGTCATGTGCGTCGCGCTGCCGACGCCGCTGGTTGCGATCGTCATGGGCGTCGTCTTGCTCGCGGCAACGAACTCGGCGACGGTCTTCGCCGCAACGTCGTTGCTCAAGATCAGGACGTGCGGCACGTAGCTCGTCAGCGCCACCGGCGCAAAATCCTTCAGCGGATCGTAGCCAAGCTGCGCGTGCAAGAACGGATTGACCGTCAGCGGACCGTTCGAACCGACCAAGAGCGTATAGCCGTCGGGAGTCGCATGGGCGACATATTCGGCTCCGACGCTGCCGCCGGCGCCATTGCGGTTCTCGACCACCACGGTTCCATTAAGCCCCTTGCCGATCTGGTCGCCGACGAGTCGGCCGACAATGTCGGCATTACCGCCTGCGGCGAACGGCACGACCAATTGGATCGGCCGCGACGGATAGCCGGCCGCAAACGAGCGCGGCGGAATGACCAGGCTTGCGGAGGCGCCGGTGAAGACACCAAGCAACATGCGGCGTGAGAGCGTCATACGTCTCCTCCCATCGGATTTGCGGTGAGCCTAGCGCGATGGCGGCGCGGATGTCCCGCTTCGCCCGTGGTCAATTTGACGCGACTGCCTTGTCGCGGGTCTGGCGTCGGCGTCTTTCACCTAACGCAGCAGGGCCGCGGCGAATAGTACGGTCGCGGCAGCGCCGAGCGTGGTGCGGACGGCGTGGAGCATCGCCCATTTTTCAATCAATCTGCGGCTTTGCGGGCCGGCATCGGGATCGAGCGCCATAAGCACGTTGTTCGTCGGCATGATGCCGAGAAGCGTATACGGCCAATTCATCACGAGAACGACTGCGCCGGCGAGCCAAAGCCAGTCGCGGGTCTGCCACCACGCAATCACGCCTAACACAAAGCCGACGGCCGCAAGCGGTGCTTGCATGGCGAAGCCGCGTTTGTAAGAAGCCTTCCATTCCGCCAGCAACGATCGATCGTCGAGATGCAAACGCGCGGGCTGCTCGGCGAAATTGACATAAAAAGCCGCACCGAAGAAAACGGCGGACGCAATGAGCGCAAGCAATCCAGCGAGCATCGTTCTCTCCTATCCGTCGTTCACTCCACGAATTCTTCGCGCCGATAGCCCTGCACGTAGAGGAGCGCCGTGAGGTCGCCGTGATCGATGCAAGCGCGCGCGGCTTGCTGCAATGCCGGCTTGGCGTGAAAGGCGACGCCGAGGCCTGCCGCCTCGATCATCGGTATATCGTTGGCGCCGTCGCCTACCGCTAGCGTGTCGCCGTGCGCCAACCGAAAGCGCTCGCGGAGCGCAATCAACGTATCGCGCTTTGCCTCGCGGCCGACGATCGGTTCCGCCACCTCGCCGGTGAGCCGCCCGGCGGCATCCACGAGGAGCGTGTTGGCGCGATATTCGTCAAAGCCGATGGCGGTGGCGATCCGCGCCATGAAGGCGGTGAAGCCGCCCGACACCACGCAGGTATAGGCGCCGTTCGCGCGCATGGTCTTGACCAAAGCCGGGCCGCCCGGAGTGAGGCGGATGCGTTCGTCGAAGACAGTGTCGATCGTTGAAAATGGCAGGCCCTCGAGGAGCGCGACGCGCTCGCGCAAGGCCGGCGCGAAGGCGAGTTCGCCTTCCATGGCGCGCTTGGTGATCGCCGCGACCCGGCCCTTGAAGCCGGCATAGTCGGCCAATTCGTCGATACATTCCTGGCCGATCATGGTGGAATCCATATCGGCGACGAGGAGCTTCTTGCGCCGTCCGCTTTGCCCCTGGAGAACAATGTCGACCGGCAGATCGCCGATGAGCGCGCGAACCTCTCCCGTAAGCTTTCTGAGCCAAGTGTCCGCGGCGCCGGCGCCGTTCTCGGCATCGCCGGAAAATTGCACATCGATCGCCGCACCGGGCGCGAGCCAGTCGGCGGGACGGCCTTGCGGCAGATGCCGCGCGACGCGTTCCGCCAAACCTTGCGTCACCGCAGGGCGGTCGGGGCGCGAGATAAGCGTTGCTACATAAGGCATGTCATGCGATGCGGACTGATCATCTGCGCATAATCTCCTCCGAAAACCGGTCCCCGCTTTTTGGGGATCATGCGCCAGGAGCAGCTTAACGCGTGCCGAAGACCATTCTCATTGCAGGCCCGACCGCGAGCGGCAAGTCGGCCTTAGCGCTTAAACTGGCGGAAAAACTCGACGGCACGATCGTGAACGCCGATTCCATGCAAGTCTATCGCGACCTGCGCATCATCACTGCGCGGCCGAACGCGGACGAGGAGCGCCGTGCGCCACACCGGCTCTACGGCCATGTGGATGCCGCCGAGAATTATTCGGTCGGCCGCTGGGCCAGCGATGCCGCCGATGCGCTGGCCGCGGCTGCGAGGCAGGATCGGCCCGCGATCGTCGTCGGCGGTACCGGGCTTTATTTCAGCACGCTCGCGCGCGGGCTCGCGGCGGTCCCTGCCATCCCGGCGGAGATCCGCAGGCGCGTGCGCGAACGGCTCGCGAGCGACGGCGTCGCCTCGCTTCACGCCGAACTCTCCGCGCGCGATCCCGCAACCGCGACGCGCCTAAAGATCGGCGACCGCGCCCGCGTCACCCGCGCGCTCGAAGTTGTGATGGCGACCGGCCGTTCGCTCACCGAGTGGCACGAGACCAACAAACCGCCCGGCATTGATCTCGCGCGCGCGGCCAAGGTCTTTCTGATGCCCGATCGCGACGAACTCGCGAGCCGCATCGACGCGCGCTTCGACGGCATGATTGCGGCCGGTGCGGTCGAGGAAGTGCGCGCGCTCGCCGCGCGCCGTCTCGACGCCTTCCTCCCCGCCATGAAAGCCCACGGCGTGCCCTGGCTGATCCGGCACCTCAACGGCGAGATCGCGCTTGCGGACGCTGTCGAACAAGCCAAGCGCGACACGCGGCGCTACACTAAGCGGCAGGCGACTTGGTTTCGCAACCAGCTGCCGCAGTTCGCATGGGTCGAGCCGGCGCAGGCCATGGCTGCGATTGAAAGTCAGTTGAATACGCCGCCGAAGTGACCGTGCGTTCCGGCTCAGCTTAGAGATATCGGCAGTCGATAGAGTCCTGCGGCTCGATGTAGCCCACGCAACAATGTTCGCTAATGCGTCACGTACTGCAACCCCGCTGTGTAAGCGGCGCCGCCAAGGACGCAAGGCAATCCCAATTCGATTTGTCCCGTCGCCGCGGCCACGACGCATCCCATCGACAGCGCGCCCTCGCCGACTTGGCCCCAGCCTGACAGCTCGCGCTTGGAATTCGGACCCTTGGTCTTGAGCTCTTCGATCGCGGCGAGCGATTCCTGGCGCATGCGCACTGTATCGACCGTGTCCGCCGTCTCAATAACGTCGTCGAGCACGACCTTGACCTCCTTGGGCTGGTTCTTGTCCGCCCATTTGAGCATTTTCAGGAGATCGGGGTCGCGCACCGCGTTGCTCGCCAGCGTGAACTTGGCGGCGCTACCGGCGGTGAGATTGTCGACGTTGTCCTTGTCGTCGGCAAGCGGCAGCAGCTTCACCACCCGTTCGATCGGCCCATAAGCGCCGGTCGCGAGATAATACCCCCACAACACGTCGATTAGCTCCGGTGTCGGTTCGAGCTCGATCGGTTTGTTGTGGTCTTTTCCGATATGCAGCGTCAATTTGATCTTGTCGAGCATACTCGGCTTCACGGTGTGATAATCGATCTGCTCGAGCGTCGGCAGCTTGCCGTCGAGATATTTATCGACCATCGCGCGGCGCGTCGCCATGCGATCGACGAACGTTGCCAGGAGCTCGCGCCAGTGCGGCAGGCCGGAATAGGCGACGGCGCGCACCAGCACCCAATGATCCGCCGGTTCGATCGAGAGCATCTTGGCGATAAGCTCTTCGGCGCGCGATGGATTGTTGCCGAGCACGCCGGCGATGAAGCCGATATAGGGCCCGGAGCTCTCCGCGTCCTTGAAGGCCTGCATGGTGCTGAGCGTGTGAACCACTTCCGGCAGCTTGTCGGGATCGGGGCGATGCCGATAAGTGTTGATCCAGCCCAGGATCGCGGTCGTCGAATTGAGCGCGGCCGCGGGCGGCTGCGCCGCCATTGCCGGCGCCGTCATGACGAAGAGACTCAATGCAACGACGAAAGCGGCTGCAATGCGCGAACAGGAGCTAACCCGAAGTGCCGCAACCATGAACCCTCCAGTACAAATTCCGGCAGTGCGTGATTGATGTTGTTGAACGCACCCCCGTTGCGACAATACAGCAACAGCGCAGGGAAAATTAATGGCCGCGCCCGTGCGGAATCGAGGCCGCCTTGTGACGCTAAGGTTTGGTTAACAATTGCAATATGTCGCGCGATTCCGATTTCAAACGGTGGTTTGAACGGCGCATCGCGGCGCAAAGCCCGATTGTTGCCGCATTTGGCTTGACCCACGCTGACACATTGCCTTATAAATAAACGCGTTCGAGCAACTGGAAGACGGAAGACACAAACGTGCGTCCCTTCGTTTCGCTGATCCTCGTATCCAAGCGCACCGCCGGGGGTGGGTAACCCACCCGCGAGGCGTGGCGGTGCGCGATCCAGGGCCTTCAGGGCCCTTTTTTGTTACCTGAAACAACCTCTTCCGGCGTAATCGGTTCGCGACGACGGGAGGTCCTTGACGGGTGAGGAATGGAGAGTGCCATGAGTCCGAGTACCACGAGTACCATGACTGAGATGACCGGCGCGGAAATGGTGATCGCGGCGCTTGCGGACCAAGGCGTCGAGCACATTTTCGGCTATCCCGGCGGCGCGGTGCTGCCGATCTACGATGCGCTGTTTCAGCAACAGCGCGTGCAGCATGTTCTGGTGCGCCACGAACAGGGCGCCGTGCACGCCGCCGAAGGCTATGCGCGTTCGACCGGCAAGGTCGGCACCGTGCTGGTCACGTCGGGACCGGGCGCCACCAACGCCGTCACCGGCCTGACCGATGCGCTGTGCGATTCCGTTCCGCTCGTCGTCATTACCGGACAGGTGCCGACGCATCTCATCGGCAACGACGCGTTCCAGGAATGCGATACCGTCGGCATCACCCGGCCCTGCACCAAATACAATTATCTCGTCAAATCCGTTGACGATCTGCCGCGCGTGCTGCACGAGGCGTTTCATATCGCTGCGAGCGGCCGTCCGGGCCCGGTCGTCGTCGATATCCCGAAGGACATCCAATTTGCCAAGGGCCCCTACTTCAAGCCCGCGGAATTCCAGCACCGCGGCTATCGGCCGAAGCTCAAGGGCGATCCCGACAAGATCAGGCAGGCCGTCGAGTTGATGGCGGCCGCCAAGCGCCCGCTGTTCTACACCGGCGGCGGCGTGATCAATTCCGGCCGCGTCGCTTCCGAGCTGTTGCGCGAACTCGTCAAATTGACCGGCTTTCCCATCACTTCGACGCTGATGGGACTGGGCGCATTCCCGGCCGCCGATCCGCAATGGCTCGGCATGCTCGGCATGCACGGCACCTGGGAGGCGAATTTGTCGATGCACGATTGCGACTTGATGATCGCGGTCGGCTCGCGTTTTGACGATCGCATTACCGGTCGGCTCGATGCTTTTTCACCCGGCTCGAAGAAAATCCACATCGACATCGACCCGTCCTCGATCAACAAGAACGTCAAGGTCGATCTGCCGATCGTCGGCGATTGCGCCCACGTGCTCGAAGACATGCTGCGGCTCTGGCGCGAGCGCGCGGCGAAGCCGGACAAGAAGGCGCTTGAGGCCTGGTGGGCGCAGATCGGCAAATGGCGCGCCAAGAAGTCGCTGTCTTATCGCAATTCCAACGAGATCATCAAACCGCAATACGCGATTCAGCGGCTCTACGAGTTGACCAAGGATCGCGACACCTACATCACGACCGAGGTCGGTCAGCATCAGATGTGGGCAGCCCAGTTCTATCAGTTCCAGGAACCGGCGCGGTGGATGACCTCGGGCGGACTGGGCACGATGGGCTACGGCCTGCCGGCTTCGGTCGGCGTGCAGCTCGCGCATCCGAATTCGCTCGTGATCGATATCGCCGGCGAGGCCTCGGTGCTGATGACGATGCAGGAGATGTCGACGGCCGTGCAATACGACCTGCCGATCAAGATCTTCATCCTCAACAACCAATATATGGGCATGGTGCGGCAGTGGCAGGAATTGCTGCATGGCGGCCGCTATTCGCATTCCTACACCGAGGCGCTGCCGGACTTCGTCAAGCTCGCCGAGGCCTATCATGCGCACGGCATTCGCTGCGAACATCCCGACGAGCTCGACGAGAAGATCCGCGAAATGATCGAGGTCCAGAAACCGGTGATCTTCGACTGCGTGGTCGACCCCGCGGAAAACTGCTTTCCGATGATTCCGTCGGGCCGCGCCCACAACGAAATGCTGCTGGGCGACGCCGCGACGCGCGTCGAGGACGCCGTGACCGAGAAGGGCAAGATGCTGGTGTAAGGCCGGCGGTCAAATACGCCAGGTGAAATCGACGGAGAAGCCGCGGTGACGACGACGACCACGACGCATTACCCCGCCATGACAACGGCCGAGCCGGTCGAGACGCGCACCTTGTGCGTTTTGGTTGACAACGAGCCCGGCGTCCTGGCGCGCGTCATCGGGCTCTTCTCCGGCCGCGGCTACAACATCGATTCGCTGACAGTCTCAGAGACCGAGCACGAGAAGCATCTGTCGCGCATCACCATCGTGACGCGCGGTACCGCCATGGTGCTCGAGCAGATCAAAAACCAGCTCGACCGCCTGGTGCCGGTGCATCGCGTGATCGATCTGAGTACCGGCGGGCCGGCGATTGCGCGCGAATTGGCGATGGTCAAGGTTCGCGGCACCGGCGACCATCGCATGGAGGCGCTGCGGCTGGCCGACGCCTTCCGCGCGCGAGTGATCGACGCCACGACCGAGCACTTCGTATTCGAGATTACCGGCGCTTCGGAAAAGATCGAAGGCTTCATCAATTTGATGCTGCCGATCGGGTTGGTCGAAGTCTCGCGCACCGGCGTGGTGGCCATCGGCCGCGGACCGGAGGGCTTGTAAGGCGATAGGGCAAGGCGGTCCTTGCAGGCTTTGTCTTTAGGCTTGTCGCGGCCATCCGCAGAAACTAGAAGCAGCAGCGGACAAGCGCCGGCCTGGGCGCATTTCGCTTTTGCGGCAGCCAGGACCGGTAGGAAAAGGGGTGTGAAAACATGCGTGTTTACTACGATCGCGATGCCGACCTGAACCTGATCAAAGGCAAGAAGGTCGCCATTATCGGCTACGGCAGCCAGGGCCATGCGCACGCGCTCAACCTGCGCGACTCCGGCGTCAAGGAGGTCGCGGTGGCGCTGCGCAAGACGTCCCAGGGCGTGAAGAAAGCGCAGGGCGAGAAACTCAATGTCATGGAGGTCGGCGACGCGGCGAAATGGGCCGACGTGATGATGATGCTCACCCCGGACGAATTGCAGGCCGACATCTACAACAACCATCTCCACGCCAATATGAAGCAAGGCTCGGCGCTCATGTTCGCGCACGGGCTCAACATTCACTTCAATCTGATCGAGCCGCGCGCCGATCTCGACGTGATGATGATCGCGCCCAAAGGACCCGGTCACACCGTGCGCTCGGAATATCAGCGCGGCGCCGGCGTGCCCTGCCTGCTCGCCATCCACCGCGACGTCTCGGGCAATGCGCACGATCTCGGCCTCTCTTATGGCGCCGCGATCGGCGGCGGACGCGCCGGCATCATCGAGACAAGCTTCCGCGAAGAATGCGAAACCGATCTGTTCGGCGAGCAGTCGGTGCTGTGCGGCGGCCTCGTCGAATTGATGAAGGCCGGCTACGAGACGCTCGTGGAAGCGGGCTACGCGCCGGAAATGGCCTATTTCGAATGCGTGCACGAAGTGAAGTTGATCGTCGACCTCATCTATGAGGGCGGCATAGCCACCATGAATTACTCGGTGTCGAATACCGCCGAATACGGCGAATATGTTTCTGGCCCGCGCGTCGTCGACGACAAGACGCGCGCCGAAATGAAACGCATTCTCGACGACATCCAGTCGGGAAAATTCGTCAAGGACTGGATGCTCGAGAACAAGGTCAATCAAACCTCGTTCAAGGCCATGCGCGCCAAATGCGCCGCCCATCCGATCGAGCAGGTCGGCGCCAAGCTGCGTGAAATGATGCCGTGGATCAAGAAGAGCGCATTGGTGGACCGTTCGCGGAATTGACGAACACGCGCGAGCGATCACCCGGATTGGCGTCCCGAGCGCGCAGGACTTTTCCGGAATTGCTGGGGTTGTTCTCAAGGCAGTGGCGGCTAGACTGCCGCCGCGGGTGCGACAAACTTTGGAGAAAATGCTCATGCTTGCCAAGCGACATCATCTGTTTGCGGTCGCCGCCGCGACGATGGCACTGGGTTTCGCCGCCACCGCGGCCGACGCCGCGGGACTTTTCACGCTGAGTTCCACCACCTTCGCCGAGGGCAAAATCATGCCGAAGAAGGTCGCCAACAGCAAAGCCAACGCGCCAAACAATCCGAATTGCGTCGGCGATAACGTGTCGCCGCAATTTTCCTGGAGCAACGTGCCGGACGGCACCAAGAGCTTTGCATTTTTGATGATTGACCCGGAGGGACGCGCGCCGGGCGGCGTCAATCATTGGGTTGCCTACGGCATTCCAGCCTCGGTCACTGGCTTCGCCGAAGGCGAGGTGAGCAAGGAAAGCGACAAATATGTCGGCGGCAAGAGCACGCAGGGCGTCGCCTACTATTCCGGTCCGTGCACGCCGCCGAACCAAACTGCGCACCATTACACATTCGTGCTCATCGCCACCGACTTCGATCCGAAGGAACTGGCGCCGGGCATGACGCGCGACGAATTGACGGTCGCGTTCGGACCGCCGCCCGCGCACGTGAAGGGTGTGACCGGAATGATCGGCCAGTTCGTCAATCCTTGGCACGAGTAAGATCGGCACGAGTAAGATCGGCACGAGTAAAATTGGCACGCGCAGGCTTGGCACGTGCCGGCTTGACACGCATGAAATGCGCACAGTAAGCGGTCGGGCGGAAAATTTCGGCCTCTCGTCCGATGCGGGACGGGAGGCCGATTCTTGCCGAGGGTTAGCGCTGCGAGCCCAATGCCATCAGAAATCGCAATGGAAGTGAAAGCGTTGCTTGAACTCTTCGGCCTCTGACGCCGGCGCCGATTTGAGCAAAGCGCAGGCGGTGTAGTTGCCTTCCATCTCTCCGTTGTCGAAATACATCCAATCGACGATTTCGGATTGATCGAAGGTGATGGTCTCCCCGAACTTTACCGAATGGACCGCCCGCGGCGCATTGTTGATGGCGCCCGAAAATTGTCTGCCGTTGGCGGCAAAAGGCACGATCCAGAAATACTCGGCTTCCTCGCCTTCGCGGATCGCGACCTTGACGGCAAAGCCCTCCATGCCCGGCTTTGGCGCGGCCGACAGGGCAAGAAAGCTCGGAAGCTCCGCCTGGGCTTTGCGCATGGCGGCTGCCGTGACCGGGTCCGACTTAGCGACTATTGCGGTTTCATCGCGCTCGGCTTTCTCGGTCACCGTCTGAGCGGCTGTGGGGCTTGCTACGAGACCGGCTAGAATTGCCGCAACGGCGCCGGCCCTCAATAGGGCTCCGCCGCCCGGAATGGGCGTCGATAGCCTCGATTTGGGAAACATCGGTTGCCTTAATGATCTGTTGGGGGCTGCAAAAACGATTGCAGTAAGAACCTTGCGATCGGACGCTTTATTCCGCTAAAAGAAGACCCTCCAACCCGCGGATTAACGCGGCATTCGGCCGACCCGTGATTTTGGGGAACGTTGTAAGCATGACGAGGGCAATGGCGATGTTCGATCGCAGCGATTCTCGCGCGATGACCCGGGACGCCTTCGCGTTTCCCGACGCCGCCCTCATTCTGGGCACGCTCCTGCTCCTTAGCGCCCCCTGAGGGCCGGCTGGGCATTTGCGCCTGGGCACTCAGGGGTCGACCGCCACCACGGAACCCGAGAGCGCCCCACGATCGATGTGAACGATCACGAACCGGTCCGGCGCTAATGACAGACAAGCCAAGGACGAGCCATGAAAAGCCCAGCCAAGGACAAAGCCAAGCACCCCGCCAAAGACGCGACCAAAAAAGACACGACCGACGAGGGTACCAAGGCCGTGCACAAATCGCCCGCCGACCAGGTCTTCATTTTCGACACCACGTTGCGGGACGGCGAGCAATGCCCCGGCGCCACCATGACGCACGAGGAGAAGCTCGAAGTCGCCGAACTGCTCGACACGATGGGCGTCGACATCATCGAGGCCGGCTTCCCGATCGCCTCCGAAGGCGATTTCGCCGCCGTCAACGAGATCGCCAAGCGCACCAAGAAAGCCGTGGTGTGCGGCCTGTCGCGCGCCAGTTTCAAGGACATCGATTGCTGCGCCGAAGCGATCAAGCCGGCCGAGCGCCGGCGCATTCACACCTTCCTGTCCACGTCGCCGGTGCACATGAAGTACAAGCTCCAGAAGGAGCCGCACGAAGTCTACGAGATGGTGATCGCGCAGATAACGCGAGCGCGCAATTACACTGACGACGTCGAATGGTCGAGCGAAGACGGCACCCGCACCGAATTCGATTTTCTGTGCCGCTGCGTCGAAGCCGCGATCAAGGCCGGCGCTACCACGATCAATATCCCCGACACCGTGGGCTATACGGTGCCGGAGGAATATTTCGCGCTGATCAAACGGTTGCGTGAAGCGGTGTCGAATTCGGACTTGGCGCGCTTTTCGGTGCATTGCCACAACGACCTCGGCATGGCGGTGGCGAATTCGCTCGCCGGCATCCATGCCGGCGCACGCCAGATCGAGTGCACGGTCAACGGCATTGGCGAACGCGCCGGCAATGCCTCGCTCGAGGAGGTCGTCATGGCGATGCGGGTGCGCAACGACGTGCTGCCCTATTGGACAGGCATCGACACGACGATGCTCACGCGCGCATCGAAACTCGTGTCGGCGGTCACTTCGTTCCCGGTGCAATTCAACAAGGCGATCGTCGGCAGGAATGCTTTCGCGCACGAGAGCGGCATCCATCAGGACGGCATGCTCAAGCATACGCAGACCTACGAGATCATGATGCCCGAAGATGTCGGAGTGAAGCAGACCTCGCTGGTCATGGGTAAGCATTCCGGGCGGCATGCTTTCGCGCACAAGCTCGAGGAGCTCGGCTATCGGCTGGCCGGCAACCAGCTTGAAGACGCCTTTGTGCGCTTCAAGGCGCTCGCCGATCGCAAGAAGCATGTCTATGACGAAGACATCGAGGCGCTCGTCGACGAAGAGATCGCGACCGCGCAAGATCACATCAAGCTTCTGTCGTTGACGGTGATTGCCGGAACGCACGGCCCGCAACGCGCCACCATGAAGCTCGATATCGACGGCAAGGCGCTGATCGAGGAGCGCGAGGGCAACGGACCGGTGGACGCCACGTTCAATTGCATCAAGGCGATGGTGCCGCATGAGGCGGTGCTGGAGCTCTATCAGGTGCATGCCGTGACCGAAGGCACCGACGCGCAGGCCGAAGTTTCGGTCCGCCTGTCGGAAAACAGCCGCTCGGTGACGGCCAAGGGCGCCGATCCCGACACGCTCGTTGCGTCGGCCAAGGCCTATCTGGCGGCGCTCAACAAGCTCATGATCCGGCGCCAGCGCGGCAAGCTCGAGCCGCTCGCGCTCGGCGAACGCCGCATCCACTCGCAAGACGTTGGCTGAACGGAAAAGCCGCCCTGTCTTCGCGCCAGGCGGCTTTGATTTTTCAACCGAGCATGATCCGCTTTCAGCGCCACGAGCGAGCATGGCCCGCTTACGGCCCAACACAAGTCCGGCTCGAGATCGATGTCTTGCCCATGCTGCTTCGGACCGCTATATCGGGGCCTGTCGCCGACCGGGGGCGTATTCCTCGCCGGCTTTTACCAGGCGAATGATGCAGACGATTGGTGGAAGTGCCTAACCCGCGATTCCTTGGTTAGGGCGCATAGCTCAGTTGGTAGAGCAGCTGACTCTTAATCAGCGGGTCCAAGGTTCGAGTCCTTGTGCGCCCACCAGAATTCTCCAACGTTTTGAACAATTTTCAAGGGCGAAGCGGTTGCTTTATTGTTCAGGCCGTTCCCGTAAGCAATGCTGTAAGCAATGTTGACTGCATCAATCCGACGATGGCAAAGGGCGATGCGACCTTCAGGTTATGAGAGTGACCACAACGGGAGTTAAGTCATTGATCACTCTGAGGTCGCTCACGGGCGTGTGCCCTGGGTGTGCCCATTGTGGTTGCCCTAGCCAGCTCGCCCGTTGATCGGGCAAGTGCTTGAGCGGTCCCCGCGAAGCTCGCAAAGTGACAATCGCTTTAACCTTTCGCTCACTAATTTAGCTAACCCCCTGGTCACCAATTCAAAGATATAATTCCGCGCGGTGGAGTTGATCAGTTTTGACGGCTGATGGGCGGAGAGAAAGCAAATGCGTCAGCTTATACTAGCAGTCGCGACGCTCATCACAGTCGCG
>Ga0187820_1000164_pt1 | contig 13843 bp, 11 predicted proteins | sample NC_wetland_sal_i_19_FD_132409 | JGI IMG/M metagenome (GOLD analysis project Ga0187820, IMG submission 132409) | Wetland sediment microbial communities from Neuse River Estuary, North Carolina, USA - SO4_5 | ecosystem: Environmental > Aquatic > Freshwater > Wetlands > Sediment | place: USA: North... | reverse complement strand
GAAGAAACGCTCGAACGGCGAGCCGGGCGGGAATGGCAGATCCTCATCGTTGGAATCGGAATCAGCCGGACGATCGATCTTGACCCTGACCGAAATCACCGCCGGCTTGACCTTCTCCACGATGTCGGCAAATCCGACGGGGCGTTGGGGAAGCTGTTGAACTTTTTCGCTGAGATTTTGCGCTTGCGCCGCAGTACCAAACGCACCGTGCAATGGGGTGCCTGGAGCGAAAACGAGTGCTGCCGTGCCAAAGCCCGCGATCGTCGTCGCCAGGAGCGCTATCCGCCGCGTCGACAAACTACAGCGCAATGCCCGGAAATTGCCGTTCATGTATCGTCTCCAACCGATCGGTTCCATGTCGCCAAGGGGTCCGCGGCGCCATACGGTTCAGGTCGCCACGGAGCGATTTGCACAAAACATGGGGGGATAAGCCTTACCGCGCTCTGTCGGCGGCATTAAAGATTTGTAATGTCAGCGATGGGAAAAGAATGCTGAAAGATCAAAAGCTTAAGCAGACCGGCTTCGTGAGGATCTCTTAGGGACGCCGCCTGTCGCTCAAGATATCGGCGAGTTGCTGTTCCTCGACATTGTTGAGTTTGGCGTCCTCGCTGCCCAAGGCGCGGCTGCGCCGCGTCAGGCTCACGAGCACGAGCGCGCCGCCGAACACCAAAAGCACGGGCGGCAAACCCCATAACAGCGCGGTGTGCCACGACAGCCGCGGCTTAAGCAAGACGAACTCGCCGTAGCGGGCGACCAGAAAATCGATGATTTGCGCATCGTTATCGCCGGCTTTGATGCGTTCACGCACCAGAACACGCAAATCGTGCGCGAGCGGCGCTTCCGAATCGTCGATCGACTCGTTCTGGCACACCATGCAGCGCAGCTCTCGCGACAGCGAGCGCGCGCGAGCTTCCTGCACCGGATTGGACAACATCTCGTCGGGCTGCACCGCCAATGATGGCGTCGGCGAAAGAAGTCCAATCAGGAGCGCAACCGCGAGCAGCCGTCTCACCGCCTTCACTCCGCCGGTTGCAGGACCGCCCTCGCCTTCGCCGGCCGCGGCGCGCCGACGCGCAGCCGCCGATCGGACAGCGAAAGCGCTCCGCCCGCGAACATGATCGCAGCGCCGAGCCAGATCAGCAGCACGTGCGGCTTGAAGTAAAGACGCACCGCCACGCGCTCGTCTGGCCCGGGATCGCCGAGCGAGAGATAAAGCTGACTCACGCCGCGAGTCATCAGAGCCGCTTCGGTGGTGGTCATGTTGCGATTCGGGAAGCTGCGCCGGCTCGGCTCCATGACGCCAATATACTCGCCATTCATGCGACGCACGGTGAAGCGTCCCACCATGTCCCGATAGTTGGGACCCTCGCGGTTGAACAGCCCATCCAGGGTGAGACGATAGTGAGCAATATCCAGGTTATCGCCGATCTTCACCTCGGCGATGCGCTCGCTTCCCCATGCCGTCACGGCGACGATGCCAAGGAGCGTGGCGCCGATGCCGAAATGCGCAAAGGCCGTGCCCCAGGCCGAGCGCGGCAAACCGATCGCGCGCTGCAGTGACGCGCGGAATGGCACGCGCATGAACAGCGTTCGTTCGGCAATGTCGGTGACCGCACCGGCCATCACAAAAACCGCGATGCCCGCTCCGAACGGCGCCAGAACAGGTCCGCCCTGTTCGATCGCGAATGCAGCCGCCGTCGCCAATGCGCCGAGCAGCGCCGCCGCCATGAGCCGTTGCGCCGCACCCAAAAGATCGCCGCGCTTCCAGCCCATCAGCGGCCCAAACGGCATGACCAGCAAGAGCGGAATGAACAGCGGACCGAAGGTCGAATTGAAAAATGGAGCGCCGACGGAAATCTTTTCGCCGGTCAGCGCTTCGAGAGCGAGCGGGTAGAGCGTGCCGACGAATACCGTCGCACAGGCCGTGGTCAGAAACAGATTGTTGAACACCAGCGCCCCTTCGCGCGAAATCGGCGCGAACAAGCCGCCTTGTTTGAGGAGCGGCGCCCGCCAGCCGAACAGCGCCAGCGCGCCGCCGATAAAGACCACCAGGATCGCGAGAATAAAGATGCCGCGCGTGGGATCGGTGGCGAAGGCGTGAACCGAAGTCAGCACGCCGGAACGTACCAGGAAGGTGCCAATCAGCGACAATGAAAAAGTGAGGATCGCCAGCAGAATGGTCCACACTTTCAAGGCGCCGCGTTTTTCCATGACGACGGCGGAGTGCAACAGCGCGGTGCCGGCGAGCCACGGCATCAGAGACGCATTCTCAACCGGATCCCAGAACCAGAAGCCGCCCCAGCCTAGCTCGTAATAGGCCCAGTACGAACCGCCGGCGATGCCGAGTGTCAGGCACATCCACGCGCCGAGCACCCAGGGACGAACCCAGCGCGCCCAAGCGGCGTCGATGCGGCCTTCGAGCAAGGCGGCGATGGCGAAGGAGAATGCGATCGAGAACCCGACATAGCCGAGGTAGAGCATCGGCGGATGAAAGGCGAGACCGGGATCTTGAAGAATCGGATTGAGGTCGCGCCCCTCGAATGGAGCTTGCGGGATGCGCACAAAAGGATTGGAGGTGGTCAGGATGAACAGATGGAACGCGGCGGCGATCCAAGCCTGAACCGCAAGCGCATTGGCTTTGAGCACCACAGGCAGATTGGTGCCGAACACGGCAACCAGCGCGCCGAAAAAGGCGAGAATGGAGACCCATAACAGCATGGACCCCTCATGATTGCCCCACAGGCTGGTGAGGCGGTAGATGAAGGGCATATGCGAATTCGAATTCTCGAAAACGTTGAGCACCGAGAAATCCGAAGTCACGTAGCAAATGGCGAGCGACGTGAACGCGATCGCGACGAAGAAAAACTGCGCCAGCGCGCTCGGCGCGGCCATGCTCATCAGCACCGGATCGTTGGTGCGCGTGCCGACGATCGGCATGATGCCTTGGATCAGCGCCAAGCCGAGCGCCAGCATCAGGGCATAGTGGCCGAGCTCAGGTATCATCCGCCGAAACCCTTAAGTGGCCTCACCTTAACACGCTGTGCAATCATTTATTTGCTCCGCCCACCGGCATTGCCGCGCGTTGCGCGTAATCGTCCTTCCAATGGCCGGACTTCTTCAGCGCGTCGGCAACCTCTTTCGGCATATAGGTCTCGTCGTGCTTGGCGAGGATCGTGTCGGCATTGAAGGTGCCGCCGGCGTCAAGCGCCCCTTCGGCGACCACGCCCTGGCCCTCGCGAAACAGATCGGGAAGCACACCCTGATAGCTGACCGGAATTTCGCTCTTGCCGTCGGTGACCTCAAACCGCACGCTGAGATTGGACCCGCGCGTTACGCTGCCATCCTTGACCAGGCCACCAAGCCTGATGCGCGTGCCCGGCGGCACCTGTTTCGCCGCGACGTCGGTCGGCGAGTTGAAGAACACAATGGAATCGCGGAAGGCATTGAGCATGAGCGCGACGGCGATCGCGAGCACGCCGACGCCGGCGCCGACCAAAACGAGGCGCCGCTGTTTGCGAGTCATGTCGGCGGTGTCCGTCGCATGGGCTATTTACCCTTCCAGTCCGAGATCTTTGAGAAGCGCATCGATCTTTTTGATGTCATCGGGACGGTCCGACAGGGCGCGCCGCGCATCGGCGGCGGCATCCTTGGCCTTGTCGCGATCGCCCAGGACCGCATAGGCGCGAACGAGCCTCGTCCATCCTTCGACATCGTTGCCGTTGACGCGGAGCCGATCGGCCAATCGCTGCACCATGCCGCGGATCATGTCCGCGCGCTGCGCGTCGGTCATGGCGCCGACGGCCGTCGCGTCTGCGACGGCATCACCGGCGGAGGGGCTGCCGGCCGGCTCGTTCGCCACCCGCGCCAGCGCGGCGCCGACAAAGCCGACCCACGGCGCATTGGCCGGCGCGTCTTTTAGAAGCGCGCGCCATTTGAGGGCGGCTGCTTCGCGATTGCCATCCTGTTCGTCGGCAAGACCGAGAAAGTATCGGGCCTGGGGATCCGGTGGATCGCTGGCAACGGCTTGCTGAAAAGCTTTTTTTGCCTCGTCGGTCACGACGCCGTCCGCGGCGGCGACAAGCGCTTCGCCGAGCGCGGACTCGCGGGCCGGACTATCGCCATTGAGGGCGATTGCTTTCCTGCGCGCCGCCACTGCGTCGTCAAAACGCCCGAGCCGCAGATAAACCGGCGCGATCACCTCCCAGCCCGCGCCGTCATTCGGGTTGCGCGCGAGGTGCTGTTCGACCTGGCTGACCAGACTAGCAATCGACTGATTGCCGATCGGTTCATTGGCACGCGCGAAAGCAGACTGTCCCGGCACGTTCGGCGAACCAAGCTTCAGATAGAGCCCGAGCGCAATGGCCGGGATAACCACGACCGCGGCGCCGACGGCGGCGCGCTGCCGCCACGCGTTCTGCGGCGAAGCGGGCGGCTTCGCGGCCGTCGCGGCATCGGCATCCGCCGCGGCCAGGAGACGCCGCGATATCTCAACGCGCGCCGAATCGGCCTCCGCATCGCCGATCAATCCCGCGCTGTGATCGCGATCGATCTCCGCCAATTGGTCCTGATAGACGAGCCTGTCATTGCCGCCGTGCAGATGGGTCGGCTTTCGGCCGAACGGCCAGAGCACCGCAGTTACCGCCGCAGCCGTCATCACCGCGAAGAGGATCCAAAGAACCATATTCAGAATATCTCAGACGCCGGGGGTGGCAGCGATCCTGCCCTGCCGGGCGCGAGGCGTTTACACCACGGTGCGAATGCGGCGGCAATGGGAGCCCGAGCGCGGCAATTTCGCGCTCCGGCGGCCGCATCGTGCGGGCGTCGACGGCGGCGGACAGCGCCGCCGTTTTGCGGTTGATCGCTATTGCGGCGAACCGACGCAAACCGCGATGAGCGGCGTATTTGAGGCGCTTGGCTCCGGACCGCAGGACGCAGCCCGTTCACCAAGGAACTGCGCGGCATTGCGCGTCGCCCCGCAATAGGCGGTGACGAGGACTTCATTGTCCTGACATTGCACCTGGCAGCCCGACACGCAGTCGGACTTCACGACTCGTACGCTTGGACTCGGCGGACCGGCCGGTCCTTTTTCCCCTTGAGGACCAGCCGGACCGGGCGGTCCGGCTGGCCCTATCGGGCCGGCATCGCCCTTTGGGCCTTGAGGTCCGGAAGGGCCCGGATCGCCTTGCGGACCCTTGCTGCAACCGGCTAAGGCCGTTAGCAACACAACTGCGAGTGCCAAATGCGCTGCACGCATTTTCAAATTCTCCCAAAAAAGCCGCTCCCCTAAAACGCGTTAGAAGATCAAACTCGATAGCCCCACGCAAGGACGAAGCCGGCGGGCGGCGCACTGGCGGCTAGCAAATGCTTTGATTAAGTTGCGGGACCGGTTGCACTGCGCGACTCTGACGGAACAGGCGATGAATTCGAAAAGCTCCATCGCGATTTCGGCGCTGGTAGTAGCGCTGCTTGCAAACGTTATTGTGACACCCCGTTCGTTCGCCGAAGACTATCCGGCGCGCATCGTGAAGATCGTCGTGCCCTTCCCCCCCGGCGGCACCGCCGACGTCATGCCGCGCATCATCGCCGAGCGGCTGTCACGCAAATGGGGTCGCTCGGTGATCATCGAGAACCATACCGGCGCCGGCGGCAATGTCGGCGCCGAGATCGCAGCGAAGTCAGACCCCGACGGTTATACGCTGCTCGCATCGCCGCCGCCGCCTTTGGTGATCAACCAGAACCTCTACCCGCATCTTGATTTCGATCCGCTGCAGTTCGTTCCCATCATCGTCATGGGACGCGTGCCCAACGCGCTGGTCGTCAATCCCGACAAAATCGCCGCCAATTCGGTGAAAGATTTTATCGCCTATGCGAAGGCCAATGCCGGCAAGGTCACGGACGCGACGCAAGGCAATGGCACGACCTCGCAACTGACCTCTGCCATGTTCCAGATGAAGGCGAATGTGAAGCTGCAAAACGTGCCTTATCGCGGCTCCGCACCGGCGCTCAACGATCTTGTCGCCGGCGACGTCGATTGCATGTTCGACAATCTCGGCGTCTCGCTGCAGCTCGTCAAAGCCGGCAAATTGAAACTGCTCGCGGTTGCGTCGCCAAAGCGTATGGCGAGCTTGCCCGATGTGCCGACGATCGCCGAGACCTTGCCCGACTTCGATTCCGTCACTTGGTATGCCGTCGTCGCGCCGGCAGGCACGCCGGCGGCGATCGTCGAGAAGGTCAATTCCGGCATCAACGAGGCGCTGCAAGACCCCGACATTCAAAAGCGCTTTGCCGATCTATCGGCCGAACCGGTTGGCGGGACACCGCAAGCCGCGGACGCCTATCTGAAAGAGGAATCCGAGCGCTGGAAGAGTGTCATCGTTTCCGCCCATGTGACGCTCGATTAAAGACATAACGGCGCTCGATTGACGACACGCGGCTGATTTTTCGTTGTAACGTTTGGGGACAAACACATGAAGCACAGCACGGATCGCATCCTCACGACCCATGCCGGCAGCCTGCCGCGGCCGTCCGAACTTCTCGACCTCTTGCAGGGCGACGCCTCGGCTCTCGGGCGTGGCGACAATGCCGGCCGGCTGCGCAGCGCTGTGCACGATATCGTGCAGCGGCAGGTCGACCTCGGCATCGACGTGATCGACGACGGTGAATACGGCAAGCCGAGCTTCGTCAGCTATATCAACGAGCGGCTCGGCGGCTACGAAGTCGATACGCGCGCCGGGCCGCGCAACCAATGGGCCACGTCGCGCGAAGGGCTCTCTTTCCCGGAATTTTACGCGCAAACGCATGCCGCATCGACGCATACTCACATGATCTGCACAGGGCCGATCACCTACAAAGGCCACGCGCAGCTCAAGCGGGACATCGAAAATCTCAAGGCTGCGCTCAACGGCGTTAAGGTCGAAGAGGTTTTCATGCCGGCCATTTCGCCGTCGAATATCGAGGACTGGCAAAAGAACGCCTATTACAAGTCACAGGAGGATTACATTTTCGCGATCGCGGACGCGATGCGCGAAGAGTACGGGGCGATCGTCGATGCCGGATTTCTGGTGCAGATCGACGATCCGCGTCTTGTGACCTATTACATCCTGCATCCCGAAGCGAGCATCGCCGACTGCCGCAAATGGGCAGAAATGCGCGTCGAAGCGCTCAATCATGCGATGCGCGACATCCCGTCGGAGAAAATCCGTTTCCACACTTGCTACGGCGTCAATATGGGACCGCGCATTCACGACATGGAGCTCAAGGATATCATCGACATTATCCTCAAGATCCGTGTCGGCGCTTATTCGTTCGAGGCGGCGAACCCGCGGCATGAGCACGAATGGAAAGTGTGGAAGAACACCAAGCTGCCGGACGGCAAAGTCCTTATTCCTGGAGTCATTTCGCACTCCACCATTCTGGTCGAGCATCCGGAGCTGGTGGCCGAACGCATCGTGCGCTACGCCGAAATCGTCGGGCGCGAGAATGTCGTTGCCGGATCGGACTGCGGCTTCGCCACTTTCGCCGGCTCCAAAGAAGTGCATCCGTCGATCGTCTGGGCCAAGTTCAAAGCGCTCAGCGACGGCGCCCGTATCGCGTCAAAGCAGCTATGGCGGAGCTAGCGGGACATTCTCTTCCCCGGCGCATTACCTCAAAAAGCCGATCGAGATCCACGGCACGGCCGCGACGATGATCGTTCCGATCACGAGCGCGAGCAAGTAGACCCAGATCGGCCGCATGCCGGCGGCAGGTTCGACGCGGCCGATCGCGCAAGCGGCGTAATAACCCACGCCGAACGGCGGCGCGAAAAGCCCGATGCCCATGGCCAAGATCACGACCATCGCGTAGTGCACCTCGTGGATGCCGACCGTTTTAGCGATGGGAAAAAGCAGCGGGCCGAATAGCACGATGGCGGGAATGCCCTCGAGCACGGAGCCGAGCACGACGAAGGCAAGGATCGACGCCGCCATGAAGCTTGCGGCGCCGCCCGGCAAGCCGGTCATCGCCGCCGCGAGCGTGCGCGAGAACCCCGATTGGGTGAGGCCCCAGGCCATCGCGGTGGCTGTTCCGATGATGAGCAGGATGGCGCCCGAAAGACATGCGGTCGAGACGAGCATCGGCCGCAGCGCCGCCCAATCGAACCGTCGATAGAGCAAGAGACCCGCGAAGGCCGAATAGGCGATGCCGATCGTCGATACCTCGGTAGCGGTGGCCACGCCTTCGACCACTGCGGCCCGGATCAGGAATGGCAACGCGATAGCCGGCAGCGCCACGACAAAACTGCGCGCGATCTCGCGCTTGGTCGCACGGCTGACATCGCCAAGATCCTCGTCGCGGTATCGCCAGCGGATCACAAAGCACAGGAGCAAGGCGAGCACGACGGCCGGTAACAGACCGCCGGTAAAGAGCGCGGCAATCGATACTCCAGTCACCGACCCGATGGTGATGAGAACAAGACTCGGCGGGATAGTCTCGGTTTGCGCCCCGGTCGCCGCCAACAACGCGACGAGATCGCCCGGCTTCGCGCCTCGCTCCTTCATTTCCGGAAAAAGCACGGGCGCGACCGCCGCCATATCGGCGGCTTTTGAGCCGGAAATCCCGGAAACCAAATACATTCCGGCAACAAGAACGAAATGCAATCCGCCGCGGACATGGCCCAACAGGTTAGCGAGGAAGCCGACCATGGCCCGCGCCATCCCGGTCATTTCGATCAACAGGCCGAGAAACACAAACAGGGGAACGGCAAGCAGGATGAGATGGCTCATGCCTTCGTCCATGCGGCCGACCAGCACCGTCAATGGCGTATGCGTCGCCAAAGCGAGATAGCCGAATATCGCCAAGCCGAAGGCAAAGGCGATCGGCACGCCGGCCAACACAGTGGCAGCGACTACACCGACAAAGAAGATCAAGAGATTGAGATTGCCGAGCCGCTGAAAGACCGGCTCGCCGAGCCAAAACAACACGACCAAAGCGGCAACGAGCCCGAGCGGGAGAATAAGCGAGAGGCCAAGCGAACTGACGGAATGATCCCTGGCCAGCCGAATCACGGCAAAGACGACCATGAGCGCGATCCCGGCCGGCAGTGCAGCCGCGCGCCAAGCATCCGTGATCTCAAGCGCCGACGTCGTAATCGGCAGCTCCTCGCGCGCATATTGGCAGGCCGGCCAAGCGATGAGCAGCAGGAAGATAAGCGAGGCGGCGCTGGCAAAGCTGTCAGCCATCGTTCGCATCCTTCCTCCGAACGACGCGACACACGCCGTCATGCGCATGTGCTCGCCGCGCCGGAACGCAATGACGGCGCCGAGCATTGCGAGCCATAGGAACAGCGTCGAAGCGAGTTCATCCGACCAGACCAGCGGCCGGTCGAACACGTAACGCGAGACGACTCCGCCGAAGAGAATAACGATCTCGGCGGCGACCAGGCTGGCCGCGAGCATTTCGACCAGCGAGCCAAGCGCAACATCCAATCGCGCGAGAATCGAGCGGCCGTCAGAGGCCCCGCCCGTCGCGCCGTTATGGGCCGGAGCGAAGCTTTGCGATCCGGCGTCCACGGTCACGCGAGCTTGCCTACCGATTTCTCGAGCAAGCCCCAAGCCTCGGGGCCGTACTTGCCCTGCCACTCGGTGTAGAATCCGGCGGAGCGTAGCTTGTCGCGGAATGGCGCCAGGTCGGGCCGATTGAAGACGAGCCCTTTGCCTGAAAGGTCCTGTTGCAGCGACGCATTGAGCTTTGCGACGTCATCGCGCTCCTCGAGGCCGGCGGCGTTGATATGCTTGGCGACGACGCTGCGAACGTCGTCAGGCAAGCTTTCCCAAGCGCGTTGATTGGCCAGGAACCAGAAGCCGTCCCACATATGATTGGTCAACGAACAATATTTTTGCACTTCATAGAGCTTTGCCGTGGAAATGATCGCGAGCGGATTTTCCTGCCCGTCGACGATTTTGGTCTGCAGCGCGGAATAGACCTCGTTGAAATTGATCGAGGCCGGTGACGCGTCCAAGGCCTTGAACATCGAGGTCCATAACGGCGACACCGGCACCCGCAGCTTCATGCCGCGGAAGTCCTCCGGAGCCGCAATGGGCTTGGTGCTTGTCGTGGTCTGGCGGAAACCGTTATCCCAGATCTTCTCCATGGCGACGAGATTGGCTTTGGCGATCTGGCCGCGCACATAGGCGCCGAGATCACCATCCATCGCCTTCCAGACCGTGTCGTAATCGGGAAAGGCGAATCCCATGCCGTTGATCGACGCCACCGGGACGAGCGTCGAGAGGATCAGACCTGAGAGGGTAAAGAACTCGACGCCGCCGGAGCGGATTTGACTGAGCGTATCGGTGTCCGAGCCCAATTGGCTGTTCGGGAAGATCTGCAGATCGAAGCGGCCGTTGGTCTCCTGCTTGATCGCCGCGGCCACTTCCCGGGCGCGAGCGTTCATCGGGTGCGTTTCGGGAAGATTGTTCGCGTATTTGTAGGTCCATTGCGCCTGCTGCGCATGCACGATGGCCGGCGCGGCGACGGCCGACGTTAAAAGGGTCGACGTGCCGACGGTCAGCAGGCGGCGTCGCGTTAATCTCATGGCGAACTCTCCCTCGGCGATTGCGTTTATTGGCTTGTCGCAGACCAATCGTGCACAACTCGTCGTGCCGTGCGCAAGCGATACGAAAAGCGAGCGCGCGCCGTCAAATTGGCCGATCAACCGCCGGGCAAAGCGAGCTCGGCGCGCAGCCCCCCGATCGGCGCGGTGCCGAGCGTCAGTCCGCCGCCATAAAGCCGGGCGAGCTCGACGACGATCGAGAGACCGAGGCCGGAGCCGGGTTTGGACTCGTCGAGGCGCTGGCCGCGCAGCGCTACCTGCTCGCGCTCGGCCGGCGAGAGCCCCGGCCCGTCATCGTCGACAATGATGCGCACGCGGCCTCTCTCGTCGTCCGCTTCCGCCTCATCGGTAAGAACCTCGATGGCAACGCGCGATTGCGCCCATTTGCAGCCGTTGTCGACCAGGTTGCCGACCATTTCCTCCAGGTCCTGCTGCTCGCCGCGAAAGCGGGCGTGTGCGGGCACATCGACGTCGATGGCAATTTCGCGGTCGCGATGCAGCTTCTCCATGGTGCGCGCCAACGCAGTCACGACCGGGGGAACATCGACCAGAGCTCGTGCGACGCCGGAACGCGCGGCAAGCCGCGCGCGTTCGAGCTGCCGCGCCACCTGATCGCGCATGATGTCGGTCTGCTCCAGCACTTTGAGAGCGAATGGCTCGCCGCCGCGTGCCGAGGCTTCATTGACGATAACCGAGATCGGCGTCTTGAGCGCATGAGCCAGGTTTCCAACGTGCGTGCGCGCCCGTTCGACGATCTCCCGATTGGCGTCGATCAAAGCGTTGGTCTCGCGCGCAAGCGGCGCGATCTCGACCGGGAATTCGCCCTGCAGGCGCTCGGCGCGGCCGGAGCGGATCGCCGCAAGGCTCTCGGAAATGCGCGTCAGCGGCGCAAGCCCGAAGCGGACCTGCAAAGCCGTGGTCAAAAGCAGCGCCATGGTCAGTGCGGTAAACGTGATCACGATGGCGCGGTCGAAACTGTTCGTCTCGTCGTCGATCTCCGAGGCATCGCCGGCGACTGCGATCAAGTAACGGCCGTCGGCGCCGAGATCGATATTACGTTCGACCAGCCGCAAATCCTGATCCTCAGGGCCGGGCGCATAGCCCTGACGATATTCGGTATCGGTGCTCGTCTTGTCGGGAGGCAGCCGCGGCAGGTTCGCGTCCCACAGCGAACGCGAGGAATGCACTTCCGGCGTCTTGGTATCGAGACGCGTCACCTGCCAATACCAGCCGGAGAGCGGCAATTCGAACAACGGCTCGCCGATCGATTGCGGAAATTTGTCGCCGCTTTCCTCGGGCGAAGCGACCGCCGCCACCAGCGTGCGCAGATAAACGTCGAGACGCCGGTCGAAAGCGCGTTCGACAGCGTGACGATAAAGCGTCGACAGCGCGATGCCGGTAATGATCAAGATCACCACCGTCCATGCCGTGGCCCACAGGAACAGGCGAACTGCGAGCGAATTAGCGCGCATCGGGAGGCGTAAGCAGGTAACCGAGGCCCCTCACCGTCTGGATGACGTCAACGCCCAATTTTTTGCGGATGCGTCCGACGAAGACCTCGATGGTATTGGAATCGCGGTCGAAGTCCTGATCGTAGAGATGCTCGACGAGCTCGGTGCGCGAGACGACGCGGCCGGTATGGTGCATCAGATAGGACAGCAGCCGGTATTCGTGCGAGGTGAGCTTGATCGGATTGCCATCGACCGCAACGCGGCCGGTGCGAGTGTCGAGCCGAACCGGACCGCACGTGAATTCGCTCTTGGCGTGCCCTGCCGAGCGGCGAAGGAGCGCGCGCACCCGCGCCAGCACTTCTTCGAGGTGAAACGGCTTCGCGACATAGTCGTCAGCGCCGGCATCGAAGCCTTGAACCTTGTCGCTCCAGCGATCGCGCGCGGTCAGGATCAAGACCGGCATCGCACGGCCGGTTCGCCGCCACGCTTCGAGCACCGAAATACCGTCCATCTTCGGCAGGCCGATGTCGAGGATCACCGCATCGTAGGGTTCGCTCTCGCCGAGGTAGTGACCTTCTTCGCCGTCGAAGGCGCGGTCCACAACGTAGCCCGCGTCCGTCAAGGCGGTCGCGAGTTGCCGATTTAAGTCAGGATCATCCTCGACAACGAGAAGGCGCAAGATTTACTCCACTCAGCGCTCGCCGACCAGTGTGCCCTTGGCGGCATCGACAAATATGCGCGCCACTTTGCCATCGTGGGCAAGGACTGTCAGCACATAGACGAGACCATCCTGGCCGTGGCATAGCCGCGCCTGCACCACCGTGCCTGGCATGCGGCTCTTGGCGGCGTGAATGGCTGCGGCGAGACGAACGACTGCGCCGGAAGTCGATTCCGCTCGGCGCTCTTTCTGGTCGAGGCAGAAATGCCCGGTTTGAATGTGCCCTGTGCGGGTTGGCTCTTGGGTGGAGGATTCTTGCGACTCTTGCGTGTGCGATTCTTGCGCGTGAGAATCTTGCGCGTGAGGTTCTTGGGCTGGAGAAGCCTGAGCTTGTGACCCTTGAGCATGGGCGTCTGGCGGGCGGGACTGAAAGTCTTGCGCGCACGCGGAAACGCTCGCCAAGGCGAGCGCGAGCGAGGCGGCGGAGACGAATCGTTCCAGGGCGGCCATGCTTAACGTACTAGGCCTATCGCAGTGAACCGTAACTGAACAGCCGATTTGGGGCGAAAAACTAAGAGTTACCGGCACTTGAGGCTGTTTTGAGGCTCTCTTTGGGCTACCCCGAACGCGAAAAGAAAAAATGGACGGCAAACCGCATGATCAGATCTTCGGCCCTGGCGCGCAGCTATGGCAGGCGTTTGGCCCCCATCGTGTTCGCGATCATGGCGGGCGTTACGCTTGGCGGAAGGACAACCGACAAAGCCGCCGCGATGGTCGGCGGTGCGCCACCGGCCGCCAGCGACATCGGGCGGTCGGTGGTGTTGATCCTCGGTTCCTACGGCGCTTTGAGCACCGCTTGCACCGCGACCGCCATCGGGCGTGACCTCTTGCTGACGGCGGCGCATTGCGTCCAACCGGGTGCCGACTACAAGCTTGTTGCCAGCGAACCCGGCGATGCCCCTGTCCTTAAAGACGTCGCCCGCATCGAACGCGAGCCGCAATTCGACCTAAAGCGGCTCTTCGGCCATCTCGCGACGGCGGACGTGGCGCTGATCAAACTCGCCGAACCGCTTCCGGCGCGAATCCCGCCGGCGCGGATTGGTAGTGAAGCCGAGGCCGTGACTGTGGGCGATACGCTCGTGGTTGTCG
>Ga0187820_1000163_pt1 | contig 13872 bp, 14 predicted proteins | sample NC_wetland_sal_i_19_FD_132409 | JGI IMG/M metagenome (GOLD analysis project Ga0187820, IMG submission 132409) | Wetland sediment microbial communities from Neuse River Estuary, North Carolina, USA - SO4_5 | ecosystem: Environmental > Aquatic > Freshwater > Wetlands > Sediment | place: USA: North... | reverse complement strand
TAAACTGCGAATGCCAGCGCGGCCAGATTTCAGTCGGTTCACCGTTCGGCTGTGTGCCGGTTGACACTTGGTCGCGCAACAAGTGATCCAGCAAAGCTGCTGCGCCGAAAGCAACAGCAAAGATTACGCCGACAAGAAACAGACGAACGTCCCGCCGATCAACGCCATACCCATCAGCGATAAACTTGTCCTCGCCCAAGCGGTCGTAAACAAAGAGAGCGTCAGCGTAACCGCGCCTCCCAAGCGCGAACGAAGAGTCGCGATCAACCGACTCCAGGCGAACGACTTATGGCCGAAATAGGTCATCAGCAGACATTTCACAGCGTTGTACTACTGTCACTATGCACCTCGATCGTGTCATACTGTTTGATCTGGTAGACGGCGACAGAGACTGCCCAACTTGCCACAAAGATCGCCACGATGAGAAAGCCCAGGCTGCCAAAGTTGTCGTTGAGCACGGCCACAAAGCTCCAAAAAGGTCCACTCAGGCCGAGTTTACTTGCGGCCAAACCGAGAACCTCGATACTGGCAATAACAAGCGCGACGAACACCGAGACGAAGGTGATGGTCAAATTGTAGTAGAGCTTGCGGATTGGCTTAACAAAAGCCCAGCCATAGGCGCCGAGCATTAGAACACCGTCAGTCGTATCGATTAGCGACATGCCCGCTGTAAACAGTGCGGGAAACACCATGATCGAGAAGATCGTGAGACCTTTGGAGGCTTGGGCCGCTGAAATCCCAAGCAGCCCGATTTCCGTGGCGGTATCGAATCCGAGACCGAATAGCAATCCCAAGGGGTACATGTGCCAGCTTCGTGACACTAGACCAAACATCGGCTGGAAAAGCCGACCAAGAAGGCCTCGCTGCGCCAGCAGAAAATTAAGGTGCTCTTCGACGAACCCGCCGCCGCGGCGTACCTCCCGAAATGTGCGATAGACGGAATGCAGAATCACGAGGTTCGCGGCAGCAACCAAGAAGAGGAATAACGCCGACACAAGCGTACCGACCACACCGCCGATCGTTTTAAGCGAGGTGAAGCGGCCTCCCAGAGCGTCGGTCGCGAGGGCGATTAAAGCCGACGCGATCACGACGACCGATGAGTGTCCAAGCGAAAAGAAAAAACCAACTGCGACAGGGCGTTGTCCCCCCTGCATCAGTTTCCGAGTGACATTGTCGATAGCGGCAATGTGGTCAGCATCAACAGCATGTCGAAGTCCGAATGCGTAGGCCAGGAAGGCGGTTCCCAACAGTAGAGGATAGTCATGAAGCGCAATGAACGCCCACGACCAGGCCAGGAAATTGCCACCAGCGACCAGCGCGTAAAGAACGATAACCTTGGTACGCATCGGGGACGTCTTCTGGATGAATGCATCGTAGATTGACCGCTCAGCCAATCAGCTCACGGCTTCGCAACGCCGCTGTTGCGACACGAGCGGCCAAAGCGCAGCCGATCAGGAATCAACAAGAGTGCATTTTTCACTGATAGTGGCGCCCGCAAATGGTTAGGCGAGCACGACGTATGGGAACTTCTCGTGCCGTTGGTTCTTCGCGACGGACGGCGTCAATCCTGAGGGCACAGCCGTGCCGGCGACTAGGGACAGCATGACTTCTGGTGCGTTGTCGGCCAGCGTCCGGCCGTTGCGCGCAGCGAAGCCGTATGTCGCGGGCGTCCCTACTACGTAGGGGAGGACGTCGGGAAACAATTCCCGAGACACAGTCTGACCGTAGCCATGGGGGTCGCCTGAGGTTCCGCTGGCCGCGACGACGGCGGCAATGTGCTCAGCGATGTGTGCGCCCTCCGCATCAAAGTCTTCGGACGGGTGCCTGGTGTTGGCAGGATTTGTAAAATGGGTGTCGTCTGGCCAGAAAATCGGCCACATCATGGGGTGCCCGCCGCGATTGATCTGCCGCCAGCCGCCAGCGTCAGTTGCGAGTTTCGTGGCGCACCAGACACCGATGCGGGCTCCGGTTTTTAGCTGGGGATGCTGGTGGGAGACCTCCAGCACAATCGACTCGACACTCGTGCCAGCGAAGCTGTTCTTTGCGTCTTCCGGGTGCCAAGACGACAGATCCACTGCGGTCCCGTTTTTTACTGCGCCGTTGACCTTCGCGAGTAGCGAAAGGTCGATGTAAAACGGGTCGGCGATGCGTCCTCCTGCCCATAACCGGGTGCCACCCGCGCTGGCCGTCTCGCCTGTCCGGCCTTCCAGCACGAGGTCGCCGGTAGCTGTGTCCTCGCGCGCCTCCTTGCCAGAGAGAGCGTATAATTTCATGGCCTGTCGTCCCTCTGAGTCGGGTTCGCCGAAGGACACGCGGTACGTCAGGGTTTCGAAATCGGCTCCGTCAAAGTGCACCTTGAATTCATAGCGTGCCTCCGGGTGGAAACCTGGTTTTTGATAGACTCCGGTAATGTTCGAGTTGACGTGCATGGTAAAAACTGTGGTGCCGTCGCCTGAGAAGACGTACAGGTCGTCAATATAAAGTTGACCATTTTGGGCTGCGAGAGGCGTATCGAGGTGATGAGACATAGCAATACTTCCTTCCTTCGGGTGATGCGGTAGGTCATCGGCGCGCAACGCCGACAGACTTAGTGCCGAGAGGGCAGTACCGAGTCCGGCTTTCATAGCGACGCGGCGTGTCACGTTCATCGGAGCCTCCGAGCGTCGTGTTGTCATGCTCCACTCCTTGATTTCAGAAATTGCCTTTTGAGGCTTGCGCTATCTCGTTGTTGTCCAAAGTTGGCTCGCACTTAAAGGCCGGACGTCCCCGGCGGGCGCGAACGCTACCGATTGTCTCACGCGACACTATCACAATCCATATGGCGCCCGGATGAAAACGCGGGCACCCGATAACTATTGGGACCCTTCCGGGTTGCGCAAAAAAAGCCCCGACGGGGTGGGGTCGGGGCAAAGTTCTGCTGACTGTCATCCGGGAAGGAGCTCCGTCAGTACATAAAACGTACCCCCGGTCTGCCCCCACTGCCTGTGGTGAACTTCCCCCAGTTTGGTGCAGTTGTGCTTTGACTTCTACATGATCGAGGCCACGCCGGAGAACGTGATCGGCGTCCCCAGATTCCATTATTGCCCATTTTTCATGGTCGAACGGTTAGATGCCGAGCGGACATTCGCTTGTCAGCTATCTGATCGCGACCACCCTCAATCGGAATTGTCTCTCACTTTCGAGCCATCGAACCATGTCGATGCGCGCGGCCGTTGCGGTGCGTCGACCCACGGTCATTGGGCACTGCTGGCAAATATACGACTTGTCCATGGTGTACGCCCCGCTCGGCAATCACGTGATCGGCGAGTTCTTTCACGGCGTCGCCGCGTCCTTTCAGTACCGTCACCTCCATGCACCTCTCGTGGTCCAGATGGACGTGCAGAGTGGCTTGCGTGAGATCATGGTGATTGTGGAAGTCGCGCGTCAGCCGCTTTGGAAGCTCGCGTTGGTGATGATCGTAGACATAAATCAGTGCTGCGACGCAGGGTTGCCTTGATTGGACCGCTTGCCGCTGCAAGCCAGATCGGGCGAGATCGCGAATTGCTTCCGAGCGATTGGCATAACCGTGCGATGTCATATAGCGCTCGAGGTCCGCCGCAAAACCGTCATCAATCGTTATTGTGACGCGCTGCATTGCCGTTCCCTCCCGGTTTGGCTGGTATGATGAGTTGTTGACATCGTCATACTCACAAATAGACTTTAAAGTGGGATGGCGGACGCGGCCCCCCGGCTGAACGCACGTATTATAGCGAGTCAGCGGGATGAAGCGCTGCGCGCCTCATTTGGGGGCGGCGGCAGTGCGTCAGTATGCCTTGGCATTGTGTTTCCTGACGGCGCTTAATTTGCGCGCTTCTGCGCAGGCGCCACCACCCCCGACGGGAGCGCCTACTACAGCCACGCCGAAGCCAGCAGCGCCACCACGTACCACGAAGCTCCCAGCTATCACGATTTCCGCCCGGCAGCCGAAACGAAGTGGCCCAGTCCCGCCTCACCAAGCTGCGCCAACTCCTGTGCCCCTCCAGGCTGCTTCAACTGCTCCACCTGCGCCTCCGTCTACTTATCAGACCGGCTCCCCGAATGTGGCCGGAGGGAGCACGATCGTTCCGCAAATGGCGAGCCAGATGGTCATTTCGGGCGAGGCTCTCAATTCTCGCCCGGTGCTGCAACCTACTGAAATTCTCGAAGCCGCCCCTGGCCTTGCTGTCGTCCAGCATTCAGGCGACGGCAAAGCCAATCAGTATTATCTGCGCGGCTACGATCTCGATCATGGCACCGACTTAGCCACATTCTGGGATGACGTACCGATTAATTTGCCGACCAATGCGCACGGCCAGGGCTACACAGACCTTAATTTCATGATCCCTGAAACGGTCAGTGGGCTGGAAGTCCGCAAGGGGCCGTATTGGGCGGATGTTGGAGACTTCGACAGCGCGGGCACGTTGAACATTTCGCTGCGGGATAGCGTCGATCGCAATATCCAGTCGGTAACCGTAGGTAGCTTTGGGTACGACAGGCTTCTCAATCTCGGCTCGGTCAAGCTCAATGGCGGCTCACTGCTCTATGCAGGCGAATTCGAAACCAACAACGGTCCGTGGGTCACCCCAGAAGATGAGCACAAGTTCAGCGGTCTTCTGCGTTACAGCCAGGGTACGGCTACGGACGGTTTTACAGCTACCGCTTTGGCTTATGCGAACAACTGGAATTCCAGCGACCAAGTCGCATTGCGCGCCATTACCACAGGGCAGATTGGTCTCTTTGGCGATCTGGACCCTACCGACGGCGGCGACACCAGCCGCTTCATGCTCTCCACGAGGCTGGCGCACTCCGATGACGACGGACTGTGGAAGGCAAACGCCTACCTCGTGAAATATACCCTTGATCTCTTCAGCAACTTCACCTGGGACACGACTGATCCAGTCAACGGCGATCAATTCCACCAACATGACGACCGCGTCTACGGTGGCGCTGATGTATCGCGCACCTTTAATGGAACGGTGTTCAACTTGCCGAGCCAGACGACCTTCGGCCTGCAAACTCGTTATGACGACATCAATGTAGGCTTGAGCAACACCTTCCAACGCCAGTTTCTGTCAAACACCCTCTTCGACCATGTGAACGAAGGCAATGTCGGCGTTTATGCCCAGAACACGACCCATTGGACCGACTGGTGGCGGACCACTCTCGGATGGCGCAGCGACTATTTTGGGGCAACGGTGAATTCCATGTTGCAGCCGGCAAATTCTGGCAGTCCCGCCGCTTCCATCGGCAGCCCGAAATTCACAAGTGTGTTTGGTCCGTTCTACAAAACAGAATTCTTTATCGGCGCAGGTACGGGTTTTCACAGCAACGATGCCCGCGCCGTAACGGTCACCGAGACGCCCGGCGATCCGACGATCCCGGAAGGTGCCTCGCCCTTCCTGGTGCGCACGATGGGCGTTGAGGTCGGAGTGCGTAGCAAGATCGTTCCTGGGCTCGATAGTTCGGTCAGCCTGTTCTACCTGCATCAAAATTCCGAACTATTCTTCGATGGCGATACCGGCACCACCGTTCCCGGACCGCCAAGCCAACGGACCGGCATCGAGTTCACCAACAATTATCAGCCGGCTTCATGGGTTCGCGTCGACGCTGATCTAGCACTTTCCCGCGCCCGCTTTCTCGGCCTCGACACCGCACAAGAACAACTCTACCAATCCCTCGCGGGATACCCGCAGGCGCAGATTGGCAATGCGCCAGGGAACTACATTTTCAATGCACCCTGGATGGTCGGGTCAGCCGGCATTACGCTTGGCGAGAAGACTGGATGGTTCGGTGCGTTGCGTTGGCGGTATATTAGTTCGCGGCCGCTGACCGAAGATGGTGTCTTTCAGGCACCGCCTCTCAACATCATCAATGGTCGCGTTGGCTATCAATTCGCCGATGGTTGGCGCATCCAGCTTGATGCCCTCAATCCTTTGAATTCAACGAGCTACAACGCCAGTTACGCCTACGGGGCGCTTCTGACATCCGATAGCCTCTTCGCGATGTGCTTTCCGGCGCACGGTCCTCCCACTGCGCCCGCAGCGGTCTGTCAAAACGGAGTGATGGACTATTCGATACACCCGATAGACTCGTTGGCCCTCCGGCTGACGCTCGCCGGCCCCATCGATACGATAAATATTCCGGTCATGGTCACCGAAATCAAAGGCTCGATCCCGGTCTATCAGCCGCCGGCACTCGACTATGATTGGACGGGATTTTACGTCGGCGCCCATTTAGACAGTCGGCAGCTCAATAGCACCGGGAGCGCCGTCGACACTGCGACCGGTGCGCCATTTCCTGCTGCGGTTGGTAACAGCTCGCAATGGGGCGGGGGCATTCAGTTGGGCTTCGATTACATGACGCCATCGCGCATGGCGTTTGGTGTAGCGGCGGATATGTCGTCAGGCGGCACCAGGACCTCGACGATCACCGACGCTTCCGGCACGAGTGCTAACCAAACAACCGTCTTTGATAGCGAAACCGTGCGCGGGCGCGTCGGTTACGCCGTGGACAACGTGTTGTTTTACGCCACCGGTGGCTTTGCGTGGTCAAACGACCAATTCGTTCGGACTCAACTGACCGGCACCTTGAACAATGCGACGGCCGGCACTGACGAGGCTGTCAACAAAGGCCTCCCCGGATGGATTGCGGGCGGCGGCATTGCCTACGCCTTTGCTCAAAACTGGAACGTGTTCGCTGAATATCGCTATTCAAGTTTTGGCTCGTCGACCATTTCGCTTCCGTTCTCGCAACTCACGACGAACACTACGACGAACGTACGCGCGGTCGAATTCGGCGTGAACTATAAATTCAATTCAAGTACGTCGCGCAGCGCCACCGCACCAATTCTCTACCCAAAACAACATTGGGTGGCGCCGAGGTCACCTTCCACTTCCTCCGCGTACAACTGGACCGGGGTCTATTTGGGCACCGATGGTGGTTACAGCCGTTCAACGCCGAAGGGAACCCTGACCGACGCTGAGGACGCTTCTCTCGCGCCATACAGCTACGGCGTGAACGGCCCGCTCGCCGGCCTTTTTGTCGGCGGCAACTATCAGTTCAACAAATGGGTCATCGGTGCGGAAGGCGATCGGCAGTGGTCGAACTTGATCGGCAACGGTCAAACACTTGCGCCACTTCGTGCAACCGGTGTTTTTCCCGAAGGTCCGTTCATGATTTCCACGACGGTCAAGGACTACGAATCGATCCGCGGCCGCCTGGGCATTGCATTCGACCGTTTCTTCGTTTTCGGCACCGGCGGGTGGGCGTGGGGCAATCCCTCGACGTCGTACGCTCTTAGCGGGGCGGCCCCGTTCATAACGCAAGGCGGCTACGCTGGTGGCTGGACCGCTGGGGCGGGGGTCGATTATGCCATCAGTAACGGTGTCTTTGGTCGTATCGAATACCGTTACACCAATCTCACCGCTCCAGGCGTCGTGAGCGCGGCGACAAATTCCGCCGACGCCACCAATCGCGTGCCAATTAACGATCTGCGGGCCGGAATTGCGTACAAATTTGGTGGCGGCCCGGTCGTCGCCAAATTTTGAAATCCGCCTAACCAAGTCTCGCAGACGACCCCAGCCGCCGCTGGACAAATCCGCCTGACGCTCATGAAGCTACGTGGCGCCGCTCGAGAGGATTAAATAAGTCGGACTATTTCGCACACTGCAACGAGTCCGATGTGCCACAGGACGCTTAACAGACCGAGGCGTCCAACGATGGCTGTAGAGAAGGCCCCGCCGATGCCGGCTCACCTTGGCGCTTATCGCCAAGCTGCAATAGCGGCACGAGCACAAAGGCAAATGCGGTGAACCCAGCGGACAAAACAACCAGCGGCGCGAGCTTGCCATGGAAAACATGAGTGAACAGATATGACCCGAGATTATTAGAAAACACAGTCGCAAGATTGATAATCGACGTGAGGACTGCGAAAGTGAAACCTTCAGCACGACGCGGAGAATAGTCGGCCGCAAGCGTGAGCGTAGCAACGGTGGTCAGCATCCCCGCAAAGCCGGAACAAAAGCTTATGATAGCGGCTGTCGGCTCGTTCCACAGAAACAAGAACGCCAGGCCGGCAATTGTGCCAATCGCTATACTCAGGTTCAACATTTTTTTAAGCATCAATTTTTTGAAATGCGGACGATAAAGCCAAGCGCCGAGCATCCAACCGCACCCCGCGATAAATCCTAAAAAGCCGATATAGGCTTGGGAGAACTTCAAGTTGTCGGTCATGACGAAATAGAGCGGCGTACTCAAGCCCGGACTGAAATAATAAAGAAATATGAAAGTGGCGATGATCCATAAACGACGCCCGCGGAACGCGCCCGAAAGTTCTTCGAGCGTGTGTTTCACGCCCTGAATATTCATGGACGCTTTCTTTTCCGGGACGAGAAATACGGCGCCGAAGATCACCAACAAAGGAGCGCAGGCGGCTATGGCGGCGGCGCTATGCAAAGCAGTGGTTGGCTCAAAACGCTGGACGAGCTGGCCGCCGAGGATCGCGACTGTCATGGCCGAGATGGTGTACCAAAGCCATTCTTGATTGACGAAGGTTCCGCTTTCATGCAGCCGCTGGCCATTTTCGACCAGCACCGCGCCGCTCACGGCGCTCGAAACGGCCGTTGCAAAGGCCGTGAACAGCAACACAACGACGAGCTGACCGGGCACGGTAAGCCGCGTCACGAACAAATAGCCAGCGGCGGCGGTCACGTTGGCAAGCAGAAGATAGCTTTTGCGGCGATAACCGAAGAGTGGAATGAGATCGGACACCAAACCGTAAATCGGCTTTATCATCCAAGGTAAGTTAAGGATTGTGACATAAGCGCTGATTTGAAGCGGCGTCCAACCGTTTACTTGTTTTAGATAATAGTTGAGCGGTTGTGAAATCAATCCGCCGCCGCCCTCCGCGACATAGACAAGAGCAAAGAACCAGAGCAGATGCGTCATCGATCCGCGTGCCGAACTCGACGCGGCCGGCGCCACCGACTTCTGAATCTCCACCATCTTCGCTGCTGCCGGAAGTGAGGGCCGCTCCAATAGTGCTCACACTCCGGCAGCATTGTCCGCTAAAATAATTCTGGCTCTGGAGCGGTCAAACCCTTGGAGCCCGATGCGATCAGGCTGGGCAGGTGTCCAACCCTGAGCAGAATGCGATGGTAAAGGGATTTCCGACTTCCCAATATTTGCCTGCAGCTGCCTCTAAAGCGGCGTCGGGTACGTCGTCGCCGAATGTTTCCTCGCTTATCAAGTCGGTAAGTGACTCTTTCATTATGCTGATCCTTTCCTCTGGTCGGGGGGTAGTCAATATCTACACAATACTGACTGCCTGCATCACTTGGCAATGCGGCATGTGAGACGGAGCAACATCGGTGACCGACACGAGAACGCCCAACGACAGTAAGAGCAAGATAAGTTGGCTCCTCGTGACCCTGGGCGGATTACTTTTCGCTCTGGGCATCGTTGGATTGCTTTTGGTCAAAGACCGGATCCCGCTTCCCATCGCACATTTTCTCGGCTTGGGCGATGTTTACCCAACGCAGGGTTTAATCGGCCCGCAAAAGATCATTCATGGTTGGGAATCGGCCTCGCCTCCTTCCCCCTCAGAAGGCCGTGAATGAGAGTGTTGACAAGCCCGCTAACGCCGTCGATGCCCAGTCGCGAAGTCTTGCGGTCAGACATGATTATTCAGACATGATTATCAGGACGCTCGGCAACCAAGTTGCTCAGCAAAGACGAGGCGCGGCGGATCGCAGCTAACTTTGCGAAGCTGCCGGGTTTCTTGCGGCAAGCACCGAGAGTTGCCCTCCGACGCGGCCGTACAACCTCATTTCCATCATCGTTCCTCAATCTACGAGGACCACATGGGCCGCCGCAGCCACTATCTAGTGTGTACAATCCCATCGGAAAATCCACGGTTGGCGATGGTCGTTGCTTGTTGACTCGACGGCTATCTATGACAGGGAGAAGTCGACAATGAGCACGCTATTTACGCCGTTTCGGGTCGGTGCCCTCCAGTTAACCAACCGCATTGTTATTGCGCCCATGTGCCAATACTCGGCCATCGATGGCTGCATGACCGATTGGCACATCATTCACCTCGGTAGTCTTGCGCTCTCGGGTGCGGGATTGTTGACCATCGAAGCAACCGCCGTCCTGCCCGAGGGTCGGATCACCTATGCCGATGTAGGTCTCTGGAATGACGCGACGGAAGCCGCGATCGCCCGGACGCTGGAAACCATCCGGCGCTGGTCCAACATGCCGATCGCTATCCAATTAGCACATGCCGGCCGCAAGGCTTCGACGGAGGTACCGTGGAAAAGCGGGGTGCAGATCCCGCCCAACCATCCAAACGGCTGGCAGGCGGTCGCGCCGTCGGCGGTCCCATTCGAGGATGGCCAGCGACCGCCAGTCGCCCTTGACCGAGACGGCCTCACGCGGGTGCGTGACGCCTTCGCTGCGGCGGCACAGCGCGCCGCACGACTCGGGATTGACGCCGTCCAGCTACACTGCGCGCACGGTTATCTGCTGCACGAGTTCCTCTCGCCGCTCTCCAACCGACGCGACGATGGGTATGGCGGCAGCTTGGAGAACCGTATGCGCTTTCCACTCGAAGTCTTTGACGTGGTTCGCGCCGCCTTCCCGGCTGACCGCGCGGTTTCGATGCGCGTGTCCGGTACCGACTGGGTGGACGGTGGCTGGAACATCGAGCAGACAATCACCTTTGCGCGGGCGCTGGAAGCGCGCGGCTGCGCTGCCGTTCACGTGTCGAGCGGCGGTCTCACTCCGTCGCAGCAGATCCCAGTCGGACCGAGCTATCAGGTGCCACTCGCGCGCGCTGTGAAGAAGGCAACGCGCATCCCCGTGATCGCCGTCGGGCTTATCACCGAGTTTGAGCAGGCCGAAGCCATTGTCGGTACCGGCGACGCCGACCTGATCGCCCTCGCGCGGACGATCCTCTACGATCCGCGCTGGCCGTGGCATGCCGCTGCGCATTTTGGTGCGCACGTGAAAGCGCCCGACCAATATCTGCGGTCACAGCCCCGGCAATATCCCGACCTTTTCGACATCGGGCATTGAGATCGAGTCCTAAGTGTTATCTGCATTCGCAATCCCCCTAGTAAACTAAATGCCGAGACGGTCGAACAGCCGATAAAGCGTCTGATGGTCAGTCTTGCCGATGGTCGAACCATCCGGCAGTGATAAGTGATCGTGCCGCGTGGGTTGCCACCCCGCTTATTGTTGTGAATGACGCCGATGGCCACGGCCGTCCTCCTTCGGGATTTCGCGGATCATCGTCGCGGTCACCCTCATAACCTGAAGGTCGCGCTCTCCTAAGGCGTATTGGCGGTTTTCCGGATCGTGACGTGGTTTTTGCCGAGGCCCTCGCTGACCTCGAATCTCAGGGTGATGCAATGCGGTACCTAAATTCCAAGGGTCGCATTGCGTGGAAGGCAACGCCAGACCTGCGGGATTACCTCAATGACCTAAAGCTCGATGCTGAGGCCGACTTGGAGGACGAGGAGGTGTAGCCATGCTTGATCGCCCATCAGCCAAAGTTGCCTTTTCGACCGACGCGCTCAAAGCCAACCTGTCGCGGTTGCAAGATGAATGGGAGACCTATCAAAACACACGGGACCGTGATGGGATTTACGGCTATCTAGCCGCCGTCTTCGAACTGGTCATGTGGTGGAAGCACGAACAAAAAGCCACTGAGTACGCTCGCCGGGCCCTGTGGTTAAGAGGCCAACGAACTTTGGTCAAAGAGCCCGAACCATTCGCGGCTGTAATTTTTTGCACCGCTGATCCCGAGAAGGTGGATTATCGGATGCGGAGCAAATGGTCTCGGGTCTTGCGGTACGCAGCTGCATACAAGGATCTGGATGAACCCCTAGCTCATTTTGTTCGGCGCCGCGGTGGGATCAACAAAGTCGCTGCTCGATATGCCCGCCATTTCGGCAGAAATAGTTAGCTGCAACAGCAGTTCACTGCGTTCCGCGCCCCCTTTCGTCAATACTGTAAATAAGCAGCGCCTCAGGCCGGAAATTGCCATTAACGCTCGGCGTCCGGCCTAAATCAATTTGCAAATTGGCCATGATGGCGTATGGCCGAATCAGAGACTGTTTAGAAGCTTCATTCTCGAACACAGCGGAGACCATTGTGCGTTTTCCTTACCTCAATGACTTGAACCCGCAGCAACGACAAGCCGTCGAACATGGAATAAAGGAAGGAGAGGGGATCAATGCGGGGCCATTGCTGGTGATTGCTGGCGCGGGATCGGGCAAAACCAAAACGCTGGCCTATCGAGTTGCGCACCTGGTTGTTCACGGTGTGCATCCGCAGCGTGTCCTGCTGCTGACGTTTTCAAGGCGGGCAGCCGAGGAAATGATACGCCGAGTTGAACGGATCACAAAAGCGGCTCTTGGCGTTGGACAGATAGACACGCCATGGGCTGGAACGTTCCATGCTATTGGCGCTCGACTGTTGCGGGAGTTCGCAAATCATATTGGCCTCAAGCCATCTTTTACGATTCTCGACCGCTCCGATGCCGCTGATTTGATGAACTTGGTGCGTCACGAACTGCGGCAGTCAAACAAAGAGGAACGGTTTCCACAAAAGAACACGTGCCTAGCGATCTATTCGCTCACAATCAACTCACGGACGCCGCTTGAGCGCGTTCTCACCAAACAATTTCCCTGGTGCGAGGAATGGGAAGGGGAGCTGCAGGACCTGTTCCGTGAATATGTGAATACAAAGCAGCGCCAAAACGTCCTCGATTACGACGACCTGCTGCTGTATTGGGCGGAAATGATGAAGGTCGAGGAAATAGCCAAGGAAATTGGTGAGCGGTTTGATCACGTTCTTGTCGATGAATATCAGGACACCAACCGCCTTCAGTCCAAGATCCTACGAAAATTGAAGCCTGACGGTCGGGGTCTAATGGTGGTCGGCGACGATGCGCAAAGCGTTTATTCATTTCGAGCCGCCACCGTTCGCAATATTCTGGATTTTCCCGACAAGTTTAAGCCGCGCGCCCGGATCGTTACGCTTGAGCAAAATTATCGGTCAACCCAGCCGATCTTGAATGCGTGCAATCAGGTAATGAGCTTTGCCAAAGAGCGGTTCACAAAAAATCTGCAGTCAGACCGAAAATCGAAACAAAAGCCGTTCCTGACCACTGTAGTGGATGAAACCGTACAAGCGCGGCATGTCGCTGAGCAAATTCTGCAGGCGCGAGAAGCCGGGGTGCCGCTGAAATCTCAGGCCGCATTATTCCGCGCCTCGTCACACAGCGCCCAACTTGAGATCGAACTTTTGCGCCGAAACATTCCCTTTGTGAAGTTCGGCGGGCTGAAATTTTTGGAAGCGGCGCACATCAAGGATTTGGTTAGCGTGCTCCGTTGGTGCGAGAACGTTCGGGATCGAGTCGCCGGATTTCGAATTTTGCAATTGCTGCCGGGAATCGGGCCGATTACGGCAGCCAAAGTGCTAGACAAAATAGAAGCACGGCCCTCCCTCAAGGACGCGTTATCACGAATCGATGTTCCAAACGCCGCAGCAGAGGACTGGCCCGTCTTTGCCAAGCTGGTACTTCAGCTGACCAAGGCCAATAAGAGTAGCTGGCCAGCAGAGTTTGAATTGGTTCGAGCGTGGTATGAGCCACATCTCAAGCGAATCTACGACGACGCCGAAATCAGGGCTGCAGATGTTGCACAATTAGAACAGATTGCAGCTGGCTATCCATCGCGCGAAAAGTTTCTGACTGAACTGACGTTGGATCCGCCGGATTCGACCAGTGGGCGGGCGGGAGCGCCCTTGCGCGATGAAGACTACACGATCCTTTCGACTATCCATTCG
>Ga0187820_1000162_pt1 | contig 13886 bp, 19 predicted proteins | sample NC_wetland_sal_i_19_FD_132409 | JGI IMG/M metagenome (GOLD analysis project Ga0187820, IMG submission 132409) | Wetland sediment microbial communities from Neuse River Estuary, North Carolina, USA - SO4_5 | ecosystem: Environmental > Aquatic > Freshwater > Wetlands > Sediment | place: USA: North... | reverse complement strand
CGGCCGCCATCAACGATTGGCATCGCGACTGGGATGCGCTGTCGGCGTCCGAACAAGCGGCGAAGAAAGCCCGCCAGGGTGTCGCCTATCCGGTGCTCGACGCGCTCGATGTGCTCGATCCGCACACCATGCAGCCGGTGCCGCGCGACGGCGAGACGCTCGGCGAAGTGATGTTTCGCGGCAATGTGGTGATGAAGGGATACCTAAAGAACAAGCCGGCGACGCAAGATGCGTTTGCCGGCGGCTGGTTTCATTCCGGCGATCTCGGCGTGATGCATCCTGACGGCTACATCCAGCTTAAGGATCGCTCCAAGGACATCATCATTTCAGGCGGCGAAAACATTTCTTCGATCGAGGTCGAAGACGCGCTCTACAAGCACCCGGCCGTCGAGGTCGTGGCCGTCGTCGCCAAACCGGATGAGAAGTGGGGAGAGACGCCGTGCGCCTTCGTCGAGCTAAAGCCAGGCTCGACTGCAACCGCAGATGAGTTGGTCGCCTGGTGCAGAAAAAATCTCGCGTCCTACAAATGTCCGCGCCATATCGTGTTCGCCGAGATTCCAAAGACGAGCACCGGCAAGCTGCAAAAATTCAAGCTGCGCGAGATGGTGAAGGCGCTGTAGTCGCGGCCGCCTAATGCGCGAGACACATCCACATCGCGCCGCGCCCACGACTGCGTCGCGACGAAGAACAACCGGCCGTCCTTACGTAGTTGCCGACTTAGTGGACGAAAACTTCTTGCCTCAGCCGCGCGATTTCGTCCTTTACGTGTAATTTCTTTCGCTTGAGTTCCGCAATTTGAAGATCATCGGAGGAGGGGTGGGTGAGTGCTTCTGAGATTTCTTGTTCTAGTGCTTGGTGTCGTTTTTCGAGTTCCGCAAGATGCGATTCAATCGCCATGTGGCATATCTCCTTGCGTCCAATCCCCGGACCAGATCGTCCTACGCCTTTACAACCGGGGCTAAGAATACTCCGTTTTTCCGTTTACGAAAATCCCTGCTTTACAAGACGAATCGCGGCTTGTGGGCGATAGGCCAAAACGCGATAATCGCTAATCACTTAGGCGAATCTCCGGGCGTTAGCCGGGATGCAACCTGCGCCCACACGGCGGGACCGCGATCAAGGCGGTGATGACGGAAGAGGAAGAACGCGAGCTTCGGGCACAACTTGCGCGCCTGCAGCAGGAGCATCGCGACCTCGATGCCGCGATTGCGGCGCTGCAGGAATCGCCTGGGTCGGACCTTATTCAGGTCCAGCGCCTCAAAAAGCGAAAATTGCAGCTCCGCGACCGCATCACCTATATCGAAGATCAGTTGACGCCCGACATCATTGCGTAGAGGGACGCGGTCGTTTGAGCGACGCTCAACGTCGCCCGCTATAAGCGCGAAAGCACTCGCCATGGCTCGGCCGGGGTGACGAAAATTGACGATATTTCAAAGACTAACACCGGCATGCGACAGATTGTCGCGAAGCCCGTCAGCAACTCTTTTGGAAGCAAGAATTGCGTCCCGCAGACGTCCGTCTCACCATGACTCGCGCCGCAAATTAGCGGCACGCTTAGATGACACAATTTTAATCTGAAAAGGCCGCACGACGCGGTAGGTCGCGGCGAGGCGTGAAAATGTCCGTCAGACCGCAACAAAACCCGAGCATACGATTCCTAATTCTTATTCGGCATGTTTAAACATGGCCGCTTTCAGGCGCGCCTATTCAGTCTGCATTCACCCAAACGTGGGATGGTGTTTGCCCCATACGGCACAATTCTAAATAGTGACCGAATTCTAAGCTGTGAGCAAAACTCCACCTAAGGTGAAATCATGAGAAAGATTCTGACTGTTCTTGTTGCGACCGCGACCCTTGCCGGTGCGGCGGTGGCAACCTCGGCCCCGGCATTCGCTTGGCGCGGCGGCGGTTGGGGCTGGGGTTGGGGACTTGGCGGCTTTGCCGCCGGCGCAATCATCGGCAGCGCACTGGCCGCGCCCTACTACTCTCCGTACGGTTATTATGGTGGTTACTATGGCTACGGGCCCTACCCGGCGCCCGGCCCCTGCGTGTGGCGGCGCGTGTGGAACGGCTATGCCTGGGTTCGAGCTTGCGTCTGAGGCGTGTTCTCAATGTGTTAAAATTGGAACTGCTGCGAGGCGTCTTCTGTCCTGGAGACGCTTCCGCACAGTCCGGCCAACAAACTTCCGCCAAATAGTCGCTCTTCAGTAACGACGGGTGTGACGCGAAAAAATCGGGGGTTTCGGGGACTTCCGCCCATCCACATTCCAGATCGACGCCCGACCGATCAACAAGAGGAAATCACATGCACAAGTCGCTTGTGGCACTTGCCGCGGCTACGGCCTTGGGCCTCGCTGTGGCGGCCGCACCGGCCCCGGCGAATGCGGGTTGCTACGGCTGCGCCGTCGGCGCTGGAATTATCGGTGGCGTCGCGGCTGGCGCCATCATCGGCAGCGCCATCGCCAACAGCCCGCCGCCACCGCCGCCCCCGGGCTATTATCCGCCCCCGCCGCCGGCCGCATATGGGCCGCCGCCCGGACCCTATGCGCAGCTAGCGCCCGGCTGTTACTGGGGCAAGCGCCAGGTTTGGGTCGAAGGCCTCGGCTATCGCTGGCGGACGGTGCAAATCTGTCCGTAATGAAGCTGCCGGCGATCATTCGGTAGCGCACCAATTCGGCCGGTCGGCTTGGACGCAAGCCGACCGGTTATTTTTTGCGATGTGATCGTCAGCCCTTAAAGCTCGCCAAGCGCGGCAGTGCGAATCTCCGATGCGACCATGCCGGCAGAAACCACGATAAATGTGCCAGCGCTCTTACGTTCGCGCGCTCTTGCGATTTCGCGGGCGCTTGCGATGGCACGGGCGTTTGCAATACGGCGGGCGCTTCTGCCGCAAGCCTGGCGTAATGAACGACATTCACGATCGGCCACGCGCACCATGATCGTTCTTGGTTGGATCGCCGTCATTGGTCTTTGCCTCTATGCCGCTTTGGCGACGATGGTTTATCTCGGCCAGCGTTCGCTGATGTATTTCCCCGACAAGACGCACGTTACGCCCGCAGAAGCAGGACTGCCCGAAGCGAAGGAAGTGCGGCTGACGGCAGCCGACGGTGTGCAGGTCGTTGCTTGGCATGTGCAGCCGCAAGACGATAAACCCGTCATCGTATATTTCCACGGCAATGGCGGATCGTTGCAACACCGCGTGCCGCGCTTTCGCAAACTCATCGACGCCGGAATTGGACTCGTTGCTCTGGAATATCGCGGTTACGGAGGTTCCCCCGGCAGCCCCAGCGAGCAAGGCTTCATTGCCGACGGCCAAGCCGCATATCGCTTCGCCGCCGCGCACTATCCGGTGCAGCAATTGGTCCTGTGGGGAGAGTCGCTCGGTTCCGGTGTCGCCGTTGCGGTCGCGGCCGAACAGCCGATAGGGCGGGTCATCCTGGAAGCGCCTTTCACCTCGGCGGCGGAGCTTGGCGCGCAGCATTATTGGTATCTGCCGGTTCGGCTTTTGATGAAGGATCAGTTCCGTTCCGATTCCCGCATCGGCAAAATCACGGCGCCATTGATGATCATGCATGGCGAGCACGATCGCACCGTTCCTTACGCGATGGGCGAACGCCTGTTCGCGCTTGCCAACAAGCCGAAACACCTGGTGCGGTTTCTCGACGGCGGCCATGACGATCTCGATGCCAATGGCGCGCTCGATGCCGTCGCGCGCTTTCTCGCCGGCGACCTCGACTAGTGCTTTATTTGAACGAGCGCTTTTTTAGTTTCAAAACTCATAAAGAGCGTTCGGGAAAAGCCGTCGATCGCAACGGCGCGAAGCGATCAGCACGGTGAATGCGCAATGAGTGGCTGCAGTCAAATCACTGCGGGACGGTCATCAGCTCGAGAATGTGCCCGTTCGGATCGCGAAAATAGACGCCACGGCCGCCGCCCCAGTCGTTGAGCTTGCCGTCATCGAGGCTCCACGGCGCACTGCCGAATACGATTTCAGCCTTCTTGATACGGTCCAGGATGGCATCGAACTCGCGATTGTTGACGTGGAAGGCCAGATGATGACTTTCGAAGTTCGAGTCATCGTCGAACAGCAGCGTCAGATCCTTGTTCACGCGAACCGGCGCGAAATGGCCGGTGCGGCCGCGCTTGAGCCCGAAAATCTTAGCAAAGAAGGCAGCGGCGGTTGCCTTGTCTCGCGCTGGAACGATCGTGTGGTTGAGCGTAATCGTCATAGGAGCCTCCTCCTCTTCTAACGCTCAAAAGGTCGGGTAGGTCTGACCGATTTTGCCGCCGACGCGCGCAAAGCCGTCCTTGGCCGGCTGATATTTGTCGTTGATATTGAGCGCCTTCGCGTAAGACCCCGCCGCTTTGTCCTTTTGGCCCAATCGCTCATAGGCAAGTCCACGGCTGGTCCAGGCTCTCAAGTTCTGCGGATCGGATTGCACCGCCACGTCGAGATCCTCGGCAGCAGATTTGGTGTCCCCGATCGCGAGGTAACTTAGCGCGCGGGCGATATAGGCATCGGCGTTCTGGTTGGCGAGACCGAGCGCCGTGGAGAAGTCGTCGATGGCGAACGCATGCTGCCGCTCGCTCTGATAGAGCAGCCCACGATTGTAATAGGCCTCGGCGTTGTCCGGCCGTAACGAGATCGCCTTGTTGAAATCGTCAAGCGCCTGATTTTTGCGGCCCTGCTCGCGATAGACGATGCCGCGTCCCAGATAAGCAGGCGCATAAGATGCGTCGATGGCGAGCGACTTGTTGTCGTCGGCGAGCGCAAGATCGAATTTGCCGCTCTTGCGGTAGATGAGCGCGCGATTCGAGTAAGCCTGGGCGTAATTGGGATCGAGGCTGATGGCCTTGTTGAAATCGGCGAGCGCCTGGTCGGTGCGGCCGGCTTGGCCATAGACCGCGGCACGCATGTTATAAGCTTGCGGATCGTCCGGATGCGCCGCGATGATTTCGCTGAGCGAGGTCAGATTGTTCTGCGAGGATTCGTGAAGCGGCGCCTCCTGGGTTTCGCTCGGCTTGCCGAGCGTCGTGCAAGCCGCAAGCCCAATCAGCAAGACCGCCGAGGCCAGCCCCCCGGCGATTCCTTTACGCCTCGGTTTCGCTGCGTGGTCCTTCATGGCAAGGCAACGATAGCAGCGCGCTCCAACAAAAACCGCCCCCTCCCGGGTCGTGCGGACAGCGAATTTCCGGCTTCTGGATTGACCATGTGCAAAAACATGATCGTGCGCAAAAAGCCGGAGCCTTATCGGCCCTGATTTAATCAGAACCGATAAGGCTCCGGTACGGCGAATAAATGTCCTAGAAGCTCAACCGAAACGAGGGATCCGGGGCGGACCGGACCGGCCGGCGCCGGGACCGGTGGTGGGCTTCGGCTTCATGGGCAGAAGCCCTTCCCGCTGCAAGCGCTTGCGGGCCAGTTTGCGGGCACGGCGGATCGCCTCCGCCTTCTCCCTCGCTTTTCTTTCCGATGGCTTTTCGTAGTGGCCGCGCAGCTTCATCTCGCGGAAAATGCCCTCGCGCTGCATCTTTTTCTTGAGCGCCTTGAGGGCCTGGTCGACATTGTTGTCACGAACAAGAACCTGCACGCGTGCTCCTTTTTGGCATTCGGTTCTGGATTGAACGATGGCTTAGGGCCTAGGCACCACGCCACCTTGGCGCGGCGTGTAGCAGAACAGCGCCGAAAAGTCCACCATCGCTTATTTCTCGAACACGCGGGTGACATGACCCATCTTGCGGCCGGGCCGCACCGCCGCCTTGCCGTAGAGATGCACCGCAACGCCGGGCATGGTGAGGTAACGCCGATAGTCCTCGACCTCGCGGCCGATGAGATTCGTCATCTCGACACGGCCGTGGCGAATGGGTTTCGCCAGCGGCCAGCCGGCGATCGCCCTGATATGCTCCTCGAATTGCGATACCGAAGCGCCGTCGAGCGTCCAGTGACCCGAATTGTGCACGCGCGGCGCAATCTCATTGACCAAAAGCTCGCCCGCGCGCAGCGCGAACATTTCGACGGCCAGCACGCCGACATAACCGAATTTTTGCGCGATGGTTTCGGCGATACGCCGCGCCTGCGCCGCGTCGGCATCGGACAGCGCCGCCGGCACCCGTGACGTTTTCAATATGTGGTCGCGGTGCTCGTTCTCGGTCACATCGAAGCATTCCACCGAACCGTCATGGCCACGCGCGGCAACAACCGAGGCTTCGCGCTCGAACGGCACGAAGGCTTCCAGGATGCAGGGCTGGCCGCCGACCTCCCGCCACGCCGCGTCGGGGTCGGTGCCGTTTTTGATCGTGACCTGCCCCTTGCCGTCGTAGCCGAAACGCCGCGTCTTAAGCACCGCGGGGCGGCCGATACGCTCGATCGCGGCCTGAAGATGAGCAGGCGACGCAACGTCGGCGAAGGCGGCGGTGCGGATGCCGAGACCGGCGACGAAATTCTTCTCCACGAGCCGATCTTGCGTCGTCGCCAGGATGGCCGGATCCGGCAAGACCGGGACGCGCGCGGCGAGAAACGTGGCGGTGTCGGCGGGTACGTTTTCGAATTCGTAAGTGACGACATCGACGTCGGCGGCGAAACGATCGAGCGCTTGCGTGTCGCCATAGTCCGCGCAGGTGACGCGATGGACGATGTCGAAGGCGGGAGAATCGGGGCTCGGCGAAAAGACGTGACATTTGAAACCAAGCCGAGCCGCAGCCAAGGCGAGCATGCGGCCGAGCTGCCCGCCGCCGAGAATGCCAATCGTCGAGTCGGGCTCGAGCGCTGGCCGAGGTACAAGCGAAGTCGCGGTCACGCGGTATCCTTCGGCGAATCGGCAACCGCCTCGGTCTGCCGCGCCCGCCACGCCTCAAGCCGGCGAGCGAGCGCCGCATCGCTCAACGCCAGGACACTCGCGGCAAGCAGCGCGGCATTAATCGCGCCCGCCTTGCCGATCGCGAGCGTGCCGACCGGCACGCCGGGCGGCATTTGCACGATCGAATAGAGCGAGTCCTGGCCGGACAGCGCCTTGGACTCAACCGGCACGCCGAACACCGGCAGGCTCGTCAGCGACGCCGTCATTCCCGGCAGATGCGCGGCGCCGCCCGCCCCCGCAATGATGACCTTAAAGCCCTGCGCTTTGGCGCCTTTGGCGAAAGCATAAAGCCGCTCAGGTGTGCGGTGCGCGGAGACGATGCGCGTCTCGTAACCGACTTCGAGCGCATCGAGAGTCTCGGCGGCATGCTTCATGGTCTGCCAGTCGGACTGGCTGCCCATGATAATGGCTACGGATTTCGCTCCCGAAGGCGCCACGGCGGATATTATTCCTGCGCGAAGGAAGCGCCGGATTATAGGCGGGCGCATTGGACTAGCAAGGCGGCTGATCTTATCTAGGCCGCAGAGGGAAAGCGAAACCCGGCCTTGGTTAACGCCAAGAATCGGAAGGTGTTCGGAATGGTGTCCGGCAAGCCGTAGAATGACGGCAAACGCGGAGCGATGCGCCGATGGAGATGAGCCAGTATCACTACCTGCCGATGGCGCCGAGCTTCTTCGCGATCCTCGTCGTCATTTTTTTCGGCGTCCTGATCCTTCAATCGCTGCGCAATGCCTATGTCAGCCTCGGTGTCAGCTCCGGCACTGCGTTGTTCTTGCTGTTTGCTTCGCTGATCGGCAGCATTTTCAACATTCCGGTCGCCGAGCTTCGGCCGGAGCCGGTCGTATCGGACCGGATCGTCGATTTCTTCGGCATGCGTTATGCGGTGCCCGTCGTCACGGACTGGCGCGGCACCGTGGTTGCCGTCAATGTCGGCGGCGCGGTCATCCCGACACTGCTGTCGATCTATCTGCTGGCGACGCGGAACTTGTGGTTCAAAGGCGCGATCGCGACCGCGATTGTCGCTCTCATGCTGCACTGGCTTGCCGATCCGGTCCCCGGACTGGGCATCGCAGTGCCGGTGTTCTGGCCGGTGGTGATCACCGCGGCGGTGGCGCTTTTGTTGTCGCGTGAGGAAGCCGCGCCGCTGGCTTATATCGCCGGAGGGCTCGGCACCCTGATCGGGGCCGATCTCACAAATCTCGACAAAGTGAGCGGGCTTGGCGCGCCGGTGGCGTCGATCGGCGGAGCCGGAACGTTCGACGGAATCTTCCTCACCGGCATCCTCTCCGTCATTCTGGCGAACCTCTTTCCGCCGCGCCACCTGCGCGAACCGCAACCTTGGGCCACCTGACAATGCCCTGGCACTATCCTCGGCGATAAGCGCAACCTTTTCCCGTCAATGCTTTCGAAAGAGACCATGGACCGTCCGCCAGTCGCGCAATTTCACGCTCATGTCTACTACGATCCGGCGACGACCCGCTCCCGCGCCGAACGGCTGCGCGAACGCGTCGCCGGCGCTTTTTCGCAGGCGAAGCTCGGACGATGGCACGATGAGCTCGTCGGGCCGCATCCCCAATCGATGTTTCAGATCGCCTTTCCCGCCGAAATATTCGGCGCCTTCGTGCCGTGGCTGATGCTTAATCGCGACGGCCTTGCGGTGCTGGTACACCCCGAGACCGGCGACGACCTCACCGATCACAGCACGCATGCCGCGTGGTTGGGTGCGCCATTGACGCTGCGGCTTGGCGTGTTCGAAAAGCGAAAATGACAACAGCGGTCGGCGTATGACATCGGCGGCAGGCGGGCGACGAACGGTGGCGGTCGTCGGGCTCGGCAGCATCGGCGGTGTCGCCGCCGGGGTCCTCGCCGCGGCCGGCCGCCACGACATCGTCGCTTGTGCGCGGCGGCCGATCGGGCGGCTGACGCTGGAGCAGAACCACGGGCCGGTCGAGCTGGCGCTTCCGGTCTTGACCGATCCGGCGCAGGCCACGCCCGTCGACTGGGTGCTTCTCTCCACCAAGGCCTACCACACCGCGGCGACCGCACCCTGGCTCGCCCGCCTGTGCACGCCGGCGACGCGGATCGCCGTGATGCAGAACGGCATCGATCACGTGGCGCGCGTCGCGCCGCTCGCCCAGGGCGCAACCGTCGTGCCGGTGCTCGTCTATTACAATGGCGAGCGTCTCGCGCCCGACCGCGTGCGGCTTCGTCATGCCGGCAAGTTCGATGTGGTCGTCGCCGACGACGAGACGGGCCACGCTTTCGCGTCTCTTTTCGAGGGCACGCCGCTGCGGATCGTCTTCAGCGATGATTTTCTGACGCTCGCCTGGCGCAAGCTTCTGATCAACGCGGTCGCCAATCCGATCACCGCGCTCACCTTGCAGCGGCAGGCGGTTTTGCGCCGGCCCGACATTCAGGACCTGTGCAAGGCAGTCCTCGATGAAACCCGTGGCGGTCGCACGCGCCGACGGGGCGCGGCTTGCGGAAGACGAAGCCGCGCGCACCATGGCGACCTTGTTTGATTTTTCGGGCGAACTTGGCACCTCGATGTATTTCGACCGCCTTGCCGGACGGCCGCTCGAGGCTGACGCGCTGACCGGCGCGATCGTCGACGGTGGCAAACGGCATGGCATCGCGACGCCGCACAACCAGGCGCTGCTCGCCCTATTGCGCGCGATAAACGAGGGGATGACGGCGTAGACAAGGGTTTGCGCCGGGGGCCGCGGCGGGCCATGATGCGGCTCATGGCACGAGACGATTCGCGAGACCGTTCGAAAAACTATTCGCGGGATTTCGGCAGAACGCGGCGGATGCCCGATGCGCGCAGCGCCGCCGAGAAGGCGTTCAAGGCCGTGACAACCAAGCCGGTGGAAGGCCCGCCGAAGGTGGCCGCCGCTACGCCGCCGGGCGTGAAAGAAACGGTGACGCTGCGGATCGACCGCGACGTGCTCGACTTCTTCCAGGCAGACGGACCGGGCTGGCAAGACCGCATCAACGCGGCGCTGCGCAAGGCGGCGGGGAAGTCATAGCTTCAAGACGGAACGCTCTCTTGCGTCCTTGCCTGACTTGATGCGGCAATCCGTGTGGGTCCGGATGAGCTCCCGATCGCTCATGCTCGGCAAATGATCGGTGTTGAACACTTGACCGATTTCACACCTTAAGGAGCTGGAAGAATGCGTTCGCTTCGCGTGAGGCGGGCGCGAAGCTCGTCATCGAATCGGATGATAATGAACTTGGACGGATGGACCAGGAAAGCGGCATCCGGTGGAGCGAGTTTCCCCACCACCTGCTCAACGAAGCGATAGGCGTCTTCGTCGCTGGTCGACTTACGAACAAGGTCGACAGAGAGCCAGCAGCGTTGCGCCATTGCTTCACGCTGGATTGACGCATCCCTGATCGACTTGAGAAAGCCGGAGAATTTCCAGTAAGGCCCGGGCACGTTGTGGAGCAAAAACATTCCTGCCGCGCCGGGCATGGAAGCCTGAATAAAAAATCCGCCAGCCGTCGGACCATCGACGACGAAGTTTCCCTTTTCACGCGGCGGCAGAAATTGTCCGGGATAAATTTCGTCCAATTTCGCTCTCAGCGAATCGAGAGTGAGATCGACGAAGGTGTTGGCGAGCACCACCCAGCTCACCATCTCTCGATCTTGCGGGACTGACGATGACGGCGGTCCTTGCGCCTAGCCGGGATGCGGTGAGATGACGATCGCGCCCACCGCTGCCAAAATACGCGAGGCGAATCTTCTCCATTTCCCCATCGGCGACCCCACAACTTGACGTTGCGCCCATATTATGTTCTTATTTTGTTCTTTCAAGTCCAGGGGAGGTCCGTGATGTTTGAGGGGAAAGTGGACTTCGAGCGACTGAAGAGTTTCGAGAAAAATTCATTGTCCTCGACGGGTTGCCGATTGACGAAATTCCGCCGCATCGGATCGCGCTATCTTTGGTACATCCGCGGGAACGGATCGACATCGCGATAAGCGCGATCAGCTGGATCGAACCGCGGCGCTGCAAGTTTTACAGCTGGGGCAAAAGGTCGGTTATTTCACGAAGCCCATACGTCGAGATCTGCATCGCCCCATACGTTCGTGAAAAGATTTATCGTCTGTCGAAACAAATCGTCGGCGCCCCGCTTGATTTCGTCATCGACGGCGAGGATGTGATTAAGGCCGTGGTGCGCGAACCGCTCGGCACTCACGATTGTATCGCGATTTCACAGGCCGATTATGACGGTACGGTCGCGCTGGCCGAACGGTTGCGCGCGCGATGGAGCGTGGTTCGGCCAAGGCCGGTTTAGCGATCAGAGCAAAGAGCGTATCCCGCTCCTTGGTCAGGCGTCGCGTCCTGCTTGTCGCCGGGCGATGCGGCCGAAATTCGCTGCGACCCGCTCAACAGTCGCATCCTTCGAGGCCCGCGCTGGCGCGCGGGCGCCTCAGGATGACGCTCTTCGAGGCCCGCTAGGCGCGGATGCCTCAGGACGACGCACGCTGACCCTCACTGCTCCTCGTCGTCGTCGTCCTCCTCATCATCCTCATCGTCCTCGTCGTCGTCCTCGTCGTCCTCCTCGTCCTCGCGTGCGTCTTCCTCGGCGTCTTCGATAGCGTCCGGGTCGACGAGTTCCGCGGCCTCCTTGTCGCTCTCCGGCCGGTGGGCGTGCTCCTCGCGGTCCTCGGCCTCTTCGATGGCGCCCATCATGTAATCGGCGAGATCGTCGATTGCCTCGCCAATTTCGGATGCGGGAATGCCTTCCTTGCTGGCAGCGGCGAGACACTGACTGGCGAGCGCTTTGGCCCGCGCTTCGATATCGCCATTGGCGTCTTCGGCATTGACGTGGTCGGATACCCATTCATCGACAAAAGCCAGTGCGCGTTCGCTCATTCCGGATCTCCTGTCTTTCGGCAAGTCTTGCACAGAGAAAAGCTCAAGCGCGAAGGCGATCGGCTCATGGATGTCGTCGCGCATAACGGGCGACGCAAAGTGTAACGCAGGCAGAAAACTACTTCTTCAGCAACTTATCCCGCTCCTTGGTCAGACGGTCGAGTTCTGCTTGTTGCTGCGCGAGGCGGTCGGCGTTGCGGCTTTCGTCGCCGGCGCCGGAATTGGCTGCGGCCTGTTCGATCAGCTGGCGGATATTGTCGCGCACGATGGCAAGACGCCGCTCAAGCTCGGGAAGCGTAACAAAACTGTCATTGCTCATGATGTCGTCCCCGGATTGGGATACCGCCAGCGTACCCCCGATCGTGCGGAAGCGAAATCCGGGTTTTTCGGCGGTCATTGCCGGACTTAATCCGGCAATCCACGGTCTTCAAGGGCTTGTGGCAGACTTCACTTCACCCAATCCAGGCGAAGCTTGCCCGTTCGCACGTTGCGCCCAGCGCAAGATCTGATCGCGATCCTCGGGCGCGAAAGCGCGCCACAGCAAGGCGCGCGGACGGCGAGCCGAGGTATGGAGATAAAGAATTCTGGCCGTGTTGCGCGTGCGCAGAATAGATGCCCAGGGTACCCGGATCGAGAAGTCGGCGGCATCTCGGGTCAATATTCCGTTGGCGTTGACCTCATAGGTGAGCTGGTGATTGGCGTTCGGAAATCGCAGAAAGGTGACAAACGGGCGTCCGACCAGGACCAAGACCGCGAAGGCAAACAGGCCCAGGTAGAACGGCCAAATATCGGCGACGAAGCGCTCGAGCGACATCAGCGGATGAACGCGCAAGGCGAGCCATTGATCGTCCGGCAATGTCAGCGCCCAAACCGCGCCCAATCCCACGACCATGAACGTTGCGAGGCCCAACAGCACCCTCGCAAGTGGACGGGCTAGAAATCGAATCTGATCGCCCCATTCGAGCGTCGCTTGACCTCTTATCGTGATGTCTTCGGCCATGTGTTGGCCGTGCGGCCCCCCTCCCCCGCCCCCAACTCGGCTGAGGAAAATCAACGCGTCGCCGCGAAGTCATCCTGCGGGCCTTCGCCTTCGGCGGCGCGCCTGTGGATGACGTTCGTTACAGCGCCTTGTTGCTTTCCTTCACCTTCTCGGCGTCGACATAGACGTTCGCGCCCAGGTCCAGGAATTTTTTGGACATCGAGGCCATTCCGGCCTCGATCTCTTTTTGCGTCCCTGTCGCGCCCCCCGCCTCTTGTCCTGTCATGCCCGCTTCCGCCGCGAGCGCTTCGCCCGCGATCGCACGCTTGTTCGGATCGTTCAGCGTCGCCGCGTAGTCGCGCACGTCCTGGGTGATCTTCATCGAGCAGAATTTCGGGCCGCACATGGAGCAGAAATGCGCCACCTTGTGCGCCTCCTTGGGCAGCGTTTCGTCGTGATATTCGCGCGCGGTGTCCGGATCGAGCGACAGATTGAACTGATCGAGCCAGCGGAATTCGAACCGCGCGCGCGACAGCGCATCGTCGCGCAACTGCGCCGCCGGATGGCCCTTGGCAAGATCGGCGGCGTGGGCGGCGATCTTATAGGCGATGACGCCGTCCTTGACGTCGTCGCGGTCGGGCAGCCCGAGATGCTCCTTCGGCGTGACGTAACAGAGCATGGCGGTGCCGAACCAGCCGATCATCGCCGCGCCGATCGCCGACGTGATGTGGTCGTAGGCCGGCGCGACATCGGTGACGAGCGGGCCGAGCGTGTAGAACGGCGCCTCCCCGCATTCCTTGAGCTGCTTGTCGACATTGATCTTGATCTTGTGCAGCGGCACGTGGCCGGGCCCTTCGATCATCACCTGGCAGCCCTTGCCCCAGGCGATCTTCGTCAATTCGCCGAGTGTCTCCAGTTCGGCGAATTGCGCGCGATCGTTGGCGTCGCGGATCGAGCCGGGGCGCAAGCCGTCGCCGAGCGAGAACGAGACGTCGTATTGGCGCATCAGGTCGCAAATGTCGCCAAAGCGCTCGTACAAAAAACTCTCCTTGTGGTGCGCCAGGCACCACTTGGCCATGATCGAGCCGCCGCGCGAGACAATGCCGGTGACGCGATTGGCGGTGAGCGGCACGTAACTAAGCCGCACGCCGGCATGGATGGTGAAATAAT
>Ga0187820_1000161_pt1 | contig 13889 bp, 12 predicted proteins | sample NC_wetland_sal_i_19_FD_132409 | JGI IMG/M metagenome (GOLD analysis project Ga0187820, IMG submission 132409) | Wetland sediment microbial communities from Neuse River Estuary, North Carolina, USA - SO4_5 | ecosystem: Environmental > Aquatic > Freshwater > Wetlands > Sediment | place: USA: North... | reverse complement strand
GTGGGATTTATCGTCTCAGTTGTGAACGAGGGAGTTCGGTGATATTGCGGTCAAATCGAGATCTACACCGCGTCGGTTTTTAGCAAGCATTCATTCTAAAGGCACTTAAAGTCTTTTGTTTTGATATATTTCTGCAAGTGTTGATTCTAAATAACTTGCATTGCACAAAAATTGTGCACATTGCGATGGTCATCCCGAGTGCTGCACATCCAAAGCAAAGTCCACAGGTATGGAATCCAAAACGCAAAGAGCCAGCAGAACGGTGGCCTGGGAAAACACAAAAGAGAAATACCTGAAGTTGATTATGGGCTTGGGATGAACACTTGCCGAGCAAGAAAAACCAGAGAACCAGGAGCTTCGGCACGGCACTGCCATGCTAGGCTCGCTACTCAGGTTCTAGGCCTTCAGATTGCCCCAACTCATGTGAGCGCGCCCTTTGGGGTCGCGGAACTAAGTGAACTGACCAGTCTGGGAGCGGAGAATCTGGACGACACGCTCGAGATAGTCGTTGATCACCTGGAGTTCCCTGGTTGAAAGACTGGAGGCGAGCTTCATGGAGGCTTTGCCTAAGCCCTCGTAGAGGCGACCAATTCTTTGGAGGGCTTCCGGGCGGGGCCGGACAAAGACCTTTCGACGGTCGGCGGAGTCGCGAAAGCGTTCGACGAGGCCGGCTTTTTCCAGACGGTCCAGTATGCCGGTGATGGCGCCGGTGGTCAGGCCGGTGGCGCGAGCGAGGTCACCAGCGGTAAGGGGCAGCTTCGCATAACGGGACATCAGTTCAAAGCATCTGGTATCAGTAACGTTGAGGCCGAGCCTGCTAGCGATGGCCTGGTGGAGGAACACGGAAACGGTGCCGAGTTCGCGGCCCAGATCCATACCGACTCGTTTGACTAGTTCCTTGCGCTTGCGCGGCGGAGTAGGAAGTCTCATTTTATCTTGACACCTAAGTATCTCACGAACTAAGATAATTTGCGACAGAAAGAATATGCTCGGGGAGCGGGGCGCCGCAAAGCACCGGAAAGCAGAATTGGCTCCTGGAGCATAAACGGACGGGAAACCAAGGAAGCCCCCACTGGGCCAGGCTCAAGCCAATAAAGCAGGGTAGAATGAAAAGCAGCAAGTCCTCTTTGATTTGTAATCTTTCGAGCGGCACGTGCGTAAGTGTCTTTGCAGGGCCACTCGCGCAGAGAAAAGGGAAGTAATGGCGGCGACGGAAATTCATGCAAAACCGGATCTGGATTCGCTTCGGATCCATGACACGCACCGCTCGAGCAGCGGGACTGGGAAGCGGCTGGGGTACGTGTCCGCGGCGCTCGGGCTGGTTGTCATCGTGGGTGGGCTGGCGTTTGCATTTCGCGATCAGACACCGGTTGTGGAAGTCGTGGCGGCCGAGCAGGCGCAGGTGGGCGGACGCGAGGCGATTTTGAACGCAAGCGGTTACGTCACGCCGCGGCGCAGGGCCACGATTGCCGCCAAGATTACAGGGCGGGTTACAGGCGTGTTTTTCGATGAAGGAACGCGCGTTCACGCGGGGCAGTTGCTGGCCACGCTGGATGAATCGGACGCGAAGAGGGCGCTGGATTCGGCGAAAGCAGACCGGGATGCGTCGCAAGCAGCCATCGCGGATTTGCAGGTTCAACTTCGGCTGGCTGAAATCGAGCTGAAGCGGGCTCAGGAACTGCGCGCGGCCGGAGTGCAGTCCCAGGAACAGCTGGATACTTCGAGTTCCGCCGCGGACAGCTTGAAAGCCAAGATCGAACTGGCGAAGGAGCAGGTGCTAGCCTCCGACGCGCGGATTCGGGAAGCGCAGCAAGCGGTGGACAATTGCGTGATCACCGCGCCGTATGACGGAATCGTAGTCTCGAAGGACGCGCAAGTGGGCGAGATGGTGTCGCCAATCTCCGCGGGAGGCGGGTTCACGAGGACGGGCATAGCGACGATCGTGGACATGAACTCGAATGAGATCGAAGTGGACGTCAACGAGTCTTACATCGCGCGCGTAAAGGACAGGCAGCCGGTGACGGCGGTTCTAGATGCGTATCCGAATTGGCAGATCCCGTGCCATGTGCGCACGGTGATTCCGACGGCAGACAGGCAGAAAGCGACCGTTAAGGTACGCATCTCGTTCGACAAGTTAGACCCGAGAATTTTGCCGGACATGGGAGTGAAGGTAACTTTTCTTGAGGACGCTCCGGTGAAAAAGGGTGATGCGAAAGCCCCGACCGTGGCGGCCTTGCTCCCGAGCGCGGCGATTCGCGAGGACAACGGCAAGAAGATTGTATTTCTGGTGAAGAACGATCACCTGGAGCGGCGAGCGGTGGCTCTGGGGAATACGCAGGGAACGGAGACGGAGATTTTGTCCGGGCTGGTGGCCGGAGACTCCGTAGTGGTTGGAGGGCCTGCGAATCTGCAGGACGGACAGGCTGTGAAGATCAAGAAATAGGAGCGCCGAGTATGATTCGAGTGGATGGCCAGGGAAATGGGAACAGTCTGATTCGCGTGCGCGGGCTGGATAAAACCTACCGCCGAGGCGGAGAAGAGATTCAAGTGCTGCAACGGCTGAACCTCGATGTGGACAAGGGGGATTTCGTGGGGTTCATGGGGCCGAGCGGCTCGGGGAAAACGACGCTGTTGAATTTGCTCGGCGGGCTGGACGTGCCGACCCACGGGAGCATTACTGTGGCTGGAGACGAGATCACGAACATGTCCGGAAGCAAGCTGACGCACTGGCGAGCGCGGCACGTGGGATTCATCTTTCAGATGTACAACCTGATTCCGGTGCTTACGGCGTATCAGAACGTCGAGCTGCCGCTGCTGCTGACCAAGCTTTCGAAGTCCGAGAGGCGCAAGCACGTGGAAACGGCGCTGAGCGTCGTGGGTTTGTCTGACCGGATGAACCACTATCCAAGGCAACTTTCTGGCGGACAAGAGCAGCGCGTGGCGATTGCGCGCGCAATCGTGGCCGACCCGACATTTCTGCTCTGCGACGAGCCTACGGGCGACCTGGACCGCAAGAGCGCTGATGAAATCATGGACTTGATTCACCGGCTGGTGAAAGAGTATGGCAAAACGGTGCTGATGGTGACGCACGATCCGGTGGTAGCGAAGCAAGCGGATCTGACGCTGCATCTCGAGAAAGGACTCTTGGTTGAAGGGGGAGCGCGACAGGAAGTGGCCGCGGGAGGTGTGGCGTGAAATTCCGCGGACTGATCTTTGCCAATCTTTTTCGGAAAAAAATCCGTTTGATGCTGACGATTGGCTCATTCGCCGTGGCGCTGTTTCTTTTTGCGTTTCTCGCGGTGGTAAGGAGCGCCTTCAGCCGAGGGGCTGAAGTAGCTGGGGCAGACCGGCTGGTGGTAACCAACCGGATTGGACTGATTCAGACTCTGCCGATTTCGTACCAAGACAAAATCCTGACCATCCCGGGCGTCAAGGCGGTCACCCAAAATCACTGGTTCGGAGGGGTCTACCAGGACGAAAAGAATTTCTTTGTGCAGTTCGTGATTGACCCGGACAACATGCTGAAGGTGATGACCGAATTCAAAGTGCCTCCCGATCAGTGGGCAACATTTTTGCAGGATCGGCAGGGGGCTATCGTTGGCGCGAAAACCGCGCAGCGCTTTGGGTGGAAAATCGGGGACCGCATCCCCATCATTGACTCTCTCTACGGCCCCACGAAAACCTGGGAATTCAATCTCGACGGGATTTATCATAACGATCGTCCCGGGGGCGACGAAACGCAGTTTTGGATTCAATATAAATATTTCGATGAAAATGTTCCCGATTTCGCCAAGGGCACGGCAGGGTGGTACGTACTGAAACTGGATAACCCCGATGATGCCGCGCGCGTGTCCAAGGCCATCGACACGATGTTCGCCAATTCTTCCTTTGAAACGAAGACGGAAACCGAATCGGCATTCGCCGCCGGATTTATCAAGCAGTTTGGCAATATCGAGTTGCTGATCGAGATGATCGGCATGGTGGTGTTCTTCACGCTTCTTCTGGTGACAGGCAACACGATGGCGACTTCGGTGCGCGAACGCATCAGCGAGTTGGCGGTACTGAAGGCCATTGGCTACAGCGATCGAACGGTGCTGGTTTTTGTGCTGGCGGAATCTCTGGCGATTGCGGTCCTGGGAGGAGTCCTGGGGCTTGGCCTCGCCATCTTGGCAATTCCAGTACTGGGCCAGGCTCTAAACGGCTTGCTGCCATCGCTTATTCTTTCGCCAGGGATTCTGTCGCTGGGTCTCTTGGTGGCGGTGCTGGTGGGGGCGGTGAGCGGGATTATCCCTGGCATCGGGGCGATGCGTATGCGCGTAGTGAACGCGCTGCGGAGGGTGTGACATGGCTATCCCGGTAATTTACAACTTCCGGAGTGTTAAGGCGCGCTGGACCTCCGCGATAGTCGCCGTGCTCGGGATCGCGGGAACAGTAGGCGTATTTATCGCCATGCTTTCGCTGGCACGCGGATTTCGAGCGACGCTGGTTGCTTCTGGTTCGGCTGACAACGCGCTGATCATGCGGGCAGGCTCGACGTCGGAAATGACGGGCGCAGTCTCGCTCGAGAGCGCGAGAATCCTTCAGGACGCTCCTGGAGTTGCGCGTGGCGCCGATGGTCCGCTGATTACGACTGAAGCGGTGCTGGTCACGCCGATTCCGCTGGTCTCGACGGGCACGGATGCCAACGTTCAGGTGCGAGGCGTTTCGCCGAACGTCTTTGATATCCGCAAGAACATTAAGATTCTTCAGGGACGGATGTTTCATTCGGGGCTGGCCGAGGTCGTTGTCGGCAAGAATGCCACTGGCGCCTATAGGGGTTTGACGGTCGGAAGCACGATGACCATGGGCGGACAGAGCTGGAACGTCGTGGGTGTTTTCGACGCCGGCGGGAGCGCGTTCGACTCCGAAGTTTGGTGTGACGTCCATCTGCTGAACGGCGCGTTCAAGCGTCCTGCGGACACTTTTCAGTCTGTCACCGTGCACCTCACTTCGCCTGCCGCGTTTCAGCAATTCAAGGACTACGTGACGGCGGACCCGCGGCTGAACGTGGAAGTGAGCCGAGAGATAGATTACTACGCGAAGCAATCGACGCGCATGACGCAACTCATCAGCATTCTTGGCGGACTGGTTGCGGGAGTGATGGCGATTGGAGCGATCTTTGGCGCGCTGAATACGATGTATTCCGCCGTGGCCGAGCGCGGCCGCGAAATTGCGACAATGCGCGCGCTGGGATTTGGAGCCGCCGCCGTCGTGGTATCGTTTGTGATCGAGGCGCTATTGATTTCGTTCGTTGGAGGAGCGCTCGGCGCTGTCGCTGTGCTGCCATTGAACGGGTTTACCACGGGCACGATGAATTGGCAGACGTTCGCGCACATGGAGTTCGCGTTCCAGATCACACCTATATTGCTTCTGAGCGGCTTGATTTTCGCGCTGGTTATGGGCGTGCTTGGCGGATTGCCGCCGGCAGTACGCGCTGCACAGCGGCCCATTGCCACGGCATTGCGGGAACTCTAACAGCCTTACGCTTCTTGTTCGGAAAATACCGACAGCTTAATCCTGTGCGCGCACGGTGCTGCGCTGCGAGCTATAATTCTGTGCATTCGTTCGGCTGGAGAGGCTTGAGCATGGTACCGGAGAAAAAAGACCGCGAGTTGGGGATGCACTGCCCGATTACGCGGCGCGATTTCTTGAATGGTGTGGCGATTGGTGTCGGCGGAACGCTGGCGGGCGGTGCGTTTGGCACGGATACGCTGTTGGCCGCGGGGGCGTTGGACGAGTACGCGCCGGAGAAGGCAGCGAATTACTATCCCCCGGCGCTGACGGGGATGCGCGGGAATCATGAGGGAACGTACACGTATGCGCACGCATTGCGCGATGGGGAAAAGTGGAATGCTTCCGGGGCGCCTGCGAAAACGGGCGAGACGTACGATCTGGTGGTGGTGGGCGGGGGGATTAGCGGGCTTGCGGCTGCATATTTCTACCGGAAGAGCGCAGGGAAAGACGCGCGCATTTTAATTTTGGATAACCACGATGATTTTGGCGGGCATGCCAAGCGTAACGAGTTTCGCGCGGGAAACAGGATGGTGCTGAGCTACGGCGGAACGCAATCGATTGAGAGCCCGGGGAAATACAGCGCGGTCGCGAAAGGGCTGATTGAGGAAATCGGAGTCAAGACGGAGAGATTTTATAAGGATTACGACCAGAAGCTTTACTCCACGATGGGGACGGCGGCATTTTTTGATAAAGAGACCTTCGGCGAAGATTTGCTGATCACGGGGATGAACGCGACCCCATGGCCGGAATTTTTGGCGCGGGCGCCACTGACCGACGCGGCGAAAAAAGACATTGCGAGAGTGTATAGGGAGAAGGTGGACTACCTTGCGGGCCTCTCGAAAGAGGAGAAGCTCGGGAAACTGGCGAAAACCAGTTATGCGGATTATTTGACGAAGATCTGCAAGGTAACTCCCGACGCGCTGCCATTTTTTCAGACGTTTCCGCACGATTTGTATGGCGTCGGAATCGATGCGGTTCCCGCGCTGGGGTGTTTCGAATCAGGCGACGACTACAATTCCTTCACTTATCCTGGTTTCGACGGCTTAGGAATTGACGAACACGAAAAAGAAGAACCTTACATTTTTCATTTTCCGGATGGCAACGCGTCGATTGCGCGGCTATTGGTGCGGGCGCTGATCCCGGAGGCGATGCCAGGACACTCGATGGAAGACGTGGTGACGGCACGCGCGGACTACAGCAAGCTGGACGTCGCAGGTAAACCGGTGCGCATCCGGCTCAACTCCACGGCGATGCACGTGCAACAAACCGAAAATGGCAAGAGTTCGAAGACGGTAGAGATTGCATACATGCGCGGCATGAAGCTGCAGTCCGTGCAAGCAAAACATTGCGTGCTGGCCTGCTACAACATGATGATTCCGTATATTTGTCAGGAGCTGCCGGAGAAGCAGCGGGAAGCGCTCTCTTATCTTGTAAAGACACCGCTGGTGTACACGCACGTCGCGCTGCGCAATTGGACTTCGTTTGCAAAGCTGGGCGTGCATCAAATCGTGGCGCCGGGCTCCTATCACACCTATACGGCGCTTGATTTTCCAGTGAGCATCGGCGAATACGCGTTTCCGAGCAAGCCCGAAGAGCCGATGGTGCTTTTCATGCTGCGCACCCCGTGCAGGCCGGGGCTGCCGATGTGCGATCAGTTCCGCGCCGGCCGCATGGAATTAATGGCCACGCCTTTTTCAAAATTCGAGCGCAACATAAGGGGGCAGCTTGGGAAGATGCTCGGCGGGGCAGGATTCGATCCCGCGCGGGACATCGAAGGCATTACGGTAAATCGCTGGGCCCACGGATACGCGTACACGCCGAACTCGCTTTTCGATCCGGACTGGAAAGAGGAGGAGAAGCCGTGGGTGATCGGGCGAAAACCATTCGGGAAAATTGCGATTGCGAATTCGGATGCTGGGGCAAACGCTTATACAAATGAGGCTATCGATCAGGCTTGGCGCGCTGTGGGCGAGGTTTTGAAAAGCTAAAGTGCAGCAGCGGAGCGGACGCCTCTTTGGCGCAAGTTCGGGGGTGGCAAAATGGGAGTGAAGGGATTGCGGCCAAATGTGTTATTGTCCTTGTTGTAGACTCCCGAAGTAGGGTTGCCTGAACTCCTTGAAGGGCGCGCTTTGCGGCCTTCCCTCCAGTGACTTCAGCCAATTTTAGGCCAGTGTATCGTAGTGTCTCGCAAGCGGTAGCCTGCCGAGATCCTGCACTCATGGTGCTTCGAAGAGTACAGGGAGAATCAAGATGAAGAGTTTGTTTGTCGGCAACATGAGTTTTCAGACCACGGAGAGCGAACTGCGCGACCTCTTTGCGCCGTTTGGACAAGTCACGCGCGTGCACATGGCCATGGACCGCGAGACCGGCCGCGCACGAGGGTTTGCGTTTGTGGAAATGCCCAACGACGAGGAAGCGGCCAAGGCCATGGCTGGGCTCGATGGCAAGGAATTGGGTGGGCGCAATTTGAAGGTAAACGAAGCGCGTCCCAAAGGTGAAGGTGGAGCTCCGCGTGGGCCGAAGAGTTATGGAAGGCCGGGCGGCGGGGGGAGCGGAGGGGGCGGGGGCCGAGGCAAAGGCGGAGGCGGCGGACGCGACCGCTTTTCGAACGAGGACTACCGCGAATCAGCGCGCCAGCCGCGCGAACCGCGCTGGTAACGGCAAGCGAAACAGGTTGGCAGTGACGGCGCGCAGCGCGCCGGGCAGCGTTTGCGAGGAGACGCTATGACTACGACATTTCAAAAGCGGCAAAAGGAAATGAAGCGCATGGAAAAAAGAAAAATGAAAGAAGAGCGGCGCGTGCAGCGCAAACTGGATAAGACCGCGGAGAAAGAATCAGGAAACGTCACCGAAGAGATCATGGAACCCCTGACGGGGCCTGTTCCGTTTGATCCAGAGCAATAGCGAGTGTCGCGAAGCAGCGCGTTACTAAGTGCTTCGTATCAACATCAACCGCCAGCAATCAGACAATCAATCGCCTATTCGCTCAGGGGTGGACTTGGGCGAAGATCGAGACCGATTGGTTCAGTCATCAGTGCATGGACATCGGCTCGTCCTTCGCTTGCGGGCGACGCATCAGAAAAATAAACGGAAGCATCAATACAAATAATCCCGCCAAAATCAGGAAAATGCTGTTGTAGGCGAGCATGCTGGCTTGGCGCTCAATCATGCCGAACATTGCGGCTCGAGCCTGATGAGCCGCGGTGACGGCATCCGAGCCCGTGGACTGAAACATCCCCTGCATCGAATTCATCATATTGCGCGCGCTGGCGCTATACGGCGTCACGTGGGAGCCCAGCTGGTTGATGTTCCTTTGTTGAAAGCGTGTCTGCATGGTGCTGACTGCGGAAATGCCGATGCTGCCTCCCAGATTGCGAACGAGATTGAATAGACTGGTGGCGTTGCCCATATTTTCTTTGCGGATGGGCGCCATGCTGATCGTCGTAAGCGGAACGAAAATGAGACCCAGCGATAATCCCATGATGAGTTGCGGCCAAAAGAAATCCCAGAAGCCGGCGTCGAGACTCAAGCGGGAGATTTGCCACAGGGTGTAGCCGCACACGATCAGGCCGACAGTCAGCATCTTGCGCGGGTCGATTTTGGCCATGATGATGCCAGCGACGGGCATGGCGATAAATGAGCCGAGTCCGCGAGGCGCCATCGCGATGCCGGCCTGGATGGCGGGGTATCCAAGCAGCGTTTGTAAGATAAGCGGGATCAGCACGGTCGTGCCGTAAAGGCCGACGCCGAGCAGGGCCATCAGGAAGACGCCCGTCGAATAAGTACGATTCGTGAAGACGCGAAGATTGACGACGGGATGCTGGACGTGCAGCTCGTAGATCAGGAAGACCAGAAGGACCACGGCAGAGATCACCGTGAGCACGGTGATCCAACTGGTGCCGAACCAATCCTTCTCCTGGCCTTTGTCGAGAACAATCTGCAGCGTGGCAATTCCCACGGCAAGCATCCCGATGCCCCAGTAGTCGATCTTTTCGGAAGCTCGTTTGATATACGAGGGATCGAAAATAAACAGCGACGTCATAATGATGGAGATGATTCCAATGGGTATGTTGATATAAAAGACCCAGCGCCAGGAGTAACTATCGGTGAGCCAGCCGCCGAGAACCGGCCCGAGCATGGGCGCGACGACGATGCCCAGTCCCCAAAATCCCATGGCTTTGCCGCGGTCTTCAGGCGGGAATGACTCCAACAAGATGGCTTGCGAAATAGGTTGCAAGCCTCCGCCACATGCTCCCTGGATTACGCGGAAAAAAACGAGGAAGGGCAGGCTAGGGGCAAGGCCGCAACAAAACGAGGAAATCGTGAAGCCAGTGACGGAAAACATCAACATGCGCTTGCGGCCGAAAAAATTAGAGAGCCAACCGGTGAGCGGCAAAATAATGGCGTTAGCGACCAGATAGGAAGTCAGCGTCCAGGTAGCTTCCTCGACCGTCGCGGAGAGGCTTCCGGCAATGTGTGGGAGCGAAACATTTACGACCGTGGTGTCCAGCACTTCCATGAAAGTGCTGAGCATGACCGCGATCGCGATGATCCAAGGGTTGATGTGCGGATGTGAACTGTGCGTTGGATCCTGAGCCATCTAAACCTCGAGCCGGTCGTTCAGAGACGCTCGGCCCTGTTTCCATGAAATCATAAAGTGTGGGCGAGATGCTGGCAAACCCTGATACCGCCGCTGGTGTCCAACCGCTAAGTTTCTGTGGAGAATACTGTCAAGATGCAACGGCTTGCGGTATCTTGTCCGCAGACAAAGAAGAGAAAGGAGCGTCAATGGATTATCCCAAACCTCGCCGTGAGTTTCTCGCAAGCTTGGGCGCATTAGCTGCCGCAGCATCTCTTCCCAAGATCCTGTTGTCCGCGCCAGAGCGGCTCTATCCGCCCGCCGATTTGTCTTACTTCGATACTCCAATTCCTCCCGCGCCTTTCGAGTTGCACATCGGATATGCCTCGATCACTTGGGGAGGAAACGATCGCCAGGCTATCGAAGACATTTCCACCGTTGGCTACCCCGGGATTCAAATACGTTCAAACGCAGTCAAGGAGTTCGGCAGCGGCAGGGCTGTGCGTGAAATGCTGGATAAAAACCATCTCAAGATGGTCGCTCTTTCCAGCGGGAACCTCAGCCTCGATCCCGCGATTGAATCCTCTGAAATCGAGAAGCACGTGGGCAATGCGAAATTTCTTCGCGACGCAGGCGGCTTGTATCTCCAAATTATCGATGAGCGGCCCAAAGGCCGCGAGCTCACAGCGGCAGACTACACGCGGCTGGGGCGCCTCTTGAATGAACTGGGGAAGCGCGTTGCCGATCTGGGAGTGCAGCTTGGGTATCACAATCACATGGGTTCTATGGGACAGACTCCCGAAGGGCTCGAGCAAATCATGGACGCTCTCGATTCGCGCTATGCAAAGCTCGAATTGGATGTGGCGCATTATTTTCAGGGAGGCGGCGACCCGGCAAAGGCAATCGAGAAATACCGTGACCGGCTGCTGTTCCTGCACTTGAAAGACGTCGAGCATCTTCCGGAGGGCGCGGACAGCAAACAATCCTATCGATTCGTGGAACTTGGGCGAGGCCTGGTGAATCTTCCGGCGGTCATTGAAGCTCTTCGCAAAATCGAATTTCGCGGGTGGGGCATCGTTGAGCTGGATGCTGTGCCGGACAAATCGCGAACGCCAAAAGAATCCGCGACCATCAATAAAAAGTACGTCGAAGAAAAGCTGGGGCTGACGGTATGAGCTCGCCTTTTCGAGTTGCCGTCATCAACGATGAGGTAAGCCAGGATTTTGGCCATGCGTGCGAAATCATTTCGCGCGAGTTCGGTCTCGAGTGGATCGAGCTTCGCGCCATGTGGAACAAAAACATTCTCCACCTTGACGCCAAGGAAGTCGCGGAATCGCGCCGCATTCTCGAAAAATACAAATTGCGGGTGACGGATATTGCCAGCCCGCTTTTCAAAGTGGATTGGCCCGGCGCGCCGAAATCCGAATTCAGTCCTAAAGGCGCGCAGTTCGGCGCGGATTTCACCTATGCGCAGCAGGACGAAGTCCTCGAACGCAGCATCGAGTTGGCCAAGGCGTTCCAGACCCATCGCGTGCGCTGTTTCGATTTTTGGAGGCTCGAAAATCAGGAGCCCTATCGTGCCGCGATGAATGAGAAGTTGCTCGCGGCCGCAAGTGTAGCAGGGAAGAAGGGCGTGATTCTGCTGCTCGAAAATGAGCCCGCCTGCAACACCGCGACGGGGGCGGAAGCAGCCAAGACGCTAGCGGAAGTAAAGTCTCCTTCTCTGATGTTGAACTGGGATCCTGGAAACGCCGCTTCGCGAGGAGAGGTCGCATACCCGGATGGATACTCGTTGCTTCCAAAGGAACGCGTTGGCCACTGCCATTGCAAAGACGTCGAAAAACGGCCGGACGGCAAAGGTTACGAATGGGCGGCGATCGGCCGCGGCATCATCGATTGGACCGGCCAATTCGCCGCCCTCAAACGCGACGGCTACCATCTTGCCGTCAGCCTGGAGACGCATTGGCGCGGCGCCGGCACCTCCGAAGAATCCAGCAGGCAGAGTTGGACCGGAATGAAAGCGGACTTGCAAAAGGCGGGAGCGCTCTGAAATGAAGAAATTTCTCGTTGCACTGGCGTTGCTCATTAGTCTCGGAGACGCGCTGTGCTGTGATGCAGCGACCTCCCGTTGGACGGAGAAGCAGGCGAACGACTGGTACGCCCAGCAACCGTGGCTCGTCGGTAGCAACTACATTCCCTCGACGGGGATCAACGAACTCGAAATGTGGCAAGCGGATACGTTCGATCCTAAGCGCATCGACGTCGAACTCGGTTGGGCGCAATCGCTGGGATTGAACACCATGCGCGTTTTCTTGCATGACCTGCTTTGGAAACAGGATCCGGAAGGATTCAAAAAGCGCATCAATATTTTTCTGACCATCGCCGAGAAACATAAGATTAGACCGATCTTTGTACTTTTCGATTCCTGCTGGGATCCAAACCCCAAGCTTGGAAAACAGCGTGCTCCGCGGCCGGGAGTTCATAATTCCGGCTGGATGCAAAGCCCGGGAGCGGAAGCGCTCAAGGATCCCGCCGAATATCCGCGGCTCGAGGCTTACGTCAAAGGCGTAGTCGGCGCCTTTGCCCGCGACAAGAGAGTTCTCGCGTGGGACGTTTGGAATGAACCGGACAACACGAATGACGGCAGCTATGCCAGCGAAGAGCCGCCGAATAAAGTTGGGCTAGTGCTAGCGCTTTTGCCGAGGGTGTTTGAATGGGCCCGCGAAGCTGGCGCGACGCAGCCGCTCACAAGCGGCGTTTGGAATGGGAATTGGTCGAATCCGGAAGCTCTCGGACCGATGGAGAAAATTCAGCTGGGCTCTTCCGACGTCGTTTCTTTCCACAGCTACGAGAAGCCGGACGTCTTTGAAAAGCGCGTGCTCTCGTTGCAGCAGTATCAACGGCCCATTTTTTGCACGGAGTACATGGCCCGTGGAAATGGCAGCACGTTTCAAGGCACGCTTCCTATCGCCAAGAAATACCATGTCGCCGCCATCAATTGGGGACTCGTCGCGGGTAAAACGCAGACGTATCTGCCGTGGGACTCCTGGAAGAATCCCTACGTGAATCGGGAGCCGGCCGTATGGTTCCACGAGATTTTTCGTACCAACGGCCAACCATATAGCCAAGAGGAAGCGGGCTTCATCCGGACGATCATTGAGAGCGCTTCGCTTACTCAGTAATCGTCCAGAATCACCGCCACACTGGTATGTCCTAAACGGGCACTACCTCAGAAGTCTGCCGGAAGGTTTGATACTGCTGGGCGGCACAAGGAATTTTGGTTCCGGGACGTGGACTCGAACCACGATACTCAGCTTCAAAGGCTGATGTCCTACCGATTAGACGATCCCGGAACCGTTCCCGATAGTTTAGCAGACGCCAAAGAATGTGCGAAGTTGGCTATGCGCGCCTCTCTTTGGACTTGGCGTTTGAACCTCTCTAGGCTGAGACAATGTGCTCTTCTAACTTCAAGAATATGTTGAATTGTGCGCGCAGCGCGAGTTTCTGCTAAATTGATAAGGCTGCGTTCGTCGCAGGAGAGGTGGCCGAGCGGTTTAAGGCGCACGCTTGGAAAGCGTGTGTAGGTTAACCCCTACCGTGGGTTCGAATCCCACCCTCTCCGCCACTCCTTTTGGGTCCGACCCGGACACATGGGTAACAGAACGTACCGGCTACATAGGTAACACTTTTGGGCCAAAAGGGTTGTCGAGAGGCTGCAGAGTTTTTTCCTCCAAGTCGATGTAGCCCAGATCGTACT
>Ga0187820_1000160_pt1 | contig 14017 bp, 11 predicted proteins | sample NC_wetland_sal_i_19_FD_132409 | JGI IMG/M metagenome (GOLD analysis project Ga0187820, IMG submission 132409) | Wetland sediment microbial communities from Neuse River Estuary, North Carolina, USA - SO4_5 | ecosystem: Environmental > Aquatic > Freshwater > Wetlands > Sediment | place: USA: North... | reverse complement strand
CCGAAATTTACACGCCGAAAAACGCGACTGAGCCGCTCCCCATTGTCATGGAGCGGACACCCTATGGGCTCCACGACGATGAAAAAGGCTACAGCCGCGTTCTCACTCGCTATGCGGAGATGATTCCCGACAACTATATCTTTGTCTTCCAGGATATTCGCGGCCGCTACGGGTCCGAAGGAAACTTCGTGATGCAACGGCCCGTGCGCGATTCGAAGGATCCCAAAGCAATCGACGAGGGCACGGATACCTACGACACCATCGACTGGCTGGTGAAAAACGTCCCGAACAACAACCACCGGGTAGGGCTGGTCGGTATTTCCTACGGCGGCTGGCTTACCGTCATGGGGATGCTCGAACCGCATCCCGCGCTCAAAGCCGTTTCCGAACAGGCTTCGCCTGCGGATATGTTTCTTGGCGACGATTTTCACCACAACGGCGCGTTCCGGCTGAGCTATGGCTTCGAATACTCGACCATGATGGAAACGGGAAAGACGAATTTTGCCTTCCAATTCGACCTTTTCGACACCTACCAGTGGTATCTGCGCCTCGGCGCCTTATCCAACGTCAACAAGAATTACATTCATGGAACACTGCCAACCTGGAACAATTTTGTCGCTCATCCGAATTACGACGCCTTTTGGAAACAAGAGGCCATGCCCTACATCCTGAAGAAACCGACCGTGCCGAATCTCAATGTGGCGGGCTGGTGGGACCAGGAAGACTTTTACGGGCCGATGAAGATCTACCAACTCCTCGAGAAAAATGATCCCGATCACTTGAACTATCTCGTTGCCGGCCCCTGGAATCACGGCGGCTGGGGCCATGGCTCGGGCGATTCTCTCGGACCCATTTCCTTCGGCAGCGACACGTCTCTTTATTTCCGCCAAAACATTGAAGCGCCCTGGTTCGCCTATTGGCTGAAGAACAAGGGCAACCTGCCGCTCAAGGAAGCGATGCTCTTTCAAACCGGCAGCGACAAGTGGGTGCAGTTTGATTCCTGGCCGCCACATGATGCAGGCGCGCGCGAGCTGTACTTTCATGAAGACGGTAAGCTTTCTTTCGATCCGCCAATGCCCGCCGCGCCCCAGGCCTTTGACAGTTACATCAGCGATCCCGCGCATCCGGTGCCGTATCGCCATCGCCCGATTGATATGACCTATCCGACCGATCATCCCGGCGGTTGGTATACCTGGCTCGTGCAGGATCAACGCTTCGTCGACAATCGACCGGACGTGCTGACCTGGGAGACCGATGAGCTGACCGACGACGTGACCCTGGCGGGGCAAGTGACTGCGAAACTTTTTGCGTCCACCACGGGAAGCGATTCCGACTGGGTGGTGAAGCTCATCGATGCCTATCCAGAAAAATATTCCAAGGACTGGAAACTTTCCGGCTACGAATTGATGATTGCGGATGAAGTGTTCCGCGGGCGCTTCCGCAAGTCGTTTGAGAAACCGGAACCCATCACGCCAGACGCCATCACGCCATTCACGATTGATCTGCACACGGCAAACCACGTCTTCGAGAAAGGCCATCGCATCATGGTGCAAGTACAAAGCACGTGGTTCCCCATCATCGACCGCAATCCTCAGAAATTTGTCCCCAACATTTTTGAAGCCAAGGAGTCCGACTTCCAGAAGGCTACTCAACGGATCTACCGTTCGAAGGAGTATCCTTCGGGAGTCGTGCTTTCGATTTTGCCGGCGACAACTGGCAATTGACGATTTTCGTCCAGCTATGTGAGTCTTGCGAGGGAGGGCCATTCCTCGCTGGGACAGCTCCTTCCATCTCCTGTGATATTCTCGGTCTCGCTAGAGAAATCGCGTTGACTTACGTCGCTCCGAGGAGAGTTTCCATGCGTCAAATCCGCAAAACAGCCAGCGTCGCCATTTTCCTTGCCGCAGCCGGCTTTGTCCTCCTGCCGCTTTTCGGAGCCGTCCCGCAGCGGCAGCGTCCGGACTTCTCCGCTCTCTTCGATAAAACCGAAGTGATGATTCCCATGCACGACGGCGTGAAGCTGCACACCGAGATTTACACGCCGAAAGATTCCGCGGAACCGCTGCCGATTCTCTTTGAACGCACTCCTTACGGGATCTCGAGCCCCGACAAGGGCATGAGCAACATGATCTACCGTTATGCCGACATGGTTCCCGAAGGCTACATCTTCGCATTTCAGGATATTCGCGGACGTTACGGCTCCGAGGGAAAGTTCGTCATGCTTCATCCGCTACATGAAGACAGCGACCCCAAGGGAGTGGACGAAAGCACGGACACTTACGACACCATCGACTGGCTCGTCCAAAATGTTCCCAAAAACAATGGCCGCGTCGGCCTCGACGGCATCTCTTACGACGGCTTTCTCGTCGACATGGGAATGATTCATCCGCATCCCGCGCTTAAGGCCGCCTCCGAACAGGCCTGCATGGGCGACACGTGGCTCGGCGACGATTTCTTTCACAATGGCGCCTTTCGTCTGAGTTACGCCTTCGAATACACCGCCTTACTCGAATCCTCGAATGAGAACTTCAGTTTTTCTTTCGACCGTTTCGACGTCTATGATTTTTATCTCCGGCTCGGCGCGCTTTCGAACGCCAATGCAAAATATTTCCATGGGAAACTGCCGACCTGGAACGAATTTGTCGCCCACGCCAGTTACGACGATTTTTGGAAGCGCCACGCGGTCGCTTATGGCCTGAATCAAGCCACCGTTCCCAATCTCAACGTCGCCGGATGGTGGGACCAGGAGGATTTTTACGGGCCGATATCGACCTACGCGCGGCTGGAAAAATCCGACACGAAACATCTCAACTATCTCGTTGCCGGACCGTGGAATCACGGCGGTTGGGGCGGCGGCCCGGGCAAATCGCTCGGCGAAATTCCGTTCGGCAGCGACACGGGTATTTATTTTCGCCAAAAAATCGAACTGCCGTGGTTTGAATATTGGCTCAAAGACAAAGGCACCCTGCCGCTCAAGGAAGCGCTGCTCTTTCAAACCGGTAGCGACAATTGGGTTCAATACGATTCCTGGCCGCCGCGACAGGCGCAAACCAAAAATCTTTATTTCCACGAGGACGGAAAACTCTCCTTCGATCCTCCGCAAACGGATTCCGCCGACGCTTCGGACAGTTACGTCAGCGATCCCGCGCATCCCGTGCCCTATCGTCATCGCCCCATCGACATGACCTATCCCGAGGATCATCCCGGCGGTTGGTACACCTGGCTGGTACAGGACCAGCGCTTCGTAGACGACCGTCCAGGCGTTGTGACCTGGCAAACGGACGAACTAACAGAGGACGTCACGCTCGCCGGCCAAGTCACGGCCAAGCTCTTCGCTTCCACGACCGGCAGCGACAGCGATTGGATCGTCAAGTTGATCGACGTCTACCCGCAGAAATATCCGGACGACTGGAAGCTCTCTGGGTACGAACTGATGATTTCCGATGAAATTTTCCGTGGCCGTTATCGCAATTCTTTCGAGAAACCGGAGCCCCTCAAACCTGGCCAAATAACGCCGTTCACCATCGATCTGCATACAGCGGATCACGTTTTCAAGAAGGGCCACCGCATCATGGTGCAGGTCCAGAGCACCTGGTTTCCGCTCTACGACCGCAACCCCCAAAGGTTCGTGCCCAACATATTCGAGGCGAAAGAATCCGACTATCAGAAAGCCACTCAGCGGATATACCGCTCGAAGCGTTATCCCTCGAGTGTCGAAATCATGGTCTTGCCTCAGAGCGCGGCGAGCGCACGGAATTAGAAAATTCCGGTGTGGCCAAAAGAGGCCAACTCAGCGCAGATGCTTTGTGAGAGGTGCCTCAGACCTGATTTGAGGAACCGAAGGCGGGCACAGAACCGAATCCCAAAAACTATTTATAAATTGGCAGAGTCTTGTCGGAACCTTAATATCTGTCCCATTATTGAACACATGTGCGCATTCGGTCACACCATTTGGACGACTCCGCCGCATACGAAAATGTTGATTTCCTCCCAGCTTTGGTACCTCCTGTTGTGCCATTCCTGCACATCGTCCCTTTCTTGAATCTTTTCGGGCTTACAGGTCGAAACTTCTTCTAAAAAATTTCGTTCTAACTTGTAAACACGCAGACGTTCTTCTGCGTCTAATGCGTGTAAGGACTGCATGTATGACTCCTAATATGATCCCAACCCTGGATTCTACGTTTCAGGAAAAATCAAACTTCGTTCCGGCACCCGGCCCGCGTTTCATCCGTTTTGGTCCATTTCAGCTCGATCTGCACCGGCAAGAGCTTGCCAAGAATGGCTCGCGCCTGAAGTTACAAGGCAAGGTATATCAGGTTCTGGTCGCGCTAATCGAAAAACCGGGAGAGGTGGTCACCCGCGAGGAATTGCGCCAACGCTTATGGCCCGCCGACACGCATGTCAACTACGACGCCAACGTGAATACAACGGTTAACAAACTCCGCCAGGTATTGGGTGATTCCACCGACAAACCGATCTACATAGAGACAATCCCGCGTAAAGGCTATTGCTTGGTGGCGCGATCCGAATCTTCCGACGATCCTGGCGAACCGCTCGTCCCGGACACCGCCGCCGAGAGTACCTCTTCGATTTCTTCTCCTTCTGCCGTGGCTGAACCGTCTCCGTCACGTTCCGGTTTTTGGATGCCGATTGGCGTAGTCGGTCTAATCCTCGCCGGCATGCTTCTCGGCGCTGGCATCACTCTCACCACACTCTTGCTCTCGCATTTCGCGCAAACCACGCGCTGGCCATAGAAAGTTGCCCATGCTTTCAATTTGAAGCAAGTTTTATCCGCGTGTCGAGAGCGTGGGAAGTTAGCTAGCTGGACGGCTTGGTCGTTATTCTTTTTGTGGCGCGGCTGTTTCGCCGGAATGAAACTCCGTCCACGGACCTGCTTTCATGTCGTGCAGGTAAGGTGCTTGCCAGGCGTACTCCGGATGCGCCGCGAGAAAAGGTTTGGCAAGAAAATCTTCTCCGCAGGGATGTCCAGCCCGCGCCACCAATTTCATTGCCTTCGTCATCTCTGAATCCGTTGCTTTGCCCTGCACAGCGCCGCCAGGAAAATAGGGCCCCCATCCCCATATCTCCACCCCGCGCGGCGAAGAATCCACGTGCCCGCAAAGAGCCCGCTCGTTCGTTTCTGGTCTCTGATGATAGCTGTCGATATGATCGCCCAGCATTTTTTCCGCGAGGTCCACATCAATCTTGCCTTTGTTTTCCTTCAGCAATTGCTCCCAACGCACGCGGCGCGCATTCGGCGAAGTCTCCAGATCATTCGGCTTGAATTCCGGCGCATCCTCTCGCAGCACTTTCGGATCGCGCGCCCAGTTCGAGCCGGCGAATGCGCCGTCCTTCGTCCGCCAAAGTTTGTAGGCCTTCAGCCCCAGCTCGAACTGCGCGATCTCGCCGGTCTTTCGGTCGCCTAGCAGCCAATCGTTGGCGTACCCGCCGTTGTTTTCATCGAGCATGATCTTCGTGTACTCATCGATCGAGCCCGCATACTGCAGCGCCTTGCGCGCCCGCACAAATTCCGCCTTGCCGTCCGGGTTCCATCCCTCAAATTGCGTGATGGTCGTCTCCGTGACCATTAAGCCGTCGCTGTTGATACCAAAGTCGTCGTCGCTCGCGATCACTCCGGGAAATCCATCCATTAGGATTCGATAGCCGCTTTTCGGCATGATGTCGAACATGATGCGCCAGCGTTCGCCATTCATGTAATTTGTCCAGTTATTGTGAGCCATAACGATCTGCCCGTCTTTCGTCCAGCTCCCCGTCGCGACAAACGCGCTGCAATTTCCAGGACTCTTCAAATTCGGAGGGTGAGCCGTTTTCTGCTGCTTGTTGTACCAGGGCACGTAATAATCTGGAAGCTCTTCAAATGCGTTCATGGCCACGATATCGTCTACGTCCAACTTCGAATTTGTCCGGGCGTGCAAGCCGTCCACGATCCCCTGTAGTTCTTGCTGATATTCCTCGTCGATCTTCGGCCAAAGCATTTCACGAGCGGCTTTTCGGAAGAACGCCCAGTCGCGCTGCGTCTCATGCATCATCCCTGCGCTGACCGCCGCGAAGCCATCCTCAATTTCCGGGGCCAGCAAATAACCGTGCTGAAATCCGATCGCCGATGGATCGCCCTCGAGATGCACGTAGATCCAGCCGCCATCCTCGAAGCGCTGCGCACCCTTCAGACGTGGGTCATTCGCGCCCGCCGGTGTCTGTTCGGCGGAAATGCTTTCGTACAAAGCTCCTTTGTCGGCCGTGACGTCCGCTCCGCTGCCGCCCAGCCACCAAATTCCCGCTCCTCCCAGAAGGATCACCAGGATCGCCGCTGTCCGCATCATCGAATTCCTTCCAAATTCCGCTTCCATCCTGCCTCCTACTTGGACGCGCCGGTGCCCCGCGTAAAAATCATGCCTCGCGTGCGTCCTGCATCGAGCTTGAATCCGCTGATGGCCTGATTCGAATCTCTCTCGAAGTGAAGCCTGATCGGTGATTTGCTCAGAATAAATTCATCCGGGGCCGTAGCTCCGAAGGCATCAGGCGGCGGAGAGCTCGTGCGTAGAAATCCGCTGCCGTCCAAGATGGCCACGACCTTTAATTTGTCATCCACAATTCCCAGGCGGTACGTCACTCCCAGTTCGCTGCTCCAGTAGTCGCCCGTGTAGGGGCGCAGTTGTTCCTCCGTCAGCGGGATTTCTTTCCTCTCCGGTTTTTCGCGCTCGCGTTCTGCATCTTTTTTTTCATCCTTCGGCTTCATCATACTGCCCAGGAAAATGTCCGCCACTTGGCGCGCGCGCCGCGAAGGATTCGCGTCTCCCCTGTTGCACAAGCACGCCACGGAAAAGTGCTGCTCGGGGAATCGCAAGAGTTCCGCCCGGTAACCGCCCCAAGCGCCGCCGTGGCTCACGGTGTGCAATCCGCGGTAATCGGCAATGAATAACCCTTTTGCATAATCGAGCACTTTGCCGCTGTTCAGCTTGCCCCGTTCCTGAAGTTCCGCGAGAAAATCCTGACCGCCGACTTGTCCGCTGTAAAAGTTCTCATCCCATTTCAGCAAATCTTCGACCGAGGTGTGCACCGCACCGTCGCCCGTCTGCTCGAAATAGGAAACATCCAGCTTGTACCGGTCCTGAACTTCCTTTGGATCGTAGGCCATCGCGCGATTGGCAATCAGCGCCATATGATCGTCACGATACTGCGTGTGCGTCATCCTCAGCGGAGCGAATATATTTTCCGCCGCGAATTCGCGAAGCGTCTTGCCGCTCACGCGCTTCACGATAATGGACAAAAGGAAGAACCCCGTATTGCTGTAAAGCCAGTCGCTGCCCGGCGCGAAGTTCAGCGCTTTCTGCCGCGTGATCAGTTGCAGCGCGTCCTCGTCCGTCGTCACGCTGTCCATGTTGATGCCTGCCAGATCCATCAGCGTCAGGTAATCGCGCAGCCCGCTGGTGTGATTTAGCAGCTGCAGAATGGTGATCTTCTGCCCATAGTCCGGGAGTTCGGGGATGTATTTCCGGACGTCGTCGTTGATGGAGAGCTTTCCTTGTTTTTCCAGCAGAAGAATGCTCGCCGCCGTGAATTGCTTGGAGGTCGAGCCGATGTCGAACACCGTCTCCGGCGTTATCGGAACGTCTTCTTCGATATTCGCAAGGCCATAACCCTTCGTATAGCTGACCCGGCCGTTTCGATACACTGCCACCGCACATCCCGGCGCCCCCGGTTTGGTGTAGTCTGCAAACACTTCATCCACAGCCGCCGTAGTCCTGTCTTGCGCAGCTCGCGCTTGCGGCACGCTGCACGTGCCGAGCGTCAGCACACCCACAGCGATGCTGCCCTCGATTCTCCGCAAAAGGCTCATCCCATTCCCCCGCTCATTTCCTGCGCGCCGAGTGTATCTACTTCGTGCCCTCCCTTCAATCCTTCGCGAGGTAGTCGTGTAAACTTGGCAGCGCAAAATGCTCACCGCCATCACCCGCGCCGTCAGTCCCGCCATCGTGAATTGCCAGCTAAGCTTCATTCCGCGCCAGCCCATCGATCTGCAAATCGCCCGCGCGCAGCATCGCGCCTACGAACAACTCCTCCAAAAACTCGGCTGTCGCGTCGTTTCTCTCCCTGCCGAGCCCGATCTCCCTGATTCCATGTTCGTCGAGGATCCCGCTATCATCCTCGATGAGCTCGCGGTCATTTTTCCGCTCGGCACGGACTCACGCCGCCCGGAAGCCGCCTCGCTAGCGCAAACCGTCGCCAATTTTCGCAAACTCGAGCATGTCACGCTTCCGGGCACGCTCGAGGGCGGAGACGTCCTGCGGGTCGGCCGCAAGCTTTTCGTGGGCCTCACAAAACGAAGCAACGCCGAAGGCATTCATCAGCTCGCTGCGATTCTCGGGCCGCTCCATTACGAAGTCATCTCCGTGCCAGTGACAGGGTGCCTCCATCTCAAGTCTGCCGTCACCTCCCTCGGCCGTAACACACTTCTCGCCCATCGCGCGTGGTTCGATCCGCGCCCCTTTTCCGGATACGAATGGATTGACGTCGATCTCTCCGAGCCACATGCCGCGAACGCCTTGGCCATCGGCGATACTGTCATTTTTCCCGCGTCGTTCCCTCACACGCGCTCTCGCATAGAGGCTGGCGGCTTCCATGTCACGCCGCTCGACATCTCCGAACTCCAAAAAGCCGAGGCCGGCCTCAGCTGCTCGAGTTTGATCTTCCCGGCTTAGTTTCTCTGCAGTTCAGGCCGGTAGGTTTCGGCAGCTCCACTCAAATGAAAACGGCCACTCCGATTTCTCGGAGTGGCCGTTTCTCTGAACTGCTCCCTTGGTTTGAGTCCCGGCTGGTTAGTTCGTCAGTTCCTCCACGCTGCGTGCCACGAAGACCGGCTGGCTGCTGATAGGATCTTTCAGCACCACGCCGACCACGCGCAACGGATTCGTCGGATTGCTCGTCAGGTCCTGCAGACTCGTCAATCCGCCGAGGAACTTCGTAAACGGTGTCACGTACACGGTCACCGGCCCGTTGAACAACACGCCTGCCAGTCCGTTAGAATTGAACTGGAAGGTGCTTGCGCCGACGTTCACACTGCCTGCCACCAGCGTCCCCGTATGCCCTTCATGCCGCAGCACTACACGCTTCACCGTTACGCTGCCATTGGTAAACGGTCCGCCGATAGTTACGTGCTGCCCAGGAACTAGAAGCGCCGCGTTGAAGAAGAGATTGCTCCATCTCGGGTTAACGAACAGGTTGTGCATCCAGTAGACGAAGTACTTCTCGTTACCGGTCAAATCAATCGTGGAAATTTGCCCGGAACTGAAGCCTGTCCCCGCCGGCAGGACGTCTCGCACGTACAGATCGAAGTCTTGCGCCGTATTCACTGGAGGATCGACATAGGTGATCAAGCCTCCCGCATAGAACTTGTCCTGCGAAAGGATCGCCACCGTATCCGCCAGGAACGTCCCTGCGGTGCGGTCCAATGTTCCGGATATCAGTACGATCGACGAAGTGGTCAGGTCGTTGATGGTGTCGCTGCCTTCCCATTCCGTCTGACCGTTAACATTGACCGTAAACGCTCGCCCGTGCCCTCCTTGAATTGTGAAAGAATTTCCGCTGGTGTTGATAGTCGTCACGCCGCCGACGAACTCATCGATGTACGCGTCCGCATCGCCCGGCGTAATCGCATTCACGGTCAGAGTCGGGTTCACAACTCCCGTGATCTGGCTGTTCATATCGAGCGCCACCGACTTTTGGATGTTGAAGTCAAATCCCAAACCGATCACGTCTCCCGCGTTTACCACCAGCGGGTTCGTCAAGCTGAGCGTCACCGTCGAGGTAGAAAGCACCGCCGGCGGTGTGGTCGTTGATGTGTAGCTGCTGATGGTCGGTCGCGTCGGAGGATTCGTCTGCGGATTGGTCACATTGAGGTAGTCGATTTCTGGATTCGCCAATGTGACAATCACCGTGTCGTAGGTCCCTGCTGGAATCGTGTTTAGATCCAGCAAGGTACGCAATCCGTTCAGCTTCGCAAAATCCACCGTCTGCTGGCCGCTCGTCACTGTCACCGGAGTGCCCGTGCCCTCCGCCACGCTGATGCCCATAACAACTACTTTGAACGAAATGATACTCGGCAAAGGTGCATCACTGCCGGACACAAATATCGTCCCCGACTGCGGCTGCACGGTCTGCATGGCCGTGTTTCCCGCCCCACAGCCTCCTGCGAGCGCGATAAGCGCGAGCGCAAATAGTCCACTTAACCACTTCCTTGCATTCATGGCTTATTTCCTTTCCTGCTGGAATACCCCGGAGGCGCACCACGCGCCCACCGACCCTTGTCCATCTAACACTCCGACTTCAAGAAAGTCGTTGTCTGTAGGCTATTGAAAATAAGTGTGTTATAGGACTCTTGAATGGCCGAATTTTCGCGGGCAGGCCGCACCCACCTGGACCCTTGGCTTATCTTGAAATCGTGCCGGCACGTCTTTCCCGCCTTTCCCAAATCCTTTCTTTGCGCCCGCATTTTCTTGTGCTATTCTTTTTTCGGCATGATTTCCATCGCGACGAAGCGAATTACCACGACGACCTCTATGTCGACTACCTCGACTAAGGCCAAGTCGACTATTTTCGCTTCCGGCGCGTGGAGAAACAGCTAGCAAGCTAGAAAAAGTTTCCAACCCACCGCCTGAAGCGAATCCGGCGGTGGGTTTCTTCTTTTAAACCCCCGCCTGAGACGCTCCCGCGGAAACCAGGAGCGGACCCCATGAGTCTCGAACACGCGCAGGAAGAAGTAGCTGCAGAAGACGGCTTAGGTTTGGCGGACGGCTTTGCATTAGCCGGAGCCGAAAGCCCTGAAGTACGGCGCCAAAACATCGTCGCCTTGAAATTCGGCGGCAGCTCTCTGCTTGGCGCCGAGCGCATGTTGCACGCCGCAAGTCTCGTCCGCACTGCTGCCCAGACTTCAAATATTGTGGTCGTTGTCTCCGCAATGAAAGGTGTCACCGACCGGCTTCTCTCCGTCTCGCGCTCCCTAGCCGAAGGTAAGCTCGCGCACGCGCGCAACGAAGCCGAGGGCGTCATTCATCTCCACTTCGATGTTCTTCAGGATCTCCATCTCGGTGAAGAAGGGCACAATCGTGTCCGCCGTGGTCTCCAACTTCTCGGTCACGACCTCCTTCATGAAGTGCCCTCGCAAGGCCGTGTCGCCGCAACTCCCGAGCTTGCCGATTGCCTGGCCTCTTTTGGAGAACGTTTCAGCGCCCGCCTCTTCGCCGCCGCGCTGGAAAAATCAGGCGTCGCCGCTGTTCCCGTTTCGTCTTCCGAGTTCGTTCTCACTTGCGACACCTTCCGCGACGCCAAGCCTCATCTCGAAGAAACCAAACAGCGTGGCCGCGCAATTCTCCATCCGCTTCTCGAAGACGGCCTCGTTCCCGTCGTTACCGGTTTCATTGGCGCGACTCCCGATGGCCGTATTACCACGCTCGGCCGCAATAGCTCCGATTTTTCCGGAGCCATCATCGCCCATGTAGTGGACGCCGAAGAGCTGATCATCTGGACGGATGTCGACGGAATTTATACCGACAATCCGCACGTCTCCGCCGAAGCCAAACTTCTCCACGACCTGAGCTATGATGAGGCGCACGCCTTGGCCGCCAGCGGCGCCAAAGTCCTTCATCCGAACGTGCTGCCGCTTGCCGCCGAAACGGAGATGACCATCTGGATTCGCAACACATTTAAACCGCACGTTCGAGGAACTCGTATCGGCCGGCCTCGAACTTCAGATGACCGCGCTCGTTTCGGAGGTGCGGCATGAGTACCCATTCTTCGGAAAATGGCGATAAGAGCGGCATGTCGCACCAAGCCGCCAGCCCTCTGGCTAGCGGCGCCGTAAAAAAATGGCGCGCCGGCGTCCTGGGCGCCACCGGTCTCGTCGGCCAGCGGCTGGTCAAGCTTCTTGCCAATCATCCCTGGTTTGAACTTACGGAAGTCGCCGCATCCGAACGCTCTTCCGGCAAGAGCTACTCCGAAGCCGTCCGATGGCATCTCGATGGGCCGATCCCAGAAGCCGCGCGCGATCTCGTCGTCAAGGGTCTCGACCCCAGCCTCGATTGCGACTTCGTTTTTTCCGCGCTCGATTCGAGCGTCGCCGGCGTCGCCGAAGAGGATTTTGCCCGCGCTGGATATCCCGTCGTCAGCAACTCCAAAAATCACCGTATGGATCCTGACGTCCCGCTCCTCATTCCGGAAGTCAACGCTACCCATCTCGAGGCCATCCGTACCCAGCAAAAAAATCGCGGCTACGACACCGGCTTCATTGTCACCAATCCAAACTGTTCCACGGCTGGCCTTGTTCTTGTTTTAAAGCCGTTAGCCGACGCCTTCGGCCTCGAAAAAGTTTTCGTCGTCACCCTGCAAGCCGTTTCCGGCGCGGGCTATCCCGGCGTCGCCTCGATGGACATTCACGCCAACGTCATTCCCTTCATCAGCGGCGAAGAAGAAAAAATGGAATCCGAGCCTCAAAAGCTCTTCGGCAAATGGGATGGCGCGCGCTTCATCGATGCCGGCCTCGGCCTCAGCGCCCACTGCAATCGCGTTCCGGTTCTCGAAGGCCACCTCGAGTGCGTTTCCGTCAGCCTGAAAAAAATTGCTTGCCTGAAAGAAGTCCGTGAAGCTCTGCGCAATTTTGAAGTCGACGCCGAACTCGCCGCGTTGCCGTCTGCCGTTCGTCATCCTGTCCATGTCCTCGAAGCCGACGATCGCCCGCAACCCCGACGCGACGTCCACGCCGGAGATGGCATGGCCGCCGTAGTTGGCCGCGTCCGCGAATGCCCGCTGCTCGACATCAAGCTCATCCTGCTCTCCCACAATTTAGTCCGCGGTGCCGCGGGTGCCGCCCTCCTCAACGCCGAGCTTCTAGCCGCCCGCGGCTTCCTCCATCACCGTGTCCAAACCGGAGGCGAGAAACAGCTTCCCGAGCCGGTCACCCGATGAACTAGTTCGTGAATTCGAGAAGGATATTTTTTCCAGAGGCGTATTCCTGCAGCAGTTCCGTCATCTGTTGTCCCCATCGCTGCAATACTTCCGAGCCGCCGAAGGAAATGATGATCGCGATGACCCGCTTAGTCGCCTCCGTCACCATAGTCCGTTCCGAATCGCTCGTTGGACTCCCATGTGGCCCCACCGCATCGCAAAACACCGGCAACCCTTCCAAATTCAAATCGTACTTCCCAATTCCTTTATACGTCTCCCCCGCGCGGCCCGCTCGAAACAGAATGTCGCCCTGCACATGCGCCAAGTCATAAAGTCCCACAGGCAACCGGCTCTCCACGCTCACATAATTGATCACGTCGACGACATTATTAATGCGGGGCAGCCTCTTCCCCGCGATTATCCGCCTCAACAACGCCTCGGCCGACCCGCGGTACCGTGCCGGATCTTTGCCCAGTGCTTTGTACCCCGCCCGCGTTGCGAAAATTGCCGTGGACTCCAGGCCCGCTTTCGGTTCCGCCAGCTTCAAAATACTTTCTTCGCAAACATGTAACTCATGGTCCAGTGCCTCCGGTGTCGCGCCTGTTTCCACTTCCGCCGTAACGCACGCCAGCGCCACTCGCGGGCACTTTTCCTTCAGCTCGGCATCGATGCTCACCGTCGGCATAGCTCAGCCTCTCGTGCTAAACTAACCCAATTGTAGGCTCGTAGCTCAGTTGGTTAGAGCGGGCCGACCCGGTCGGCCAGGTCTGGGATTCGACGGTTATCACAGCTTTTTATGCTGCGCCTGTTTCCTTCCTATTCCCACACTCATGTTAAACTAGCAGCCTTGTAGGCTCGTAGCTCAGTTGGTTAGAGCGCTACCTTGACACGGTAGAGGTCTGGGGTTCGAGTCCCCACGAGCCTACCATTCCGTCGCGGTCCGACCCGGACACATGGGTAACAGAACGTACCGGCTACATAGGTAACACTTTTGGGCCAAAAGGGTTGTCGAGAGGCTGCAGAGTTTTTTCCTCCAAGTCGATGTAGCCCAGATCGTACT
>Ga0187820_1000159_pt1 | contig 14022 bp, 12 predicted proteins | sample NC_wetland_sal_i_19_FD_132409 | JGI IMG/M metagenome (GOLD analysis project Ga0187820, IMG submission 132409) | Wetland sediment microbial communities from Neuse River Estuary, North Carolina, USA - SO4_5 | ecosystem: Environmental > Aquatic > Freshwater > Wetlands > Sediment | place: USA: North... | reverse complement strand
CGTCGTAGAGATTGCACAGCCGATGCATTTCTGCGGCGAACGCCACAAGCCAGATTTTGGGAAAAGGTCCGAAGCGGGGAAGTCCAAGGCGATTTTGTCGGCAAGGCAGCACCGGCCGGAAGGCCCAAATCCGATTGCAAGCAAAGCAAGCCGGAGAAATGCGGCGCAACCAAGGCTGTACGTTGTCGTCAGCGAGCAGATATTGGCAAAGTTGCAGCCGAGAATCGCGCTAGCCGCCCGCTGCTTCGCGTTCGCCCGCACGTGCTCGAACATTGAGTTCGCGCAAGCACTGCCACAGCCCGCCGGCCGCAATTGCCAGAACCGCGCCGGAGACTGCGCCCGCAAATTCGAGCTGTTGCGCCAGCGTTGCACCGAGTGCAGCGGCGAGATGTTGCGCAAGTGCCGGATCGGTCACGATCGTTCCGCCGGCGATCCAACCGAGCAGCGCAGCGCCGCCCCAGACCAAAATTGGGAACCGATCGAGCAGTGCCGCGATCAGCGCCGCGCCGGCGACCAGCAGCGGAATCGATGCAGCCAGTCCGAACACGAGCAACAAGAAATCGCCTTGCGCAATGGCCGCGATGGCGACGACATTGTCGAAACTCATAATGATGTCGGCGACCACGACAAGCATCACCACGCGCCGCAAATGCGCCGCCGCCTCGATTTTGTTTCTGTCGCGCCCGTCAGGCACAAGAAGCTTGGCCGCGATATACAAAAGCGCCGCCCCGCCGATCAGCTTGAGATACGGCAGCGTCATGAGACGCGCGATGATCGCGGTGAAAACGATGCGCAGGAGGGCGGCGACGCCGACGCCGATAAGCAGTCCCCAGCGACGCTGGTTCTCCGGCAATCCGCGGCACGCCATTGCAATGACAATGGCGTTGTCGCCCGACAGCACGGCGTTGACGAAGATGATTCGGCCAACGGCGAGCCAAAAGGCCGCATAGCCGAGGTGGACAACCTCGGCGCTGAGCCAATCGCGCCACAGGTCTGACTGAAAATATCCGGCGATCGAAGCCAACGTCTGCAGCCCTAGCCGACGATTTCGTTTCCTGCAAAGAACTGGGCGATTTCTTTCACGGCGGTCTCAGCGGCATCGGAACCGTGAACCGAATTCTCGCCAATCGACTCGGCATGCTGCTTGCGAATAGTGCCGGGCGCGGCTTTGGCCGGATCCGTGGCGCCCATGATGTCGCGATAGGCTGCCACGGCATTTTCGCCCTCGAGCACCTGCACGACAACGGGCCCCGAGATCATAAAGTCGACGAGCTCGCCAAAGAACGACCGTTCGCGGTGGATGGCGTAGAAAGTTTCCGCTTGCTCGCGGGTCATTTTCACGCGCTTTTGCGCCACGATGCGCAAACCCGCTTTTTCGATCATCGCGTTGATGGCGCCCGTGAGGTTGCGGGCGGTCGCATCAGGCTTGATGATCGAGAACGTACGTTCGATCGCCATCAGATCATCCTTGGGGATTCGTATGCGGTAGGACGCGCCGGCTTATAAACTTCGCTCCTGGGCGCCGCAAGCGCGCGGTTGCGGCGTGAATATGCGCTGAACACTGCCGCGATCATCCATTCAGTTTGATAAATCGGCAATAAATCGGCTCCGCAGCAGGGGTTCAGATGCTCGCCGTTAGATTGGCTGCATGAACGGCAGGTAGTCCTGCCACACGAATTGGCATGACAACGTCAAAACATGGAGATCGCAAATGCTGCGCAAGACGATTTTGGCTATTGCCGCTGCGGCGACGCTCGGCGCGGCCGCCCTCGCACCCACGAGCGCATCCGCTTGGTGGAGACATCCCGGCTGACACGGCTGGCATCATGGCTGGGGTTACCGGCCGGCCATTCGTGTCTACGCCGGCCCGGTTTATGGCGGCTGCTTCGTACGGAGCTGGACCGCCACGCCTTACGGGCCGGTGCTGCGTTGGGTTAACCGTTGCTATTGATCGCACAACGCTGCGCTTGTGCGCACGAACGCCCCGCCCTCGCAAAAAGGTCGGGGCGTTTTGCATCGAGCGATTGAATGCGCGCGGGCGGCTAGTTCGTGGCGGCTTGCTTTTGCTTCGGCGGATTGGCCGGCTTCTTTTTCGCAACCTTCGGCGCAGCGGGCGGCGCCGGGACGCCATCGATCTCCATGAGGGCGCCGCGCTCGAAATGATAAATGCCCGGTCGCGGCCCGGCGTTAAATGTCAACACCGCGGTGCGGTCCCCGTTTGGGTTGTTGCCGAGTTGAACAGAGTTTGGCGCTCCGGCGCGATTAACGATGTCGCACTCGCTCATGCCAAGCGCGACGCCACCGCCGAACAATGGATTTGCGTCCGAGGCGGGCAGCGCGTCTGCCGGATTCCCGGGTGCCGCCGCGGGCGCTGGCTGAACAGGAGCAGCCTGCGCCGTGGGCGCCAGCGGCGCCGGACAGGCACCTTTGTTGTCGACGAGGTCGCCGGCGCTGATTACCTTGGAGCGGTCTTTGGTCTCTTGAAGCTCGGAGAATTGATAGCCGCCATTGCGGCTGACAAATTGGAACGGCTTGGCGAACCAAGAATCCTTATTGGCATCGACATCGGCGCAGCCCGAGAGCCCGATGGCAACGGCCATCGCCCCGAACGTGAAGCCGATGGAGATCCGAACCTGCACCGAGACTCCCCCTTAAGCCCAATGCATCGTAAGATGCGCCACTTTGTGTTGCCAGCGTGGCGAACCGCCCTCATATCCCTCTGCCGGCAAGTATCTGGCCGTGCCGACAAATCTCATGTTAGCGAGCTTCCGCGTCGCGGGCGATAGTCATCGTGGCGCCATCAACTGGATATCGAGAACTGCGCCAGGAACGCGACGCGACCGGAAATACGTGAAAGAACAATAACTTGCGCCCGAGAAATCCCTCGCCTTTGTGATGCCGATCACAGACGTGATTGCCGTCCTGAGTGAAACCTCCTACGCAGCTCCACCTTGTCCGGCATCCAGCGCCGGCCGCGCGCGGTGATTGAGGAATTTTCATGCAACTGCAGTTTGTCGGTTGCGGCGACGCCTTCGGCTCAGGCGGACGTTTCAATACCTGCTTTCATCTTGTCGGAAGAGACATCAACGCGCTCATCGATTGCGGCGGCACTTCGCTCATCTCGATGAACAAGCTCGCGATAAGCCGCAACGACATCGACACCATCCTGATCACGCATTTTCACGCCGACCATATCGGTGGTTTGCCGCCATTCCTCCTGGAAGCCAACTATGTGCTCAAACGCCAAAACCGGCTCACCGTCGCGGGGCCGCCGAGCCTTAAGTCGCGCTATGCCGGGCTGATGGAGACCGCGTTCCCAGGCACGCAGACGATGGAATGGTCGTTTCCAATGACGCTGCGCGAATTCGAAATCGGCCAACGAAACGATGTCGGCGCCATCCGGGTCACGCCCTTCCACGTGCTGCACGATGACCGCGCCGGTCCTTGCCTCGGACTTCGCATCGAAGCTGAAGGCAAGGTGCTCGCCTATTCCGGCGACTCGCAATGGACGGATGCGCTGATCGATGTCGGCCGCGACGCCGACCTTTTTATCTGCGAGGCCTATACGCGGGATAAGCCGATCGCCACGCACATGACGCTCAGCGCATTAGAGCGCCACCTGGACCAAATTCGCCCCAAACGCCTCATCCTCACGCATATGAGCAACGATATGCTGGCGCGGCGTGGCGAGCTGCCGTACGAGACCGCCGTCGACGGCATGGTCGTTGAGCTTTGAGGAAGTAAGCTCAAACAAACCGCACCGCATAGATCGGCGGCAAGTGCCCGCTGACGAGGTCCCAGCTTTCGCCGCTGTCGTCGCTTGTCCACAACGCGCCGGTCGTGGAGCCCATCGCGAGCCGCTCGCCGCTTTCGTCGACGTCGAGGCCATGTCGATAGATCAGATCATAAGCGTCGCGCTGCGGCAGCCCTTGGCGCATGATCTCCCAAGTTTCGCCGCCGTCGCTTGTGCGGGTCACGCACAACGCCCCATCGCGAGGCATCCGCACTTCGTCTTTCATCGCTGGAACAAACCACGCCGTTTCCGCCGAATGCGGATGCGCGGTTACGGCGAAACCGAAATCGTCGCAGGGCAATGCCAGGCGCTTCCACTCCCCGCCCGCATCGGTCGAGCGATAGATGCCGGCGTGATGCTGCATCCACATGACGTCGGGCGCCCTCGCGCATCTAAAAACGCGATGCGGATCTTGGACGGCGCTGTCTTCGGCCTGCTCGGGGGGAACGTAGGGCGCGACCAGCCCCTTGCCGAGCACCGACCAGCTCGCGCCACTGTCGCGCGTCTCCCAGACGCCGCCGGATGAGATGGCGACGAGCACACGATCCTCGTCGCGCGGGTCCGGCAAAATGCTGTGAATGCCGGCGGCGTCATAACCGCCGCCAAACCACCGCGCCCGTTCAGGCACGTTCCACAGCGACGAAACGAGCTGCCACGTCTCACCGCGATCGTCGGAGCGAAACAGGCCCGCGGGGATCGCGCCAATCCAAAGGCGATCCGGGAATTTTCGTCCGCCCGCCTCAAGCGTCCAAATCTGAAACAAGGAGGGGGCATCGGCGGCATCGGGAGGAAATGCCGGCACCGCGATCTCTTTCCAGGTTCGGCCATCGTCGTCCGAACGATGCAGCTTGGGACCGAAATGGCCATACCTGATTGCCGCATAGAGAATGCCGTCGGTGCGCAGCACATTCGTCACGGGGATGCCGGGAAAGCCGATGAGGTTTGACGCCCATCCCGACCGCTCGCGCTCCAGTGCGAACAAACCCTTGCGCGTTGCTACCAGCAGATGATCGCTCATATGATCGTTCATGGACTTTCCCCATTGCGCTTCGGTCATCCGCCCGAGAGCGCCTGCATCACATAGAGCTTAGTATCGGGACCGATGCGCCGCGCCAGCGCCGAGTCGCGATGCAGTCGCTCGCCGTCGGCGAAAATGCAGACATGCTTGCGCAGCGCGCCACGATCGTCGAGCACGTAGCCGCGCACTTGCGGCTGCACGGCAAGCAAGTTCGCCAAAGCCTCACCGACCGTGGTCCCAGCCGCCGCCAGCGGCCCATCGGGAACGATATTACGCAGATGGCTGGTGAAATGGATTTCGGCCATGTTCCACCCAAGAGTATTTAAAATTTCGGCGAACTTTGGACTCTTCAGCCGCCAAGCGCCGTCTCGATCGCCGCGAGCGCGGCTTGCGCCTTCGATCCGTCCGGACCGCCGGCTTGCGCCATGTCGGGGCGTCCCCCGCCGCCCTTGCCGCCGAGCACCTCGGCGCCTTTGCGGACGAGATCGACGGCGTTAAAGCGCGTTACCAAGTCGTTGGTGACTCCGACCACGATGCCAGCTTTGCCATCTCCGGTGACGCCGACGATCGCAACGACGCCGGAACCCACGCGTTTCTTGCCGTCGTCGGCGAGGCTGCGCAAGTCCTTCAGGTCGATACCTTCCACCCTGCGCGCGATCAATTTCACGTCGCCGACTTTCCGCACGCCGTCGGCGATTTCACCCTTTTGACCGCCACCGTCCGCGCTGTCACCGATGCCGGTAGAAATTCCCCCCGCGCCTCCCCCCATCGCCAGCTTTTTCTTCGCCTCGGACAGGTCGCGCTCCAGCCGCTTGCGTTCGTCGATCAACGCGGTGACGCGGCTCGGCATGTCCTCAAGCGGCACGCGCAGTTCGGAAGCGGTGGCCTTGGCAAGACGCCCCAGATTGTTGGCGTGATGGCGCGCGGCCTTGCCGGTGAGCGCCTCGATGCGGCGCACGCCCGATGAAACCCCACCCTCCGCGATGATCGAGACGATACCGATATCGCCGGTGCGATCGACGTGGGTGCCGCCGCACAATTCGACCGACCAGCCCATGGTGTTGCCGCCAGCCGATGTCGCAGGATCCCCTCCCATCGCCACGACGCGGACTTCGTCGCCGTATTTTTCACCGAACAAAGCGCGCGCGCCGGAGGAAATAGCGTCGTCGCGGCTGAGGAGCCGCGTCATCACCGGCGCGTTCTCAAGCACGACGTCGTTAGCGATGTCCTCGACGCGCGCGAGCTCCTCGCTCGTCATCGGCTTGGGATGGGAGAAGTCGAAGCGCACCCGGTCGGGCGCCACGAGCGAGCCTTTCTGCGCGACGTGATCGCCGAGCACTTGCCGCAGCGCCTCGTGAAGAAGATGCGTCGCCGAATGGTTCTTGCGTATCGCGTTGCGCCGCGCGTGATCGACGTCGAGCGCGACCGCCATGCCGGCTTTGAGCACGCCTTGTTCGACCGTTCCGATATGAGCAAAGACGTCGCCGGCATGTTTTCTCGTATCCGTGACGTTGAAACGCACGCCGTCCGCGCTGATGACGCCGGTATCGCCGAGCTGGCCGCCGGATTCGCCGTAGAATGGCGTTTGATTGAGGACCACGATGCCGCTCTCGCCTTTTTTGAGCGACTCGACTTCCTTGCCATCGCGCACGATGGCCGAGATCACGCCTTCGGCGCTTTCGGTCTCGTAGCCGAGAAACTCGGTAGCGCCGATCTTTTCGCGCAAGCTGAACCAGACCACTTCGTCCGTGGCTTCGCCCGAGCCCGCCCATGACGCGCGCGCCTTCTGCCGCTGGCGCTCCATGGCGTCGGTGAAGGAGGCGATGTCGACGCCGATGCCGCGCGGCTTGAGCGCGTCCTGGGTCAGATCGAGCGGAAAGCCGTAAGTGTCGTAAAGCGTAAACGCGGTCTCGCCGTCGAACATGTCGCCCATTTTGAGCGACTTGCTCGCTTCGTCGAGGATCGTAAGTCCGCGCTCGAGCGTGCGCCGAAACCGAATCTCTTCAAGCTTCAATGTCTCGGTGATCAGCGCATTGGCGCGGTGCAGTTCCGGATAGGCCTGGCCCATCTCGTGCACGAGCAACGGTACGAGCCGCCACATCAGCGGTTCCTTGACGCCGAGAAGTTCGGCATGACGCATCGCGCGCCGCATGATGCGGCGGAGCACGTAGCCGCGGCCTTCATTGGACGGCAACACGCCATCGGCGATGAGAAAGGCGCTGGCGCGCAGATGGTCGGCGATGACCCGGTGCGACGCCTTGCGCTCGCTTTCCGGACTGACGCCGGTGAGATCGGCAACGGCCTGGATCAGCGCGGCAAACAGATCGATCTTGTAGTCGTCGTATGTGCCTTGCAGCGCGGCCGCCATGCGTTCGAGACCCATTCCGGTATCGATCGAGGGCCGCGGCAGGTCGACGCGCCGGCCGTCCGGCCGCTGCTCGTATTGCATGAACACGAGATTCCAGATCTCGACGAAGCGATCGCCCTCCGCTTCCGGGGTCCCCGGCGGACCGCCCCAAACCTGATCGCCGTGGTCGTAGAAAATCTCCGCGCACGGACCGCACGGGCCGGTGTCGCCCATGGCCCAGAAATTGTCGCTGCCGGCGATGCGCAGGATCCTCCGCTCCGGCAGGCCGGAAATCTTCCGCCACAGCGCGAAAGCCTCGTCATCGTCGATATAGACGGTGGCAAGCAGACGCTCGGCTGGCACGCCGAATTCCTTCGTCATCAGCCGCCAAGCAAGCTCGATCGCCCGTTCCTTGAAATAGTCGCCGAACGAGAAGTTGCCGAGCATTTCGAAGAACGTATGGTGGCGCGCGGTGTAGCCGACATTGTCGAGATCGTTGTGCTTGCCGCCCGCCCGCACGCACTTCTGCACGGTCACCGCGCGCGAATAGGGACGCTTTTCGAGGCCGGTGAAAACGTTTTTGAACTGCACCATGCCGGCATTGGTGAACATCAATGTGGGATCGTTGCGCGGCACGAGCGGCGAGGACGGCACGATCTCGTGCCCCTCGCGGGCAAAAAAGTCGACGAATGCCGACCTGATTTCGTTAACGCCAGTCATATCGGGGCAACTCTCTAACCACACGGTGCTTTCCTGTCCAGGAAAGCCGGCAGCTATGTGCGAATTGATATAGGGCTCCAAAGCATATAAGCGCTCTTGCGGCGGCGAGTACCTTAATGAACGAACAAAGCACGAAATCCCCCCTCCCCGGCACGCTCCAAGAACGCCTGCGGCAAGGGCGCTTTGTCATGACTGCGGAGATCGTGCCGCCGGTGTCATGCGATGCGAGAGAACTCATCCACAAGGCCGCACCGCTCAAGGGCGTGGCCGATGCCGTCAATGTCACCGACGGCGCTGGCGCACGCGCGCATATGAGCGCTTTGGCGGCCGCAAGCCTTCTTCTCAACGCCGGCATCGAGCCCGTTCTGCAGATCACCTGCCGCGACATGAACCGCATCGCGCTGCAAAGCGAGATGATGGGCGCGGCCGCGCTCGGGGTCCGCAACCTGCTGCTCCTCACCGGCGACGATCCCAAGGCTGGCGACCAGCCGGACACCAAGCCGGTCTTCGATATCGATTCGCGAACCTTGATCGAGACTGCGCGCCGGCTGCGCGACGAGGGCGCGCTGCCGACCGGACGCAAAGTGGGCGGCCATGCCGATTTCTTCATCGGCGCCGCCGACATGCCGATCGATCCGCCGGACGGCTGGCAGCCGAACGCGCTTCTCGCCAAGCTCGAATCCGGCGCCCAGTTCGTGCAGACGCAATTCTGCATGGATGCGGCGATCGTGCGCCGTTATGTCGGCGTCCTCGAAAAGACCGGCATCACGCGCACGCTGGCGCTCCTGATCGGCGTCAATCCGCTGCGCTCCGCCAAGTCGGCGCGGTGGATGAAAAGCCACCTCTACGGCACAATCATCCCCGACGCCTTCATCGCGCGCTTGGAGAAGGCGGCCGATCCTGCGCGCGAGGGCATGCGCATCTGCGTCGAACTGATCGAGGAGCTTTCGCACATTCGCGGCGTTGCCGGCGTCCATGTCATGGCGCCGGGCAACGATGGCGCGATCGCCGAGGTGATAACCGAGGCAAGAGCGCGGATCGGGAAGATCCCGCGCCCGTGACGTCATCCCTCCGTCGTGCGGATATCGATTTCCGATTTCAGCGTGCGATGAACCGGGCACATGTCGGCAACTTCCAGAAGCCGCTTGCGCGCTTCGGCATCGAGGTCGCCTTCGAGCGTGATGATCCGTTCGATGCGGTCGAGCATGCCCTCCTTGGTTTCGCATTCGGCGCAGTCGACCGCGTAGATTCTGCTGTGACGGAGACGGACTTCCGTCCTGGCCAATGCCAGCTTCTTGCGATCGGCGTAGAGCCGCAATGTCATCGCCGTGCAGGCGCCGAGCGCTGCTAATAGAAGTTCATAAGGACCGGGCCCGCTGTCGAGCCCGCCGACATTGACCGGTTCGTCCGCGGTTAGGTGATGCCGGCCCGCACTGATCTCCTGCTGAAACAGGCCGCGCCTGGTTTCGCGGACGATGACGGTGCCGGCGGGTTTATTTTGGGCCTCGCTTGCCACGCATACCTCCTCTTTTTACCGTTTAGCCGCAGATGACGTCACCGCCCCAATTCCCGCGCTGCGGCATCCAGGCCTTCGATCGTCAGCGGATACATTCGCCCGGCGAGAAGCTGGCGCATCAAGCGGATCGAGGCGGTCGTCTCCCACTCGCGTTCCGGCACCGGATTGAGCCAGACGCAGGACGGATAAGTGGTGACGACGCGCTCCATCCAGACGCGGCCCGCTTCGTCGTTGAAGTGCTCGACAGACCCGCCCGGCGCGACGATCTCGTAGGGCGACATCGAGGCGTCGCCGACAAAAATCACCTTGTAGTCGTGCGGATAAGTGTGCAGCACCTCCCAGGTCGGGGTCGTCTCCGTAAAGCGCCGCGCATTTTCCTTCCACACTTTCTCGTACAAGCAATTGTGGAAATAAAGATGCACGAGATGTTTGAATTCGCTTCGCGCCGCCGAGAACAGCTCCTCCGTCGCCTGGACGTGCCAATCCATCGAGCCGCCGACATCGAGGAACAACAGCACCTTGACGGTGTTGTGCCGTTCCGGCCGCATCAAGATGTCGAGATAGCCCTTGTGCGCCGTGCCTTTGATCGAGCCGTCGAGATCGAGCTCGTCCGGCGCGCCGGTGCGGGCGAATTTGCGTAACCGGCGCAGCGCGACTTTGATGTTGCGCGTGCCGAGCTCGACGTCGCCGGCGAGATCCTTGAATTCGCGCTTGTCCCAGACCTTGACCGCACGGAAATTGCGGTTTTCGTCCTGGCCGATGCGGATGCCTTCGGGATTGTAGCCGTACGCGCCGAACGGCGAGGTGCCGGCGGTGCCGATCCATTTCTTGCCGCCCTGGTGGCGACCCCTTTGCTCGACGAGCCGCGCACGCAGGGTCTCAAGAAGTTTTTCGAGGCCGCCCATCGCCTCGATCTGCTTCTTCTCCTCTTCGGTCAGATATTTCTCGGTGAGCTTCTTGAGCCACTCGGCCGGAATTATTCCACCGGGCACCGGCTCGACCGTGTCGAGACCCTTGAAGACGTAACCGAACACGCGATCGAACTTGTCGAGATTGCGCTCGTCCTTCACCAGCGCCGCGCGCGACAAGTAATAAAAATCTTCGACCCGCCGGCTGGCGAGGTCGCGCTCCATCGCCTCTATGAGCGTAAGGTATTCGCGCAGCGTCACCGGAAGCCCGGCCTGCTTCAGCTCATGGAAGAATGTGGCGAACATCGAGGCATTCTAGGCGCTACACGTTCAGCGCCGCCACCCGGCCGAGCCATAGCTTTATCCCGTAAACCGCGATTTTTGGCTCAAAAGATATATCTTGTGTTATGACTTTATGACCTTATATGATCTATCTTAAGATATATCTTTAACCAACAGGGAGCATCTCAAGATGCATCGACATTGTGGAACTCACGAAGGCCGCTGGGCGGCGGGACGCCGGCATCGCGGCCGCTTTGGCGGATTCGGCTTTGGCGGACGCCATGGCGGCATGAACCCCGACGATATGCGCGCCGGGCGGATGCTGGCGCAGGGCGACCTGCGGCTGGTGGCGCTGGCGCTGATCGCGCAGGCCCCGCGTCACGGCTACGAAATCATCAAGCTCGTCGAGGAAAAGACGGCTGATTGGTATAGCCCGAGCCCAGGCATCGTGTACCCGACGCTGACCTTCCTGGAAGAAGCCGGCTATGTGACGGCGTCCACCGAAGGCTCGAAAAAGCTCTACACCATCACGGCGGAAGGGAGCGCCTATCTCGAGGCCAATCGCGACCTTGCCGACGCGGTGCTCGACCGGCTGACGGCGCTCGGCGAACGCGTGAACCGCTGGCGGCGGGCGGCACGCGGCGAACGCGACGACCGTCCCACGCTTCCGCCGCTCGTCGAAGCCGCTTTCGATCACTTGCGCGAGGCCGTCGCCAAGCGGCTGCACGGCGACAGTGACGCAGAAGCCCATCTCGTCGAAATCCTCGCCCGCGCCGCAGGCGAATTGCAGCGGCGCAATTGACCAGCGATAACTAGGCGTCCGCCCCGCAATCCGGCGTGCGGACGTGTTCGGGGCGGATGCCCAGGCCGACGAGCCGCGCCGGCAGCCGGCGCAGGAGGGGGAATTGCGCCGTCAGCCTCAATATCAGCGGCGGCGTCGGCCGCTGCTCGCTCGCCAACACGCGGCTGATGATCTGATTTTGAATGGTCAGCTGCAGCCACTGCGTGAAGCGCACGGGGAGTGTGCGCCGGTCCTGGACGGCCTGAAGGTCGCGATCGCTCACGGTGCCCGTTTTCAGCGGCAGCGCCAGCTGGTTGGCGGCGGCGACCGCGTCCTGCACTGCGAGATTGATCCCCACACCTCCGATCGGGGACATGGCATGGGCGGCATCGCCGATGCAAAGAAGGCCCGGCCGCCACCATTTCTTCAGCCTATCGACGGTGACGCTTAAAAGCTTCACGTCGTCCCAGCTTCGCAACTCGCCGATCCGATCGCTCAGAAACGGCGACATCTCCACGACCGACTTGCGAAATGCATCGAGCCCCCTCGCCTTCGCCGCCTCGATGCCACCTTTCGAAATCACGTAAGCACACTGCCAGTAGTCGCCGCGATCGAGCATGACCAGAATTTTGCCAGCTTCGACGTGGCCGAAGGCATCGGTCGCATCGCCTTCGCGCCGCGTGATGCGAAACCACAATACGTCCATCGGCGCTCCGTAATCTTCGCTGATCAGACCGGCCTTGCTTCGGGTCGTCGAATGCCGACCGTCGGCGCCGACGACGAGATCGGCCCGAACCGTCAGCGCGCCATCAGGTGTGTTCGCGCGCAATCCGACGATCCGGCCGCCCTCCTCGATGAGATCGGTCACATCTGCGCGCATGCGCAAATCGAATGTCTTGTAGCGGGCGCCCTGCTTGGCAAGAAAGCTCAGGAAATCCCATTGCGGCATCATCGCGACAAATTTGCACTGCACCGGCAAATGGCCGAAATCGGCCAACGCCAGGCTTTCACTGCCGATCTGTCCGCTCAACTTCTCGATCTTGCGATGTGGCAGCCTGAGGAATTCATCGAGCAAGCCGAGCTCGTAAATGATTTCAAGCGTCGAGGGATGCACGGTATCGCCGCGAAAATCCCGGAGAAAATCAGGATGCTTTTCAAGCACCGCGACCGAGACTCCGGCGCGAACGAGAAGAAAGCCAAGCACCATTCCGGCCGGGCCACCGCCAACGACGCAACATTGTGTACGAAGCGGCGCGGTGCTCATGGCCCAGCCCTCATCGATTGGAAGCTAACTCATAGATTGCGATGCTAAGACCTTGCAGCAAGGGCCTTGCGACAAGGCCTTGCGACAAGACTCGGGACGTTTCAATCTATCGGCAACGCCTGTCGGCCGGCCGGGGGCCGGCATGCAGTCAAACCGTAATCCCACCTCACATTTCCGCCGCAAGCGGAGTGCTAGAAGGACTATCGCTCCTCCCCGTCCGGCATCATGCGCGTCTCAATAATCCTGACTTTGCTCTTCGTCCTGATACCGTTCGACACGGCTCCCGCGCAGCTCGCGGGAACCGGGGATTTTCACATTGCCTGGGAGGTCAAGAATCGGTTCCGCCTGTTCCGCAACGAGGCCGATTTTTTGCGCATGGTGGCGGCGAGCCGAGGCGATGGCGTGCTTGCCGCCGAACGGCGTCTCGCACACGACACCGACGGCCTTGGCTGGGCCAAGGACGTCGTCGGGGATCTTTGTCTCGACAATTCGGGAAACCTGCTTGAGACGTGCGAACGCGACGGCGAGCGCGAGAACTATCTTTCGCCGCGCGATCACCCGATCGGGGTGACGATTTCCGGCCCGGTGCCACCGGGCCAGGATTGCCTCTGGAGCTTTGACGACGGTGAGGGCCCGCCGCGGCAGGTGAACGCGTCGTGCGATCAGGAAGTCAAACTGCGCGTCCGTTCCGGCCGCAGCACGATCGCGACCGTCGACATTCCGCTTGGCGACGGCACCGCCCAAAGGGTCACCACCGAGATTGCCGTGCGCGACGTCCTTGTCGCCGGCCTTGGCGATTCCATTGCCGCCGGCGAGGGCAATCCCGACCGGGCGGTCAAGCTCGAGGGCGGCTTCTGCTTCAAGCGCTTCCTGGCCGGCGGCGGCAGTCAATACTATCGCCCGAGCCGCGCCGGCTACGATGACGATCGATCCTGCGAAAACGGCCCATCAAGCCCTTCCGCCAGCCAAGACTGGGCGCGCCACGGCGCGCGCTGGATGAATCCCGCGTGCCACCGCTCGCTCTACAGCTATCAGGTACGCACGACGCTCGCGCTCGCTATCGAGCAGCCGCATATCGCAGTCACATTGCTGCCGCTGGCCTGCACCGGCGCCACGATCGGCGCCGGCATGTTCGACGGTCAGCGCGCCGACGACTGTCCCTGGGTCGTGGGTATCGAGAATTGCTCGGGGACCGCTCCAGCGCAATTCGGCGAGCTGAGAGAGCTCATGGCGGCGCTGCGTCGGCAGCAGCCCAACCGCAATCTCGACATGGTGTTGCTGACGGTCGGCGCCAATGACGTGAATTTCGCCGGGATCGTCGCCAATGTCATTGTCGATGCGACAACGGAGCGGCTGCTCTTGCGTGAAGGCGGCTCCATCGCCAGCGTCGATG
>Ga0187820_1000158_pt1 | contig 14115 bp, 10 predicted proteins | sample NC_wetland_sal_i_19_FD_132409 | JGI IMG/M metagenome (GOLD analysis project Ga0187820, IMG submission 132409) | Wetland sediment microbial communities from Neuse River Estuary, North Carolina, USA - SO4_5 | ecosystem: Environmental > Aquatic > Freshwater > Wetlands > Sediment | place: USA: North... | reverse complement strand
TCGCGGGCAACCTGGCGTGCGCGCGGAAGATCGCTCGGATCGAAAGAGATGGCGGAAACGCGCGGATGGCCGCCGCCGCCGAACCTCTCGGCGAGCGAAGCGAGATTATTGTCGGCGGTGGCTTGATTCCAGGGATTGGTGCCGAGTGAAACTTTGGCGCGAACGGCTGAGGCGCTGACGCTGACGGAATAGACGCACTCGGGATGCAAAAGGTAGGGGATAAATTTATTGTAACCCTCGAGGTCGAGGTCGCTCACGTCAAAGAAAATCACGCCGTCGATGGCTTCCGACCGCTCGCGGAGGATCTCGATGGATTTGCGGTGGCGTTCGAGCAACGGCCCGAGGTGTTTAGCTACCAACGGAAGCTTGACCATCTCGGCGAGCGGGCGATAGGCAAGCTCGGGAATGATGCGCGCGGGCAATCCGTCTTCGGGAGCGGCTTCGATGACCAAGCCGAGCTGTGTAGCCGGCTCCGTAAGCTTAACGGCGGACTCCGGCGTAGGATATTGCGCGCCATCGATAATGTCGCCCCAGTGAATCAACTCCTCGAGCGGCTTGGTGTCAAAACCAAATTTCTCTTTTGCCACGGTGGCGATCAATTTTGTGCAGGATTTGTAGTCGGGCTCGTAAAACATGTGCGGGCCGGGATGCTTGCGGAAATGCTCGGCGTCCGCGGGCGTGAGAAACGCGCTTTGATGGTGGTCGAACCACCAAGTCACTTTGGGAGAGTTGGAGTATTTGAAATCGACGATGGCGTTTTCGTCTCCGTCGAAAAGGCCGGGAGTCCAGGGCTGGGAGGCCCGGTGGGTCATGCCGGTAAAGCTGAACTCGGCCGCGGGATCGAACTTTTCCTTGTAGAAACGATAAAAAAGGGCTGCGGAGGCCGTTCCATCAAAGCAGCGGTCGTGGAAGCACAGCCGGACGCGAGTCATGTTCTGGCGATGGCGCCTTTCCGATTTTTATTCGGCATTGTCCCGGAAGGGACAAAGCCTTTTAGGGTGGCGGGACGCGAAAAAGAAGTCAAGTGGAAAGCGAGGCTAGTGGAGCGGCAAAAATGGAGAACCGTCCGGCGTGGCCGGACGGCTCTCGAAAGGGATAATCCGAAACGAAAACTACTTGTTGACCATTCCTTCGACAAGGTTGCCGATGATGGGCAGCTTGAACATCTCGTGGCTGTAAGCCTTATACATTAGGAAAATCCAAACCAAGAAGATGGCGAGACCAAAAATCGGAAACATGATGAGTCCGAGGAACCCGATAATCGGGATATGCGCGAGGATGAGCTCGACGATCCACAACGCGATCCAACAGGGGAAGATGGCGATGTTGAACGCGATCGACTGAGCAGCGTGGAATTTGACGAACGGGCGCTTGTCGATGAGCAGAAAAATAAGGCCCGTTATCCATCCGACTAGATAGGCCAGCAGACCCGCCACGTTTTCTTCTATGCCTGCGGTAGCGGAACCCGCAGCAGGAGCAGCAACCGCCGCGCCCGGTGCTCCACCCGAAGTGGCTCCTTGCGGCGCGCCACACTTGGGACAAAATGATGCTTCACCTGCATCTTGACCACAGGCTTTGCAAAATGCCATGAACACACCTCCCGGAGGGTTCAACCTTGGGCGGAGAGTAGCAAAACCAGGTTTCTAGAGCAATCTATATTCTGAGCGGGAGGGGTGACAAAATTCGGAGACGGGGAAGCCACGGTTGCGGATTCCCCGGCTCCGAATCTCGAGCAAGTCAATGGCTATTGCGCGCCAGCCTCCGGCTTCTCTGCAGCAGGAGCAATGGCTGGAATTTTCGCTTTCTGGATCTCGGAGTTGAGTTCGACGAGATCCTTCGATTGGAGTTCATGCCATGCGGCCAGTTGAACGTCCAGCCTCTTGTTGAGTTCTTCGAATACGGTGAAAGAGGCGGCGGTTGGAGCGGTGTCCGCGCTTTCCACGGTTTCCTGCAAGTCCGCGAGCTGATTGGCGACTTGGATTGGGAAATTCAGCGCGTCCTCGCCGCTGGTGGCTTTCGGTTGGATGATTTTTTCCTCGACGGCGTTCATTTTCTTGGTGAGGGCCTCCGCCGCCTCAACCACGGGTTTTGCACTGGGGTCGGCAGAGAGCCGCTTCTTCAACGCGCCAAGCTGGCTGCGCACGCTGCGGATCTGATTGACGGCTTCATTTCCGGCGCCCACACGTTCGCTAATCCGCTTGGCAAATTCTTCCTGCTTCTCGAAGTCGGCTTGGGAAGCGGAAACGCGCGGATCCTTGGTGACTTCCACTTTGGCGGATTCGGACTTCCCGCCAAGGGTCAGTTTGATTTCGTATGTGCCGGGAGCCACAAGCGGCCCTTCGGGACGGCCTCCCCAGCCAACAGAGCCGGGAACGGTGGCGGGCGTTTCGTAATGCAAATCCCAGACAAAGCGGTTCAGGCCGGCTTCGGCGGGAAGTGCCTCCGATTGCCTTCTGAAGCCGAACTCTTCTTCGACCGCAGAGGGGCCTCCGCCGGTTTTCTTGCTGGAATACTTGCGAACGACCTTGCCGTGTCCGTCGAGAATCTCGAGGGTGATTTGGTCCTTGGGAGCGGCCTTCAGCGAGTAATAAATTGTGGCTCCGGAAGGCGGGTTAGCGCCCACGGGAACGGTGGCGGGCAGAGTGAAACCCGGCCCGCGGAAACGGATTGCTGGAGACGGCTGAAAGAGATGGACGTCCGCGCTTTCATCGGCTGAGGTCATCTGGCGAAGAGGAGCGATGTCATCGAGAACCCAGAAGGCGCGGCCGTATGTGGCGGCGACCAAGTCATCGCCTTTTATGGTGAGGTCGTGAACGGGCGTGGTCGGCAAATTGAGTTTCAGCGATTGCCAATGGCCGCCGTCGTCGAAGGAGATGTAGACGCCAGTTTCCGTGCCTGCATAGAGCAGGCCTTTGCGTTTGGGATCTTCGCGAACGACTTGGGAGTAGCTATTGTCGGGCAGGCCATTCGTGATTTTTGTCCAGGTCTTGCCGAAGTCGGACGTTTTGAAAAAGTATGGACGGAAATCGTCGAGCTGGTGGCGGTCGACTGCAAGGTAGGCGGTGCCTGCGGAATGTGGCGACGGGTCGATGCTTTTGACCCTGTTCCAATCTCCGAATTCTTTCGAGGTGACGTCGTCCCAATGCTGGCCGCCATCGCGGGTGACGTGAACGAGCCCATCATCGCTGCCCGCCCAAATTAGCCCTTTCTCGATGGGAGATTCGGCGAGGGCGAAAAGGGTGTCGTAATACTCGACGCTGGTGTTGTCTTGCGTGAGCGGGCCGCCGGAGGATTGCTGCTTGGTCTTGTCATTCCGTGTGAGGTCGCCGCTGATCGCCGTCCATGTCATTCCTTCGTCGGTGGTCTTAAATACCGCTTCGCCACCGTGATAGAGAGCGCCTGGATCGTTGGCGGACATCATGATTGGCGCGGTCCACTGGAAACGGTGCTTCAAATCGGCGTCGCCAGAACCCATGGGATTGAGCGGCCAGGAAGAAATGTCCTGCTCCTGATGGTTGCTCTTGTCGAACCTCGTGATCAAGCCATCGTAAGAGCCGGCGTAGACAATGTTGGGATTCTTGGGATCAGGAACGACAAAGCCGGATTCGCCGCCGCCGACTTCGTACCAATCGGGGCGGTCGATGACGCCGTCGTCGCTGCGGCTGGCGATCGCCACCGTCGAGTTGTCCTGCTGCGCGCCATAAATGTGATACGGAAAGGCCGTGTCCGTCGCCACGTGATAAAACTGCGCGGTCGGCTGGTTCGCCTGTGTGGTCCAGCTCTTGCCTCCGTCGTGAGACACAGTGGCTCCGCCGTCGTTGGAATTAATCATCCATTCCGGATGAGTGGGATCGATCCAAAGACCGTGGTTGTCACCGTGAGGAGCACGAATGACGCTGAACGTGTGGCCGCCATCCGTCGAACGATAGACCGCCGTGTTTAGAACGTAGACTGTATCGACGCTTTTGGGGTCGGCGAAAATGTGATGGAAATACCAGGCGCGCTGCGTGAAGCGGTGATCGGGATTGATGAGATTCCACGTTTCGCCGGCATCCTCGCTGCGATAAATGCCGCCCTTTTCTGCTTCGATGATGGCGTAAACGCGGTTGCCGTCGGCGCCAGAAACGGAGATGCCGATGCGGCCGAGCACTCCAGCGGGCAAGCCATGTCCTTCGAGATGTTTCCAGGTTGCGCCATCATCCGTGGATTTATAAAGACCGCTGCCGGGCCCGCCGCTGACGGCGGTCCAAGGGTAGCGCTGGGCTTCATAAAGAGCTGCATACAGGACATGCGGATTTGAGGGGTCGAAGATGAGATCGATCGCGCCAGTTTTGGTGTCTTTATAGAGTACTTTTTGCCAAGTTTTGCCGCCGTCGCTGGACTTGAAAACACCGCGCATCTCGTTGGGGCCATACGCGTGGCCCATCGCAGCGACATACACGATGTCGGGATTGGCTGGGCTGACAAGGACCCGGGCGATGTGGCGCGAGTCCTCCAAGCCGATGTGGGTCCAGGTCTTGCCAGCGTCGAGAGACTTGTACATCCCGTCGCCGTAGGCAATATTTCCGCGCCAGCAGGATTCGCCCGTGCCAACGTAAATGACGTTCGGATCTGAGGGAGCAGCGGCGATCGCGCCGACCGACATGATTCCGGTTTTATCGGTCATCGGAGTCCATGTGAGACCACCATTCGTGGTTTTCCAAACGCCACCCGCAACCGATCCGAAATAATAAGTCTCCGGATCACCGGCGACTCCGGTCACGGCCAGCGCGCGTCCGCCACGAAATGGCCCGACTTGGCGCCACTTCATGGCTTTCAGCGCATTCTCATCAAGCGTTTGCGCACGAAGGGCAGTACAAGTCAGCCCAAAAAGAACCATCACCAAGGCAACCGAACAGACTCTCGTCACACTTCTTAGACCACTCATCGTTTTCGCCCCCAAAAAGCTTTTTGTTGCACCTGTACTACGGCAGGTCGTATCTGCGAGGCCGAATGGTACACCCTGCTCCGCAATTTTCGCCAGAAACAGTTGTTGAATTCCGCCCCCTCAGTTCTCGACGCACGGCAGAGTGCTTTTGGGTACAATCCCCGCGTGGCAAACCTGCCCGTTCCGAACTCTTCCACTCCTGATTCGCACTCAATTCCCACGCCCGATAGCGCTCCCTCGGTTTTCAGTTTCGACTGGCTGCGTCATGCAACTTTAGCCGAACGGAACTCCCTGACCGCCGGCGGCCTGGGCTGGATGCTCGACGCAATGGATGTGTCGCTGTATTCGCTCGTCCTCGCCGTTCTGGTCGGCGCTTTCAGCATGGACACCAAGACTGCGGGGATTCTGAGCTCGGTGACGCTGGTGGCTTCGGCGATTGGAGGATTCTTTTTCGGATTCCTGGCGGACCGCATCGGGCGGGTCCGCTCGTTGATGGCTTCGATTCTCGTCTACGCGCTGGCGAGCGCTGCATGCGGCTTCTCGCACACGATTCCGCAACTGGTCGTGTTCCGGTTCATTCTCGGGCTGGGAATGGGAGGCGAGTGGACAACGGCAGCGGCGTTGATCGCGGAGACATGGCGGGCGGAGCACCGCGGCAAGGCGCTCGGGTTTATGCAATCGTCCTACGCGATCGGGGAAGCGATTGCGGCACTGGTGGTGATGTTCGTGCTGCCCTGGTTTGGATGGCGCGCGGTTTTTTTTGTCGGCGTGCTGCCGGCGTTTCTCGTTTTCTGGATTCAAGCCAAGGTGCCCGAGCCGGAATTGTGGAGGATGCGGACTGCGCAGCAACAAAAGGTGCCCTTGGGAAAGCTGCTCGAGAAAGGAGTCTTGCGCAACGGAATCCTGGCCACAGCGATGAATGCCTGCACGATGTTCGGCTATTGGGGATTGTTCTACTGGGTGCCCGCGTATTTGTCTCTGTCCCCAGCGCAAGGCGGGCGGGGCCTGAGTATGGTGAAGACGACGTCGTTTTATCTGGTGATGTGCTTCGGGAAATGGCTGGGATACGCGATGTTCGGCTTTTTTTCCGATGCATACGGCCGGCGCAAACCTTATTTTCTCTATTTGGTGATCGCGGCGGCGCTTGTGCCAATTTATGGAATGTCGCGAAGCGCTTTTTGGCTGCTGGTTCTTGGTCCATTTGTGGCCTTTTTCGGCACCGGCTACTTCTCCGGATACGCGGCGATTGTCAGCGAGCTTTTCCCCGGAGAAATACGCGCCACCGCCATGGGATTGAGCTACAACATTGGCCGGGGAATTTCCGCCGTGGCGCCATTTGCCGTTGGAGCGCTGGCGCTACGATTCGGGATCGGACCGGCATTTTTCTTGCAGGCAGGGGCGTTCTTGACGGCGGCGTTGCTGGCGCTGGCGCTTCCGGAAACGCGCGGACAGAAACTGGATTGACTAAGCCACCGCGGACTGCGAGTGAAAGCGCGCGCCGTCCGCGCTCAGAGCAAAGTTCATCGCGAAATAAGGCGCCTGCGCAAGGATTTTCTGGAATTCAACTTCTTCCGTGTAGGGCCGCCGGGGTACGCGCCGCGCAAGAATGCTGATCTCCAGCGGATCCTTCGCAAAGGGATAAGGCTTGACGGTGACAAAACCATTGCCCGCGGGCTGCAGGTCCCAGTCCGCCTCGCTGCCGTTGCCATTCACGGGGACAGCGTCGATCGTCGAGCCATCCAGCGGCGCAAGACAAAAATAAAGCGAGAGCCGGTCGAGGGCTTCCAGGCGCTGCAGATTGGCTTGCAATGCATGGTCGTCCGCGAACGCCTTCATCGTGGGGTCGGCGCGAAGGTCAACTTTGAGCCGCAATTGCTGAAGTCTGAGCCGCTGCAGGAAATCCGTCACGAGATGCGCTTCGTTGGACTTGACGTACTTCGCGGAGAAACCCGGCATCGTCGCGCGCGTCCGGTCGTAAAGACCCGAGCAGTGCATGCTAACGAGAAGCCCCGCGTAACGGTCAGCTCTGACCACGCGTTCGATACCGCGCTGGTAGAGAGCAATGTGCTCCTCCGTAGGAATGGACATGAAATTGTACGGAGTGAAGGTCTTGGGATCGATTTGCGGCAGCAGTTCCCATTCGTTCCAGCCGTTATCGTGCTCCGCCGCCGCGAGACAGAAAGATTCGAAGGGCTCCGGCCGGCTGAAGAGTTTATTGCCCAGCGCGCGCGCAAAAAAACCGGACAGCATGGCATGGTCGGTCTGCCGGATTACGATCAACTGATCGCCTTGCTCTTGAAGGATCATGACGCTGCCCTCTTTCGCAGCGGGGGCCGCTCGTCCGCGCCTGCCAGGGAGGCGTGGCGGTTCGGCCGCGGGGATGGCCGGATGAATCTGGCAGTACACGGTCATTATGCTCCCGAGGACAGCCACATTCCAGCGTTATCGTTGGTGTGGCGGCCGGTGGCTGATTCCCGGTATTATGGCTAGAACCACTGCGGGAGTGGCGGAACTGGCAGACGCGCAAGACTTAGGATCTTGTGGCCGAAAGGCCGTGGGGGTTCAAATCCCTCCTTCCGCACCATCGTTTTTTGGTATGTTTTTCGCCAAATTTTAAAAAGTAAGACCCCTTTTCGAATGTTCGTCCCGTGCTGGAGGTGTGAAGCGTGAACTTGCATAGATTTCTGGCATATGTGGTGTTGGCCTGCTGGATTGGTTTGACGGCCGTAACTGTCGCAACGGCGGTGCAGTGGTCTGTCGCGAGCTCCATGGCTGATGTAAAGGTTCAACGGGCTCTCAATGCGCAGAAAGAGGCTAGCGGCGGTGCTGCGAACGCCGCGCCGGACGACGTGGGCGGCGGCCAAGACAGCTCGGACGCAACCGACCAGCTTCAGCGCGACAACCAACGAGCCCTCGCCAGGGCTCAAGCTGCCAGCGAAGCCATGGCGGACGAACTCAACTTTGAGGTGGCGGAACGAAAGCAATTTTGGTGGGAGCTCGGTGTGTGGGGGTGCCTGACCCTTCTTGCGAGCGCGCTGCTTGCTGAACGGAGGGATGCTGAGGAACGATCCCCTGCTCATAAGTAGGAAGCTTCCTAATTCTTTGTAACCCGGCTTCACACAGTTGGCTGGGCAAGGCTGTCGACTCATTCGCAAACGGAGACCTACTTGCTCGGGAGCATTTGACTCTTTAATTCCCGTTGGTTTCGCGATATGAAGTTCCCTATCGCCATTCGCGACTTTGCTGGCGCGGATCGCTTCTTCGAGGTGCAGGCATGGAGCGCAGTATCCGCGACATCGTGAATCTCTATAATCCGAACGAACCACTTGAGGATGCCTGGACCATTCCCGCTCCGTGGTATTTCGAGGAGCGTATCGCGGAACTCGAGCGTGCGAGCGTTTTCAGCACGACATGGCAGGTGGTGGGCCGCACGGATCAGGTCCGCGAAAACGGGCAATTTTTCAGGGCGGAACTGGCGGGGGAGCCGCTCGTCGTTGCGCGCGGAGAAGATGGCCAGTTGCGAGCCTTTTACAATGTATGCCGCCATCACGCCGCTGCCGTGGTCACCGAAGCACAAGGTTGCGCAAAACAATTTCGCTGCCCGTACCACGGCTGGACTTATGGGATCGATGGCGCGCTCAAAGGCATGGTCGAGTTTGACGGGGTGTGCAATTTCGACCGCGCGAAAAATGGACTGGCGCCCATTCGCGTGGACACCTGGGAAAAATTTGTATTTGTAAACCTGGACGGTAGGGCCGCGCCTCTCTGCGATTTTCTGGGCGTAGTGCCCGGGCTTGTGGCCCGGCTCGAGCTTTCCGAAAGTTTGCACTTCTTTGACCGGCGCGTTTACACGCTCAACTGCAACTGGAAGGTCTACGTCGACAACTATCTCGATGGCGGTTATCACGTGCCGCACGCTCATAAAGGCCTGAGCAGCGTCATCGAATACACCAAATACACCATCGAGAATTTCGAGCGCGCCTGTCTGCAATCGAGCCCGCTCTCTTCGGACTCGTCTTCGGAGGCCGGTGTCGCGGCGACCCGGCAAGGCCGCGCGTTTTATCTCTGGCTCTATCCCAACTTCATGATCAATGCCTACGAAGGCGTCATGGACACGAATCTGGTGCTGCCTCTCGCCGTCAATCGCTGCGCCGTCATCTTCGACTACTATTTCGCCGACACCAGCGCGGCCAGCGAAGCCCGCCACAAAGAAAGCATCGCAGTAAGCGAAAAAGTCCAAGACGAAGACATGGCCATCTGTGACTCCGTCCAGCGCGGCCTCGGCTCGCGCGCCTATGTCGCCGGACGCCTCTCCGTCCGCCGCGAAGCCGGCGAGCACCTCTTCCATCGCCTGCTCCACGCTGATTTCACGGCCGCTCTGAATTTCTCCGCTACGGCTGACTCCTAAGTAGGACCTGACGCCGCTGCGCCGGCACACGCAGCGACCTCGCAAAAACCACACCGATTTTTGAGCCAGCTTTCGCGGGACAATTTGTTATCCTGCGTTGCGTGAAACTTCCCTTTCTAATTGATACCGATACAGCTTCCGATGACGCCGTTGCATTGATCATGGCGCTGCGCTCTCCGCAAATTCAGGTTGAGGCGATCACGACCGTTGCGGGAAACGTGGATGTTCATCAAGCTAGCCGAAATGCGCTCTATACTGCGGAACTATGCGATTCGAAAGTCCCGGTTTTTGCCGGTGCAGAACAGCCGCTGAAGCGCCCGCATGTGAGCGCGTCCTGGTTTCACGGACACGATGGCCTGGGCGATCACGGCTATCCGCCGCCGCGCCGCGTTCCGGAAAGGCAGAGCGCTACGGATGCGGTCATCGACACGATTGAATCTCACCCAGGCCTTGTACTGGTCACGCTGGGGCCGCTGACGAATATCGCGCTCGCCCTGCAAGAGAAGCCGGGCATCACCGCGAAAGTGAGCCGCTGCGTGGTCATGGGCGGCGCACCTTGCTGCGAAGGCAACGTCACCCCCGCGGCCGAATACAACATCTGGTGCGATCCGGAAGCGGCGCGCATCGTGATGAGAAGCGGCCTCCCCGTTGAGCTTGTCGGCTGGCACCTGTGCCGCGGCGAAGCAGTCCTCAATCCATCCGACATTCAGCAAGTTCTAAGCTTCGGTACGCCTGTCTCCAAATTTGCCATTGAGTGCAACAGCCGCGCGCAGGAGGCGTTCCTCGAACAGTCCGGCGAGCATGGGATATCGCTGCCTGACCCTGTGGCCATGGCCATCGCGTTGGATTCGTCTATCGTAACTTCGCAATCGGAGCATTTCGTGGACGTTGAAACGGAAAGCGAACTGACCCGCGGCATGACCGTGGTGGACCGTCTAAACGTCTCTCATAACGAACGCAACCATGATGTATGGACCTTGCCTCTCGCCGCAGGACACAAGGCCAAAGTCTACTGGACTATCGACAATGCGCGCTGGAAGCAAGCCCTCTACGCCGCGCTCAGCTAGGGCTCCACTTTGTGGCGCCGCGCAAACCTTACTCCTGCATCTTCGCGTGAGCGGATGCTGAACCATTCCTCGTCAGCCGGTAGTGGGTCAGTTTGAATTTTGAGACTTGCTGATATCTATGGAGTCCCCGGTCTTATGGTCCGAAATCTGGAATCGAAGGAAATCGTGAATCGCCTTTAGAGCCTCTTTGTTCTTGGTGACAATCTCAATTCTTGCCCCTTGCGGCGTGTCTTCCAACTGATAATGAATCTGGTCCCGTAATTTGCTCATCGCGGCAGCACCTGGGGGAGTTTTGTCGTGGATGAACATAGGCACATTGAAATCGCCCTGAGAGAACATCGTGACAATGTGGCTCAAGTGCATCCGAATCTGGTCTCGACTGCTCAGGTCTTTTGAATCGATAGCAGAGACTTCTATCTCGCCACCAGACTGATAAAGACGAAAGTGATGAGTTGTTGTCTCGTGGGAGAAACCCATTGCATGGTCTCCGCGAGCCACAACATCTGCATCTGGTTTTGAAGCATCTTGCGGAAAAAAGAGCAAAGTCAAAGCAAAGAATACAAGGCTCATAAGCCCTCACTCATCTTAGACTCGCGATATCAAAGGAGGTTAGACCTCACAATACCTCTAAAATTCAAACTGACCCACTATCAGTCAGCCCCTTCAATTGACGCTCTCCGCAGCGTCGCCTATACTCTTATTTTGCGTTGCCGGGTAAGTTCTTACCTGTCTGACCTCATCCGAGTTCATGGGCGGCCGCAAGAAATGGCCGACAAGCTTTGGTCTTTCCGCGAGACACAGGGGCGCATGCCGTTGAGGCCAGCGAGTAGTTTCACGAAGACGCGATCATCGCCGTATCGTTCACCGAGGAGAGGATTGTTCCATGGCTGAAGCAACCTGCCGCCGCGAGCTGGATCTCGAAATTCCCGCGGAAGAAGTAACGAAAAAGATTGAGAGCGTGGCCAAGGAATTTGCCCGCGTCGCCCGCGTGCCGGGTTTCCGGCCTGGCAAAGCCCCCGTCTCGCTGATCCGTCGCCGCTTCGCCGAAGACATCAAGGGCGAAGTCCTGCAATCGCTCGTCCCGGAACGCGTTGAAAAAGCCGTCTCCGAACAGAAGTTGATGCCGGTGTCGCAGCCGCAAGTCGAAAAGCTGGATTTTGCCGAGGGCCAGCCGCTGAAGTTTCGCGCCGTCTTCGAAGTCCTCCCGGAATTCGAGCTTGGCAATTACAAGGGCCTCGAAATCGAACTGCCGGTCATGGATGTCACCGACGCCGACGTTGCGAAAACGCTCGAGGAAATGCGCGAGCGGGCTGCCGCGCTTGCGCCGGTCGAAGGGCGAGCGGTCGAAAATGGCGACTATGTGCAGTTGAAGTTGATGGGCACTCCGGCGGGCGGCGGCGAGCCTCTGCAAGCAGACAGTGTCTTGTGCCACATCGGCGCAGAAGAAACGATGGAACCCTTCAACGAAAATCTGCGAGGCGCGAATGTCGGCGATCACAAAAACTTCGATGTCGCTTATCCCGCCGACTATCCTGATGCCAAACTTGCGGGCAAGACTTACAACTACGCCGTCGAAGTCCTGGGCATCAAGAACAAGAAGCTTCCCGAGCTCAACGACGAGTTTGCGAAAGATGTCAGCGACGCCGCGACGCTCGAGGAACTGAAAAAGAAAGTCTCGGAAAGCCTGGAGCACGAGCGCGATCACCGGCAAAAAGATCTACAACGGGAAAAGGTGCTTGCCGAACTGGTCAAGCTGCACGACTTTCCCGTACCCGATTCGCTCGTCGAGCATCAAATGGATGCGCGTCTCGAACGCGTGGTCCGTTCGCTGGCTACCCAAGGCGTCGATCCGCGCGCTGTGAACGTCGACTGGGTCTCTTTGCGAAAACGCCAGCAAGAACGCGCTACCGATGACGTGAAGGCCGAACTCATCATCGATCGCATCGCGACCGCGGAAAACATCGACGTGACCGACGAAGAAGTCGAGCACGAGCTGGAGCACATGGCCGGCCATAGTGGCGAATCCGCCGAAGTCGTGCGCGCTCGTTTGACAAAGCAGGGTGCGCTCGATAGGATGAAAGCTAAGCTGCGCAGCGATAAAACTCTCGACTGGCTCGCGCAGAACGCTCAAGTCAAAACCGTCGCGGCAGCAAGCGCTGCAGCGGCAGATGCAAAGTGAAACTTTCCGGTAATTCAACTATCTCAATGAAAAATTTCGAAGATCCTGAATATCGCGGCACAACGCTCGTTCCGATGGTGGTTGAACAGACCAGCCGCGGGGAGCGCGCCTATGACATTTATTCCCGGCTCCTGAAAGAGCACATCATCTTCATCGGCACGCCCATTGACGATCATGTCGCCAATCTGGCCACAGCCCAGATGCTCTTTCTCCAAGCCGAGGATCCGGAAAAAGATATTCAGCTCTATATCAATTCGCCAGGCGGCTCGATTACCGCGGGTTTTGCAATCTATGACACCATGCAATTTGTCAAACCCGATGTCGTGACTACCTGCGTCGGCCAAGCCGCTTCGATTGCGGCCGTTCTCCTTGCCGGCGGCACTCCGAAAAAGCGATTCGCTCTGCCTCACGCGCGCATCTTGATTCACCAACCGTGGATGTCCGGCCTTGGCGGCCAGGCTACCGACATCGACCTCCACGCGAAAGAAATTCTGCGCATGCATACGGTCATCAATCAATTGCTGGCGCAGCACAGCGGCCAGTCCGTCGAGAAGATCGAGAAAGACGTCGAGCGGGATTTCATCATGAATCCCGAGCAAGCCAAGGAATACGGCATGATCGACGAGATTATTTACAAGCACCGCTAGCGGACGGACGCCGTATGGGGCGGCGGGCGCGCGCAGCTAGTTCCTATAAGGTAGTAGCGATTCGAGTTTCTCTTTTGCTCCAGGGAAAAATCGGCCTAGAATAAGGGATAGAGACTCCGTCGAAGCCCAGCGGAGACGAGGCCTTCACACCAGTGAAAAAATTCAATCCAGACGAGCCGCTGCGCTGTTCCTTTTGCCATAAAACGCAGGAACAGGTCGAAAAGCTGATCAGCTCTCCCTCGGACTATCCGCGCGCGTACATCTGCAACGAATGCGTCGGCGTTTGCCAGACCATTCTCGAAGATGAAAAGCGCGAACAGGCCGTTGCGCCCGCGCGCAGGCTTCCGCGTCCTCCGGAGATCAAACAATTTCTCGATGGCTACGTGATCGGGCAGGACCGCACAAAAAAGAAACTCGCCGTCGCGGTCTACAATCATTACAAGCGCATCTTCTTGAACAAGCAGCCCGGCGACGTCGAGCTGAGCAAATCAAACATTCTTTTAATCGGCCCCACCGGCACGGGCAAAACGCTTTTGGCGCAGACGCTCTCGCGCATGCTGGACGTCCCGTTCGCCATCGTCGACGCCACGACGCTGACCGAGGCCGGCTACGTCGGCGAAGACGTCGAAAACATCATCCTTAAACTGCTGCAAGCCGCCGATGGAGATGTTCAGAAGGCGCAGCAAGGCATTATCTACATCGACGAAATCGACAAGATTGCCAAGAAGGACGAGAACCCGTCGATCACCCGCGATGTGAGCGGCGAAGGCGTTCAGCAGGCGCTGCTGAAAATACTCGAGGGCACCATTGCCAACGTGCCGCCGCAGGGCGGACGCAAGCATCCGCACCAGGAATTCACTCCGGTGGACACCACGAATATCTTGTTC
>Ga0187820_1000157_pt1 | contig 14120 bp, 18 predicted proteins | sample NC_wetland_sal_i_19_FD_132409 | JGI IMG/M metagenome (GOLD analysis project Ga0187820, IMG submission 132409) | Wetland sediment microbial communities from Neuse River Estuary, North Carolina, USA - SO4_5 | ecosystem: Environmental > Aquatic > Freshwater > Wetlands > Sediment | place: USA: North... | reverse complement strand
GGCCACGATGGAGATGGCGAGGCAGCCGTGAAGAATCAGGGAATAGATGAGGAATTTGCGGAAGCCGGGGTCCGCATGGTGGAAAGGGAGGCGGTTGACCGGATTGGCGGCAGTGGACATACTCAGCGAGTCTGAGCCCGCTCCGTTAAGGGCTGCGTGACAATACTAATATTATTGATGCCTGCGACGCGCAAAGTGTCAACAACTTTGGCAAAAGTGCCGAAGGGGATGGTTTCATCGGCGCGGAGAAAGACGGAGTCCTGGGGCTTTTTGAGCTGGGCCTTCACCTTGGAACCAAGCTGGTGAATGTTGATGGGTGTGTCGCCAAGATAGATGAGCTGATTCTTGTCGATGGTGACTACGAGGCGTACTTCGTCGATTTCCTTAACCGTAGTGGTCTTAGGGACGTCGACTTCGATGCCGGATTGCAGGATGGGCGCGGTGATCATGAAAATGATGAGGAGCACGAGAACAACGTCGATGAACGGGACCATGTTGATCTCGGAGAGCGTGCTCTGCGTTTGTTTGGAGAGTTGCGGCATATTTTAGGAAATCGAAAGCCGAAAATTGAAAGTCGAAAGTGCAGAAGCTGAACCGGATCCGTCGATTCTACGGATAAAATCGGCACAAGAGCTCGCGATAAGAAGTGAGCCGCTCGGTTTGTATCCTTGCATCATGGCGCTTGAGAAGGAGCCGCCCTAAGTGAAAGTTTTTTCGATCTGGGACCCGACTTCCATCGCAAAAGAATCAAGGCGCTGCGCAAGTTCGCGAATATTCTGCAAGAACTGATTGTAGAAGATAACCGCAGGAATGGCGACGAAAAGGCCTGCGGCGGTGGTGATGAGCGCTTCGGCGATGCCCGGAGCCACGGCGCGGAGGCTGGCGGCGCCGGCGTTTCCGAGGCCGGAAAAAGCGTCGATGATGCCCCAAACGGTGCCGAACAGGCCGATGAAGGGCGTTACGGAACCGGTGGTGGCCAGCCAGGACATGCCCTTTTCTACGCGGCGGACTTCTTCGGCGGCAGCGAGCTGCATGCTCACGGTAACGGCCTGAAGGCTTTTCAGTTTTCCGGTGGGCTGAGGGTTGCCGGTGCCCACTTGGCTCAGAAGTTCGCGATAGCCTGCGGCATACACAGAAGCGAAGGGAGAACCCGCGGTGGCGATCGCTTGCGGATTGGCAACGCCTTTGGTGGCGCGAAAGATGCGGATGAATTGATCGCTTTGACGTCGAATGCGGCCGAAGAGGCCGAGTTTTTGGAAGATCATGGCCCAGGAAATGATGGAGAAAATTCCGAGCAAGACCAAAATACCGCGTGCGACCCAGCCGGTTTCTCCAAGGATGCTGCCAAGATCAGCAATAAAAACGACAGAGAGCAGGAGAATGATGCAACCCCTCAGTTAGAAATAAAAATCTATCGACTTCAGGAACGTAGCACACGCCTACAGGGTGGTCAAACAAATGAGATGCAGAATGTAAAAAATATGCTGCCTTTTTGGATACAGGGCGGAAGGAAGGCCGAGGGTTTTGGCCGCCAAAGTGTCGGGTTTTGAGCTTCAGTTCGGCGACGCATAGGTGTGTTAAACTGCGAATTGAGCGAAGTGGCGCGGGTTGCATCGCCAGCACAGCGACAAAGATGGGCAAAACGTTTGATATCGGGCTGGAGCAGTTGGCGGGCAGGCCGGGGTTGCCTCTCGATGGTTCCCTCAGCCCGCAAAATAGGGAAGCGGCAGCGGCGGAGGTTGGCACATTTCGCAGCGCGGCGCGTGGGACGTTTTTCCTGGAGACATTTGGATGCCAGATGAACGACCACGATTCGGAGAAAGTGGCGGGCGTGCTGCTCTCGCGAGGTTACCGGCAGGTGGAGTCGCCGGAATCGGCTTCGCTGATCCTTTACAACACGTGCAGCATTCGGGAAAAAGCGGCGCAGAAAGTATTTTCGCGGCTTGGGGAGTTCGGGGTAAAGCAGAATGACGGCCGGATCATCGGTGTGCTGGGTTGCGTGGCGCAGCAGGAGGGGGAAAGCATTTTTGCGCGCGCGCCGTGGGTGAGCCTGGTATGCGGGTCCGCGAGCTACAGCAAATTGCCAGAGCTGCTGGCGCAGGTGGAGGCAGGGAACCAGCGCGTGACTGGGCTGGACACGGATATGGACGAGACGTTCGAGACGGAGATGACGCGGCGCGACAATCCGTGGCGCGCGTATCTGACGATTATCGAGGGTTGCGACAAGGCCTGCTCGTATTGCGTTGTTCCGTACACGCGAGGACCTGAGCGAAGCCGGGCGAGCGATTCGATTTTGCGCGAAGTGCGGCAGTTGGGGGAGCTGGGTTATTCCGAGGTGCAACTGCTGGGGCAGACGGTGAATTCGTATAAGGATCCGACGGCGCGGAAGATGCGATTTTCGGAGTTGCTGCTGGCGGTTGCAGAGGCGCCCGGGATTCGGCGAGTACGTTTCACGACCTCGCATCCGAGCGACTTTACACCGGACATCGTGGAAGCGATCGACTCGCAGGATAAATTGTGCAATCACGTGCATTTGCCGGTGCAATCGGGATCGACGAGAGTGTTGCGGGCGATGCAGAGGACGTATACGCGCGATGAGTATCTCGAGAAGATTGCACTGATCCGCGGCGCCAAGCGGCCGATTAGCATTACGACGGACATTATCGTGGGCTTTCCTGGCGAGACGGAAGAGGACCTTGGGGAGACATTGAGCCTGCTGGATGAGGTGCGGTACGACAACATGTTCTCGTTCAAGTATTCGCCGCGGCCGCATACGCCCTCGCTGGCGATGAGCGACGTGATTCCGGAAGAAGAAAAGAGCCGGCGGCTGGGGATTTTGCAGGAAAAGCAGCGCGAGATTCAGACGAAAAAGCATGCATCGATGCTGGACGAGAGGTTTGAAGTGCTCGTCAGCGGGAAATCGCGGCGGGAAAATCAGTGGTCGGGGCATACTTCGTGCCACCGGGTTATAAATTTTGCTTCCCAAGAGACGGAGCTTCTGGGAAAGTACGTGCAGGTTCGGGTGACGGGCGCGACCCCGAATAGTTTGGTGGGCGAGCGGGCATACTAGCGCTGATTGTGGCGGGTGCTGAGTTTGCGGCGTGAAAAGATTCAAGGAGCACAGACTGAAGTCTGTGCTACATCGGGAGGTCACATGGAAGTGGAGATGAAAATCCGCGGCCTGATGATGGATCCCGTGACTAACATGCCCATCGTCGTTCTGAAGGATGTGCAGGGGCAGGCCATTCTTCCCATCTGGGTTGGAGTGTATGAGGCGAACGCGATTGCGCTGGAGATCGAGAAAGTGCAAACACCGCGGCCGATGACGCACGACCTTTTGAAAAATGTGTTGCTGGGGCTGGACGTACAAGTTCACAAAATCGTGGTGAACGATTTGAAGGACGACACGTTTTACGCGCTGATTTGGGTCGAACGCGACGGACAGATGATGACCATAGACTCGCGGCCAAGCGATGCTCTAGCCTTGGCGCTGCGCGTGGATTGCCCGATTTTTGTGGATGAAGAAGTATTGAAGAACTCGAAGGTCTCCAGCGCGATCACGGAGCGCAGCACGAACGAACAGTTGCGCAACTATCTCGAAGGCCTCTCCGACGACGACCTCGGCCGCTATAAGATGTAGGTTCGCTTGCTGTCTGGCGCTCTTCCCCGAAAAACCTACCCCGATCGAAGAAAGAAACGCGAAATTATCTTAACGGGAGAGGCATCTGCAAGTGGCGAACCCTGTATCGCCAGACGACCAGCAGTACGATCCCGATTAGGATAAGCGCAAGACTGAGCCCCGACCAGAGGCCGAAGGCTCCCCAGCCGCGGCGGAAGCAGAGCCAAGCGCCCAGCGGCAGACCGATGATCCAGTAAGCGGTGAAATGGCAGAACATGGGGGTGCGGGTGTCGCCGAGACCGCGCAGGGCCCCGGTTGCAACGGTTTGCAGACCGTCGAAAAGCTGAAAAGCGGCGCCTGCGGCGAGCAGAATTATCGTGCTGTGGATCACGGCCTCATCCGGTGTATACGCACGGGCAATCCACCGCGGAACAACAAGCAGCATGACGCTCATGCAGGTCATGAAGGTGGCGCCTAGAAAGATGGCAGTATCGCCGGCATCCCCGGCTCCCTGCGGATCTTTTCGCCCGATGGCCTGGCCGACACGCACGGCCGCGGCGGCGGAAATTCCGAGCGGAACCATATAGGTGAAAGCCACAGTGTTGAGGGCGATCTGATGGCTGGCGAGGGGTACCGCGCCAAGGCGGCCGATAAGAGCTGTGACGAGGGCGAAGACGCCGATCTCGAGGGTGATTTGCATTGCTGTGGGCAGGCCAAGAGCAAGCAACCGGCGGATGCGGCGCAAATCGGGCTCAATGGGCGTATGGAGCAGGCGAGTGCGATGGCGGTGGTCGTACCACAGGAGAAAACCCACGAGGACGCCGGAGAGGTAGATGCGGGCCCATGCAGTGGACCAGCCGGAGCCCACGGTTCCCATGGCCGGTGCGCCAAACTTGCCGTAGATTAGGATCCAGTTTCCGCCGGCGTTGATGATGTTCGCCGAAACGAGAGCGAACGCAATGGGGCGCACCATGTTCATGGCCTGCATGCAACGGCGGACGGCGAAATAGAGGAGGAGCGGCAACGTCCCCCAAGCCAAAGCTTTGGAATAGGGAACTGCAAGGGCGATAACGTCCGGGGAAATGCCCGCAGCTCGAAGAATGGGATCGAAATACCACACGGGAGCCATTAATAGCGGAGTGAGGACCAGACTGATGTAAATGCCGTGGAGCAGGGAACGATGGCAATCCTCGCGCTGTCCGGCACCGAAGGCCTGGGCAACGAGCGTGTCGAGCCCGACAAGCAGCCCTCCGCCAAAGAAAGAGAGTACGTTAACCAAAATGGCGCCGATGCTGATCGCGCCGATCGCTGTGGCGCTGTTGGGGAGTCGACCAACCATCATGGTATCGACGATGGCCATGCTCATCCAACCCAACTCGGCAAGCACGAGCGGCAACGCTAACCGCAGGGTTGGGCCAAGTTCGGCGCGAAGTGTCTTCGTGCGGATCATGTATGGAAAAAGGATTGGAAAGAGTGTAAACGGAGCGGGGGAAATGGAGCAAACGGGCGCGGAGACGGCGCTCGGGTAAACCAAGCGGATGAGCGAGGATCGCCGAGTTGCGGAAGGGGCAGTAACTTTGAGGAAGTTCTAGGTCCGAAGTTCCATTGACCGAATCGAAGTGTAACCGTAGGCTGCAAACAGGGTTGATTTTGCGCGTTTCACTGCAGGCGAATTGATTGGACTTCACCTAAAGCAAGACGAGCCTAATGTCTGGGCGTTTGCGAGCGGGCAATCATAGGAGACGACCGTGGCTCTAGGGAACATATCCAGGTTTGATGTGCGGATGGAAAATGCCAGGGCCGGAATACGCGTAAATTCTCGAGTGCCGGTGGCGGTGGAATGGGCGGAGTCGGGCCGCGCGATGCGCGCGGAGGGTTATACGGTGGATACCAGCACAAAGGGATGTCTCGCTGTAATTCCCCAAAACTTTCCAGTGGGGCAGCGCCTGCTGCTGGTGAATCTGCTCAACAAGAATGCCTGCGAAGCCGTCCTGATTTGGCGAGGCCATGAGGGACGCACCGGATGGGAACTGGGGCTGGAACTTCAAGAAGCTTCGATGGAATTCTGGGGAGTGGATTTTTAGCTGGCACGATCCCTGAACCTGCTGCGGTATTCCCTGAGTCCTTCCAGCCGTCTTTGTTGATCAAGGCCGAAGCGTGGGCGGCCCCAGCCTGGCGGCAGATCACGCACCAAAACGGAACGTCTGAGTTTTCCACCGACCCTGCTGCAAATTTCCACTTTTCCCTTGCGCGAGAATAGGTTACGAACGTAGAGTGAGCCTAGGCCTAGGGGGCTTTCTGCAAGCTGCACCCACATATAGGGACCAGGTTGCCGAAACACGCTGGCGCGAATTAACCTGCGCATAAGCGGAGGCAGAAGAATATGACTGCCATTATCACGGTTGCGAACCAAAAAGGCGGCGTCGGAAAAACGACGACGGCGATCAATCTTTCCGCGGCGCTGGCGCATCGCGGCAAGCGCACGCTGTTGATTGATTTGGATCCGCAAGCGAATTCGACGATCGCCTTTTACGAAACCGGCGAAATCGCGGCCTCCATGTTTGAAGTTTTGAACGAGAGCCGCACCACGATGGCCGCGGTGATCAAGACGACGAAAGATCCCATGCTATTTTTGGGACCCGGACGGTTGGCTCTGGCGAAATTGGAACAAGTGCTGGCGGGACAGTTCGACGCGCCATTCCGGCTGAAGGATGCGCTGGCGCCGGTATTGAAGGACTACGACTACGTCGTACTGGATACTCCTCCCTCGCTGGGAATTTTGACGGTCAACGCGCTGGTGGCTTCGACGCATTTGCTTGTGCCGATCCAGGCGGCGTACTTTGCGATTGAAGGAACGGATGATCTGCTTGAAACCTACGAAAGAATTCGCGCGCGGCCTAACCCCGGGCTGAAAGTTTTGGGAGTGGTCATCACGCTTTTCGACAAGCGCACGAATATTTCGCGCGACACGCACGGGCAGATCCGCACGGTGTTCGGGGAAGTGCTTTTCAAGACCAAGATTAGCAAGAACGTGCGGCTGGAAGAGAGTCCCGCCTACAAGGAAACGATTTTAACGTATGCGCCGAAATCACCCGGCGCCGTCGAGTACAAGAAACTGGCAGCGGAGGTTATCCAACGTGTTGAAGAGAGCAGGGTTACCCGTCACGCTGAAGATGCGGCATGACGCGCACTACGTCGAATCACTGACGAGCTATAGCGGGGCGGCGGTGGGGCGGATGATCCCCGTGGATCAGATCCGGCCGAATCCGGATCAGCCGCGCAAAGCGCTGGGAGATTTGCGCGAACTTTCGGAATCGATCCGGGAAAAGGGAGTGCTCGAGCCGCTGTTGGTGCGGTTTGTGCCGCGCGAGGACTGCTATTACATCATCTCCGGCGAACGGCGCTACCACGCCTCGCGCGCGGCGGGATTGCGCGAAGTTCCGTGCATCGAAAAAATGGCGGACGACGCGGAGACGCTGGAAATCGCGCTGATCGAAAATATTCAGCGGAAAGACCTGACGCCATTTGAAGAAGCAGACGGTTTGCACCGTTTGGCGACGCAATTCGAGTACACCCACGAAGACGTGGCTAAGAAAATTGGGCGCGCTCGTTCGTCGGTTACGGAAACGCTTTCGCTACGGAATATTCCCGAGTCCTTGCGCAAGAAATGCGTGGAGCACGGAATCATTTCGAAATCGCTGCTGCTGCAGATCGCCCGCCAGCCAACGGAAAAAAGAATGATCGAAATGCTTCACCGGATCCTGCAAGGCGGGTTGACGCGGGATGAGGCGCGGCGCGAACGGCGCGATGAGCAGGGCGGCCCGCAGAGGCCGCAGCCATTTATCTTTCACTTCGAACCGGAAAACGAGAGCTTCAAGTTCCGCATTCAGTTCAAAAAGAGCCATGTCTCGAGGGATGAACTGATCGTGACGCTGCGAGAGATTCTTTCGCAGCTCGAGGGTTCGTCTTCGGAAGCGGATTCTACAGCCGCTTGAACGCTTCCTGGACACGGCAAACTAGCTGACGGATTCAAGTCCGTCCTACCAACTCATGTTCGAACTGACTCCGCGCCAAACGACGACAATGGAACGGTTGTTCGAGGCGGGGTTTCGGCCCATTGCGATTCCACCCTATGAGAGCGTATTGTGCGTGCGGCGTGGCGAGTGCGCAGCCGTGTTAGCACCTGTGCCGGACGGCGGTCTGAAATTACTCGCAAGCCCGTCGTACCTGGTTGCCGGCAACATGAGCGTGCGGCTGAAACGCGGCGCCGGAGAAGTGTTTGTGTGGAAGAATACGGAATTGAACGCTACGCCGGAGCGTTTGGAGGAACTGAATTCGTTCCGGCGTGAACTGACTGACATTCTGCAAATCGGGCAAGAGCAATAAGTCTCGTGAATTTGCAATTCCGGCGGACACCCGGCAAAATAAAATTCTCATGGCACCCTACGACATAATTTGCATTGGCGCCGGGCCCACCGGGCTGGCATGCGCCATCGAGGCGAAGCGCGGGGGGATGCGGCCGCTGGTGGTCGACAAAGGCTGCCTTTGCAATTCGATTTTTCATTATCCGGCCAACATGGTGTTCTTTACGACGCCGGAACTTCTGGAGATCGGCGACTTGCCGCTGGTGAGTGCTGCCGAGAAGCCAGTGCGGGTCGAAGCGTTGAAATACTACCGTCGAGCGGCCGAGCACTATCAACTGGAGTTGCGCCTGTTCGAGCGCGTATTGAGGGTAGAAGGGCAGGACGGCAACTTCACGGTGGTCACCCGGACGGAGAGCGGCAAAGAGGAGAAATACGGGTCGAAAAAAATCTGCGTGGCGACGGGCTACTACGACCTTCCGAACGTAATGGCCATTCCCGGCGAGGATTTGCCGCATGTTTCGCACTACTACAGCGAGCCATTCGAATTCTGGAACCAAGACGTTGTCGTAATCGGAGGGAAAAATTCTGCCGCGGAAGCCGCGTTGGATCTCTATCGCAACGGTGCGCGGGTCACGCTCGTACATCGTCATGCGGTTCTAGGCCAATCCATCAAGTATTGGGTGCGGCCAGACATCGAGAATCGCATCAAGGCAAATGAAGTTCGCGCGCTGTTTGAGACGCGCGTCCTTCGAATCGAACCCGGCCATGTGGTAGTAGAGAACGGGACGGGAAGTCGGGACCTTCCGGCGCGCCAGGTTTTCGCGCTCACCGGGTATCATCCCGATTTCGAGTTTATCGAAAGCCTTGGGGTCCAATTGGATCCGGAGACGCGGAAGCCGGCGCTCGATCCCAATACGCTGGAGAGCAATGTTCCAGGAATTCATTTGGCGGGTGTGGTAATCGGCGGGCGGCACACCGGCGAAATATTTATCGAAAACGGACGTTTCCACGGCAAGCAAATCATTGAGTCGTTGAAATTGTGATTCATCCCAGGAGCGGCTTGCATGTACTCATTTGCCCAGGCCCCGGCCGTTTGTTAGACTCCTAACTTATGGCATCCATCCTTCGAGAAGTCGGCGAGACTTTCACCACGCTGGTCCAGGGTTTCAGCGTGACCTTTCGGAATATGTTTCGTAAAACGGTCACGGAGAATTATCCGTTCGAGCCGGTCCATTTTCAGCCCAGGTATCGCGGCATTCACGTTCTGCACCGCGACGAATCCGGGTTGGAGAAATGCGTTGGATGCTTTCTATGCGCCGCGGCCTGCCCGGCGAATTGTATCTACATTGAAGCCGCTGAAAATACCGACGCAAACCGGATTTCCGCTGGTGAACGCTACGCCAGTGTTTATAACATCGATTATTCCCGCTGCATTTTCTGCGGGTATTGCGTCGAGGCCTGCCCCACGGATGCCATAACCCATGGTCACGGTTTTGAGCTAGCCACGTACGACATCAACTCGCTGATCTATCGCAAAGAGCAGCTTCTCGAAAAACAGCCGGTCCCTGCGACTCCCGCCCATTAACACTGGCAACTCCTAAGTCATGTAATTCGTGAGAGATCCCTCTTGGTGTACCCGCTCTTCTGCCCGAGCGATCGAAGCATCTGCCGCAACGCCGCACTAGTGTCCTCTAATACATATAACGCAGCCGAGACGTAAGTCTGCTTTTGGATTGGCAGGGGGGACGGCGCCATGAAGAACGGAGTTGTGGACGGGACGAACGGGCGGGAGGCTCCGGCGCGGCAGAGCCCGGCGAGAGCGTGCGTTGCGTTTGCCTATGCTCCAACGAGCACACCTTCTGGCCGCGAGGCGAGCCACAGAATCGGGGACGAATTCAGCGCCAGGGCTACGGACCAGCTACAAAAAGCCTGCAAAACTTCAAGATGGGCCGCCATTTACGGGCTGGGGGGCGGCTCGATCCGCAAGAAAATTATCGGACACGGAATGGGCTCCGTTCTTTCCGGATTCGACGGCCGCAAGCATATCCGGTACGCGGGCGGAGCGTTCGCGCTGCTCCATCAGCCACCGCGCCAGCAGGGCAGCTGCGTTTTCCTCCATCCATTGATCGATCAACGCATTGATTTCCTTTCGAAGATTGGCTGCATGCGCGAGACGCGAGAGTTCAAAACTCTGCAGGGAATTCCGCGAAGCGGAAAGAAGGAACTCCCAGGGCGGCTGGGTCGAACGGGTGGTCATGAAGCCTCCGTGAATGGAACGATACGAATATTATACACAGAGTAAGAGATGTCAAGAATACTTATAGGTAAGAATCTGTGGAATGCTGTGGAAAACTTTTCCAGCTCCGGAGAGCCCCAGGCGGCGCAGGAAAGGCTGACGCTGGCCGCTATTTCTGAACCTCCGGAGGCCACGCCGCAGGCTCTGCGCGCGTGCAGTGCTTGCGCAGGCGACTACGAAGATCCTGACCGGACGGCTCGGACGCCGGACTCGGAGGACCTCGACGAACTGCTGGGAGAAAGCGCAACGGACCACGACGGACCCGACGACGAGTTTCCTGCACGAGAAGAATGAAGAGCAGGAAAGGAGGCGAGAACAATGCGGAGGACGACTCAAGAAAAGGCTAGGCCGTTACAGCCGCGGAAACAGCGGGAAGTGATCCGCGACGTGATGCTCAGCGCGGGGCAGTGCGTGACCTGGTTGACGCTCGACGAGTTGGCAAAGTTGACGCACTACCCGCCGGCGAGCATATCGGCGCAGTTGCGGCACCTGCGGAAGCCGGAGCACGGAAGCTTTTTGGTGGTGAAGCGCTGCAGAGCCGTGGATAGAGCTATGCGCGCGGAAGGCTTCGGCGCCGTGTGGGAATACTCGGTAATGCAAGAGCGCCGTGCGCCCGCACGGAAAAAAGTGGACCGGCGCCGCAGGGAGTACAAAGCGCTGCACATGGCGAACTGTTGAGCCGAGAAGCGGTTGGCAGCCGGAACGGCAGGGATGGGCAGCTCGAAACTCGAATTCGGCGAATGGGCGCAGAAGGCGTGCGCTGAGGCGGAGGAGCCATGGGCGTAAAACCAGAGTTGGCATTTGATGTTTGCTGGGACGTGTATCGCGGCGCACGCGAAGTGTTGGAGTCAAAGCGCGGCATTTCCGCGCTGAATTGGAAGGACACGGGGAAGTTCCTGTGGCGTCCCGACATTCGTCCGCGGCTTAACGAATGGGTCGCGGATTTCGCGCTAGCCGGCCAGAAGGCGCTCGAAGGGCCGGACTGGGCCTCGCGCATGGTGCTCTTCCGCCTCTATTACCTCGGTCTCGCGCCGTACGAAAATGCGCGCCATTTTCTTGGCTTGAGCGAGCGAAGCTGGGTGAACTGGACGGAAGCGTTGCGCAACCGCTGCGGAAAAGAGCTGCTGCGCCGTGGGATGTTTCCCCCGAGAAAATACTTCTCCTCGATGGCGTAGCGCCATATTAGTGAATTTGTTAGAGTGCGAGACGGTCGGCACTTCCTGATGGGCGGTGGAGAACATGGTATATTCGTCTGGGCGCGTTAACGGTTGTAGCCGCTTCTCAGCCTTTGATAAGGAATGAAGCAGCTTTCGCTATCGCGTTTTCCCTTGGCGCATTTCCCCATGCTAACCGCAATGTATCAGGATTGCGACGGGAAGGGCAAAATGGAGATTGCGGAGAGGGAATATCAGCGCGAGGAGATCGGCGGCTATCTCATGATTGAAGCACTTCACGTTGAAAATTTCCGTTCGTTCAAGTCACTCAAGCTTACAGAATTAAAGCGTGTGAACATCATTGTTGGAAAGAATGCCAGCGGCAAGACTGTGCTACTCGAAGCCATTAAACTCGGACTCGATGCGACTCCAGGAAGCTTTCCGTGGCTTAACTCGATGCGGGGCATGGTCTTCATGATCCCCCCCAATTTGACCGCCGAACAGTTTAAGGAGCAATTCGTCGACTTTTTCCATGAATTTAATCCCGAAATACCGATTTCTATTCAGATTGACGATTCCACAAAGAAACGCGCTTCCGTGCGCATCTATTTCGATCCCAAAAGGGCCACTACTACCCAGCCGGGAATTGGATTTCAGCCGGCCCCTTCTCTCAGCATACCCACTACCATAATCCCACTAGCGTTTGACAGAACAGATTTTCAGGGCCAGAAGAACGTGCTCTTGGCGAGTATTAATCCCCAAGGCCAGCTCAACATGGAGCCCGGAAGGCCAATGGGAATTTCCTCTGGTTTTTTTTCGAACGCCTATTTCGGAGTCCCTCAAGAAAATGCTACATGGCTATCTAAGCTGAGCGTAGAGAAGCGCAGCGGAGAAGTAATCGAGGCGCTCCAGCGGCATTTCCCGTTCGTTCGTGACGTTACATCAGAAACTACTGTTCAGGGACTTGGTACGGTTTATGCAGACCTGCCCCACCTGCCGCGGAAAATCCCGCTGTCGCTGGTTTCTGGCGGGATAAGCAGATTGTTTACTTTGATGCTAGCTATAGTCACCTTCAGAGAAGGCGTTGTACTGATTGACGAGGTCGAAAACGGCATTTTCCATGATCAGTGGGAATTAATTTGGAAAACATTGGCCGACCTCGCCGAACATCACAACACGCAATTGTTCGTGTCGACTCATAGCAACGAATGTCTCAAGGCCGCGTTGCCAACGATAAGAGAAAAGCCCCATGATTTCGCCCTACTGCGAGTGCGTCGGGAAAACGGGCAATCGGTCATCGAGCCCTTCAGAGGCGACCAGTTGGAGTCGGCGCTGGACAAAAACGGTGAAATCCGCGACTAACACACCATGAGCTTTTCTGGATTCACAAAAACTCGGTTCATGTTGTGCGAGGGCGATGACGACAAAGGGGTTTTGGAAGCCCTGATTAGTGCCCGTCATCTACCAGATTTTCAGGTTTGTCATTCTGCCGAATGCAACCCACGAAACGTCGGCGGCAGGAGTGGATTCTCAGGAGCAATAAAAGGGATGGAGGCTCTAAGTGGATTTCGGGACTTGCGGGCGTTGTTAATCGTAACGGACAATGATGCCCTACAAACATCATTCGCGGAAGTGCAAGAAGCTATTTCGGTTAACGGACACACACCGCCATCAAACCCGCACGCGGTCGGAAATATGCTTGGAAAAGCAATCAGTATCTTAATGATTCCAAGTGATACGGTGGCCGGAGATTTGGAAACATTGTGCCTCCCGGCAATCCACGCGCAATGGCCCAACGCTCAACAATGCGTGACCGCATTCCTCCAGTGCAGCGGAGCGGACGCTTGGACCAAGCGGTCGAGTATTAGCAAGGCTCGCGCAAGATCAGCCGCAGTTGGATTTCATGAACCTGATCCTTACAAGGGAATAGGGCACTTATTCAGGCAAGGTGTCCTCTCTGCGCTCAATCCTTGTTTTGATAGTGTCGCTACTTTCCTTCAGAACTTTGACGGAATGTGCGGAATTTGAAGCACATCATTCTCCTACAGGGAGAGTGGATCTCCGACGCGCAGAAGTTTGCCTTGCTCGGTGCTGGGGACGCGGGTGTTCGTGGCGAGGCGATAGAAGTGGTCGAAGCGCGAGGCGGGAGCCCATGCGGGGAGCTGCGCGCGGCGGAATTCGCTGAAGCGTTTTTGAAAGAGGTCGTCTGCGATGCCGCTGTGCGAATCACGAGAGGGAACTGGGCAGCGCGCACAAGGGTTGCTGCCTTCGAAGGCGATTTCGCCAATTTTGAAGCGCACGACGGCCGTATCGTTTTCGCCGAAGAGTTGATCCTCCCAGAACGCCTGCGCGTTTCCTACTTCGAGGGTGGTGCGGAAACGCCGGCGCGCTTCGTCGAGTGTTACGCCAGGGAACCACGCGCAAAGAGCTTCGAGCGAAGCAGTTGAAACGATGGTTGGGCCTGCGGCGAGCCCATCATCGGGAAAACCTTCGCGCGTGTAGCGCACCTGAATGGCCTGCTCGAAATACATACTGAACCATTCCGCAGCGCCTTCGGTGTCGCCTGGAAACGCGAACGTCATCGCAGGAATGTCGCGCTGGTCGCCGGGAACAGTGAAGGTCACCGAACGAATGTCCGGCGCATACGCAGCGCGAATCAGGTGCATCGCGGCAGTGCGCTTGCCATT
>Ga0187820_1000156_pt1 | contig 14121 bp, 10 predicted proteins | sample NC_wetland_sal_i_19_FD_132409 | JGI IMG/M metagenome (GOLD analysis project Ga0187820, IMG submission 132409) | Wetland sediment microbial communities from Neuse River Estuary, North Carolina, USA - SO4_5 | ecosystem: Environmental > Aquatic > Freshwater > Wetlands > Sediment | place: USA: North... | reverse complement strand
TAACGCCAAGCAATGATCGATCATGGACTTGATCTGGCGCTGATCGGCAATGGCCGCACCGCAGCGCTGGTCGACCCTCAGTCACGCATTGTCTGGTGGTGCTTTCCCGGCTTTGACGGCGATCCGATCTTTTGCCGCTTGCTCGCGGGCGGCGAAGAGAAGGGCTATTCGGACGTCGTGCTTGAAGACGCGGTTGATTTCCAGTCTGAGTATCTGCGCAATACCGCCGTTGTCTCCACGCTCTTGACCGATCAGCGCGGCGGCGTCGTGCGGATCACGGATTTCGCGCCGCGCTTTCGGCAATACGGCCGCGTCTTTCGTCCCCCGCAGCTGTTTCGGATCATCGAGCCGGTTGCGGGCCTGCCGCGCATCACGATACGAGTGCGTCCCACCCACAATTACGGTCAGCCGTTCCGGCAGCACTCGGTCGGCAGTAATCACATCCGCTACATCAACGCCGATACCGTCATCAGGCTCACCAGCGATGCGCCGCTGTCGCTCATTGAACAAGAAGCGCCGTTCGTGCTGACGCGCCCGATCCATCTCGTGATCGGCCCCGACGAGCCCTTCACCGGCGAGATCACGACGACGTGCCGCGAGTTTGCCGACCGCACGCGCGATTATTGGATGGATTGGGTGCGCAGCCTGTCGATTTCGTACGACTGGCAGGAAGCGATCATCCGCGCCGCGATCACGCTCAAGCTCAGCACGTTCGAGGAAACGGGCGGCGTGATCGCCGCGCACACGACCTCCATCCCGGAAGCGCCGGGATCGGGCCGAACCTGGGACTACCGCTATTGCTGGCTGCGCGACGCCTATTTCGTCGTCAAGGCGCTCAACCGCATCGGCGCGACGCAGACGATGGAGGACTTCATCACCTTCACGCTTGGCCTTGCCGCCAATCCCGATCAGGCGCTGCGGCCGGTTTACAGCGTCGTTCCGACGAATTCGCTCGACGAGCGCACCGCACCGGATCTCCAGGGCTACCGCGGCGACGGACCGGTGCGCATCGGCAATGCCGCCGCGAACCAGGTTCAGCACGACACCTACGGCAGCATCATTCTCGCCGCGATGCCGATGTTTTTCGATCGCCGCCTGCCGCGTCCCGGCGACGAGGGGTTGTTTCAGCTTCTGGAGACACTCGGCACCCGCGCCGCCAAGCTGGCGCTCGAGCCGGACTCCGGCATTTGGGAATATCGCGGCCGACAACGCGTCCATACGCATTCGGTGGCAATGTGTTGGGCGGGCCTTCATCGGCTCGCCGCCATCGCGTCGCGGCTGGGACTCGATGCTCGCGCCAAATATTGGAATGCCGTCGCCGATCCCATTCACGCCGAACTGCTCTCACAGGCATGGAATGACAAGCGCGGCGCCTTCACGGCCGCGTTCGGCTCCGACGATCTGGACGCCAGCGTGCTGCTGCTGCCCGATCTCGGCATAATCGAGACCGACGATCCGCGATTCGGCAGCACCGTCGCCGCCATGGAGCGCGAGCTCGTGCGCGAGAAGCACGTGATGCGGTACACCAGCTCCGACGATTTCGGCATACCGATGACGGCTTTCCTGATTTGCCGCTTCTGGCTGATCGACGCCTGGTGGTCGCTCGGCCGCCGCGACGACGCCAAGGAGCTGTTCGAGGATGCGCTTCGGCATCGCAACAGATACGGCCTCCTCTCGGAAGACGTCGATCCCCAGTCGGGCGCGTTGTGCGGGAATTTCCCGCAGACTTATTCCATGGCGGGACTGATTCTGACCGCGATGCGGTTGTCGCGAAGCTGGGAAGACCGTTATTGGCGCTGAAGGCCCGTCTAAGCCTTGACCTTCGCTCCTGAAGTCCGCGCGCGCTGATGCACGGGCTTGGTCTCGCGCGTGAGATTGAAGGCGCTGCTGACCAAAGCAACATGCGTGAAGGCTTGAGGAAAATTGCCGACGAGCCGCTTGACGCCCGGATCATATTCCTCGCTGAGCAGGCCGACGTCGTTGCACAGGCCGGTGACCCGCTCGAACAGGCGCTCCGCCTCGCGCCGGCGGTTCTGCAGCAAATAGACATCGACGAGCCAGAAGCTGCAGGCGAGAAACACCCCCTCGCCCGGCGGCAAACCGTCCGGAGGATCGTCAGCATCGTAGCGCCGGACGAATCCGCCGGTGAGTAATTCGCGCTCGATCGCCGCGACAGTCCCGGCGATGCGCGGATCGGTGATCGGCAGAAAGCCGACGCTCGGCAGCAACAAAAGCGACGCATCGAGTCTCTTCGACCCGTAACACTGAACGAAACTGCCCCTTTCGGCATCGAAGCCGCGCGCGCAAGCGTCCTGGTGAATAAGGTCGCGCATTTTGCGCCACTTTTCGAGCGGTCCTTGAAGCCCGAAAGCCTCGGCGTTCTTGATGACACGATCGACGGCCACCCAAGCCATGACCTTCGAATAGGTAAAGTGTCGCCACTGGTCGCGAATCTCCCAGATACTTGCGTCCGGTTTCATCCACACGCGTTCCAGATGCTCCATGAGCGCCAATTGCACGTTCCAGCCCGATTCGCTTGCGGTGAGGCCGCCGCGCCGCGCCTGGTAATCGGCGTCCATCACCTCGCCGAATATATCGAGCTGCACTTGACCGAACGCGGCGTTGCCGATTCGCACCGGCACGGAATTTTCGTAGCCCGGCAGCCAAGGCAACGTGCGTTCATGGAGAAAGCGCTCGCCGGCAATGCCGTACATGATCTGAACCTGATCGGGGCTGCCGGCAACGGCGCGCAACAGCCATTCCCTCCAGGCGAGCGCTTCCTCGTAGAAACCGGCATGCATTAGGGCGAGCAAGGTCAGTGTCGCATCGCGAAGCCAACAATAGCGGTAATCCCAGTTGCGCGTGCCGCCGATCTGCTCCGGCAACGATGTCGTCGGCGCCGCAACGACGCCGCCGGTCGGGCGGTAGGTCAGCGCCTTGAGCGTGATGAGCGAACGAACGACCAGGTCGGACCACCGACCCGCGGGCCTGCATTGCGCCGCCCACTCGCTCCAAAAGGCCTCGGTCTCCTCGAGCAGCGTCCTTGGATCGGCGGGTTTCGGCGGCGGCAGATTCGACGATGAATAGGACATGACAAACGGAACGGTGTCACCGGCCTCGACAACGAACTCGCCGACCGTCGTCAAATTCTCGCCGCGTAAATGCACCGGCGTGCGCAGCACCGTCATATCGGGTCCGGCAATGGCGCGTTGCGTGCCGTCTTCGAGGCGCGTGACCCAGGGAACGATCAGCCCGAAGCCAAAACGCAGGATGAGCTCGCAGCACATGGCGACCCGGCCGCGCTCGCCGACAACGAGCCGCACCACGGAAGACGTACCTTCGCGACGCGGCATGAAGTCGATCAGCGCGACGGCTCCGTCCTTGGTCTCAAATCGCGTTTCGAGGATCAGCGTGTTGGGGCGGTAACGGCGATGCACGCGCACATCCTTGTCGCGCGGCGCGATCTGCCAGCGTCCATGTTCGCGCGATCCCAAGAGCGCGGCGAAGCAGGCGTAGGAGTCGAAGCGCGGCCAGCACAACCAATCGATCGAACCGTCGCGGCCGACCAGCGCGGCCGTTTCACGATCGCCGATGAGAGCATAATCTTCGATACGGCTGCTCATCGGGTCACAACGCGAAATCAATGGCGACTTTGATATCGCCCGGCTTTTGCTGCAAAGCCTCCTGCCAATGCTCGAACGGGACGCGGCGCGTGATAAGCCGATCGAGCCATGACGGGTTCGCCAGACGCAGCCCCTCGGCCGCCGCTTCGAAATGCCGGCGATTGGCATTGACACAGCCCAAGACAAGATCGTTGTCGGCGACCAGCGTTCGATCGATCGAGCCGATATCGAGCTTGCATTCATGTCCGCCCGCGGCGATGCCGACCAGGCACGTAATCCCGGCCGGGGCCGTGCGGCCGAGAACGCCGGCGATCACTGGAGGCGCGCCCGTGCATTCCATCAAAATATCCGGCTGCAAGCGTTCGATGAGCTCGACGCCGCCGGTGTGATAGGTGCCGCCGAGTTCGCGCACCAGATTTTCCTTCTCGCCGCCGGAATCGCGATCGAGCACGTGGACGTCGAGACCGCGCTGCGCGCCAAACAGCGCCGCAAGAAGTCCGATCGGCCCGGCGCCGGTGACCAGCACCGTGCTCGGGCGCCAGGCCTTCGAGCGTCCGCCGACATATTCGGTATGCTCCCAGGCCTTTGCCAGAATGCTGGCGGGCTCCAACAAAACGCCGTGGATTCCCAGGTGCGGATCGAGCTTGATGGTGAATTGCGGCTCGATGCGAAAACGCTCGGCGCCAAAGCCGTTTCGCGCCTTGATGCCGCGCTCGCTGTATTCGCCATTGCGGCACATGTCCCATTCACCGGCCGCGCAAGCCGGGCACGGTACCGGATCGGGACGGCGCACGATGCCGACGATAAGATCACCTTTCTTCAAGCCGCAATCTGCCGGCGCCTCTTCCACGCGTCCGAGCGATTCGTGACCGAGAATGAGCCGGCGCTGGCCGGGCGGAGCCTCGCCGAGTTTTCCGGCGACGATCTCGCGATCGGTCGCGCAAATCCCGAGCGCCAAGCTGCGGACCAACACGCCGCCGTCGCTCGCTGGAGGTTCGGGCACGTCGTCTATGCTTCCCGAGTTGGGCATGCCCGGAACGACCGTCAGTGCGCGCACGCGTCTTCTCCGGCGTAATTCATCGAAAGCGTGCGCGAAGCACGCGCGATTGCCCCTCGATTGAACAAAATGTGCAGTTGAAAGTTCCCATTGCGGGAAAATGCTCGCTCAATCTGTGCAAGCCTTCCATTGCGTCCTTGATGTTGCGACAACCGCATTCGTCAAAGTTGCATGACGGTGTCATCCGCCGCGGCCGACTTGTCACCGTTGTCGCGTTGTTTGTCGCCGCAACCGCGACGCGAGGCGGGATGCCTCCTGCGGGTGGAACTATCTCTCCGATCACGCGTTAAGGGTTGCAATGGAGGGTTTTTCATGAGTCTGGTGGTCGTCTCAAATCGGGTTGCGCCGACACAAGCCAACGAGCCGATGACCGGAGGGCTTGCGTCCGCGCTCCTGCCGGTCGTGCGCGATTCGGGCGCGATCTGGATCGGTTCGAGCGGCCGGCTGCGCGACGATCCGTACAAGGAATCGTTTGCGGAAATTGAATCGCTCGGAGCGGGCGCCATCGCGACCGTCGATTTTCCGGCGGCGCACTATCCGGGTTTCTATGAAGGCTTTTCGAATTCAGCTCTGTGGCCGGCGCTGCATTCGCGGCCGGACCTGATCCGCGTGTCCGACGACGACTACAAGTCCTACCGGGCAATCAACGCGTTCATGGCGCGCGCGCTGCTGCGCTTCGCGCAGCCCGACACAGTCTACTGGGTGCAAGACTATCACTTCTTGACGCTCGCCGCTGAGCTGCGGCGCTCGGGGATCGTACAGCCGATCGGCTTTTTCCTGCATACGCCGTGGAGCGACCGCGCGACGATGCTCAGCACGCCGCATCATCGCGAGATCGTTTCCGCGATGCTGGCTTACGACCTCATCGGCTTCCAGACCGACGACGACCGGAAAAATTTCGAAGAGGGCCTCAAGCGCGACCTCGGATTCACCGTCGCCAATGGCTACGTGACGTCGGAATACGGTTACACGCGCCTGGCGACCTTCCCGATCGGCATCGATCCGGAAGATTTTGCCGCGCGCGCCGTGAAAGCCTCCAACCGCTCCGAAGTATCGCGACTGCGCACGAGCCTGCAGGGCGCAAAGCTTGTGCTCGGCGTCGACCGCCTCGACTATTCCAAGGGCATCACCAACCGCATGCGCGCCTTCGATCGGGTATTGGAAACCGAGCCGGACTGGGCGCATCGGATTTGTATGTTGCAGATTGCGGTGCCCTCGCGCGGCCGCATCGCGGCCTACGGCGAGTTCAAGCGCGAAGTTGCTGGGCTCATTGGTGAGATCAACGGCCGGCATGCGGACGTCGATTGGGTTCCGATACGCTATCTGAACAAAGGATTCGCCCAGGCGACCTTGGCCGGTTTCTATCGCCTCGCCCGCGTCGGCTTGGTGACGCCACTGCACGACGGCATGAATCTCGTCGCCAAGGAATATGTCGCCGCGCAAAATCCGCTCGATCCCGGCGTGTTGATTCTGTCGCAATTTGCCGGCGCCGCGAAAGAGCTCGACACCGCGCTGCTCGTCAATCCGTACGACATCAACGGCATAGCGAGAAACATTTCCCGCGCGCTCGTCATGTCGGGCGACGAACGCCGCGAACGCTGGCAGGGGATGATCGAGCGGTTGAAAGCGAAACCGATCCAGGCTTGGTTTTCCGATTTTGTGGATGCCCTCACGCAGGCTCGCCAGGCCGCGCCGCGACGGTCCACCGCGACGGTTCTCAAATGGCCCAATGGGCGTGGCGGGCGAAGCGCGGCGGGTTCGCGCTGAGAATCCCCGATCGTTTGCCGCAATCGCTTGCGATGAAAGTGGCCGCTTCAGGAACCGTTCCCGCGACGCTCGGCAGATGCACGCGGCGCAAGCCTTAAATCGTCCTATGCTTGACCGAATCCGTGCAGATTGTTGAAACCGATGTGCCGGCGCGGCTCGACCGGCTGCCATGGAGCCGCTTTCATACGCTTGTCGTTACGGCGCTCGGCATCACCTGGATCCTCGATGGCCTCGAGGTAACACTCGCGGGTTCGCTAGCGGGAGCGTTTAAGGAAAGCCTGCATTTCACCGATGCGGAGGTCGGCGCCGCGGGGAGCGCCTACCTGACCGGCGCGGTTCTCGGCGCGCTCCTCTTCGGCTGGCTCACCGACCGGCTTGGCCGCAAGCGGCTCTTTTTCATCACGCTTGCCGTCTACCTCATCGCCACCGCGGCGACCGCCACGTCATGGAATTTGGCGACGTTTATCTTGTTTCGCTTCTTCGCCGGCGCTGGCATCGGCGGCGAATACGCCGCGATCAATTCGACCATTCAGGAACTGACACCCGCGCGAGTGCGGGGTTGGACGGATCTCGTCATCAACGGCAGCTTTTGGCTCGGTGCGGCGCTGGGCGCCGCGAGCTCGATCGTATTGCTCAACCCCGCGGTTTTCAGCATCGATCTCGGCTGGCGCGTGGCGTTCTTGATCGGCGCCGTTCTCGCGCTCTTTATTTTTTTCATGCGCTTTTGGATTCCGGAAAGTCCGCGCTGGCTCATGACCCACGGCCGCGTCAAAGAGGCCGACGCGATCATGGCCGACATCGACGAACGGGTGCGTCGCGAGGGCCACGACCTTCCGCCGGCTGATCTGCCGCGCATAAGGCTGCGGCTGCGAGGCCACACGTCGCTCCTCGAAGTCGCGCAGACTCTGTTCCGTGAGCATCGCCAGCGCACCCTGGTGGGGTTGAGCCTGATGGCGGCGCAGGCGTTCTTTTACAATGCCATCTTTTTCACCTACGCGCTGATCCTGACCGACTTTTACGACATTCCTTCGGATCGGATCGGCTGGTACATCCTGCCCTTCGCCGCAGGCAATTTTCTCGGGCCGCTGATGCTCGGTCGGTTGTTCGACACCGTCGGGCGAAGACAGATGATCGCCTTCACCTATGCGACGTCCGGCATTTTGCTCGCGGTCGTCGGCTACCTGTTCATGCGGGGGGCGCTGTCGGCGACAACCCAAACAATCGGGTGGTCGGTGATCTTCTTTTTCGCTTCGTCGGCTGCAAGCTCCGCTTATCTTACCGTGAGCGAAACATTTCCGCTCGAGATCCGCGCGCTTGCGATCGCGATCTTCTACGCCATAGGCACCGGCATCGGCGGCATTGTCGGCCCGTTGTTCTTCGGCGTATTGATCCAGAGCGGCTCGCGCGTCAGCGTGTTCGTCGGCTACCTATCGGGGTCTTTGCTGATGATCCTGGCGGCGCTGATTGCGAGCCGCTGGGCGGTTGCCGCCGAACGCAAGTCGCTCGAGACGGTGGCCCCTCCACTCGCTTCGGTCAATTGACGGTTGGCCGGTTATCCGTTCTTGTTTCGATGGAACTCCGGCCGATTTGGCTCGTTTTGCACCGATGGGCCGTTTTTCCGTTCGCCCGCCGATGAGCGTCCCGCTATGACAAATCCAGCCCCCTCCCCCTCCCGAAGCGCTCCTGACACCGCGCAGTCGCCGCGGCCAAAGGATATCGATTTACTGTCGATCGACACCATTCGCACCTTGACGATCGATGCGGTCCAAAAGGCCCAGTCGGGCCATGCCGGGACCCCGATGGGAATCGCGCCGGTCGCCTACACATTGTGGCAGGATTTTCTTCGCTACGATCCGAGCGATCCGAATTGGCCCAACCGCGATCGCTTCGTGCTTTCCGCCGGCCATGCCTCGATGCTGCTCTACGCGCTCTTGCATCTCGCCGGCGTGCGGCGTCTCGACGGTTCACGCGTGACCGACAAGCCGGCGGTCAGCCTCGACGACATCAAGAATTTCCGCCAGCTCGACAGCGTGACGCCGGGTCATCCGGAATATGAGCGCACGACGGGCGTTGAGCTGACCACCGGCCCGCTCGGTCAAGGCTGCGGCGACAGCGTCGGCATGGCGATCGCTTCGCGCTGGCTCGCCGCCCGTTACAACCGGCCGCAATTGACGATCTTCGACTTTGACGTTTACGTGATCTGCAGCGACGGCGACATGATGGAAGGCGTGGCGAGCGAAGCCGCCTCGCTCGCCGGACATCTCGGCCTTTCGAATCTGTGTTGGATCTACGACAGCAACACGGTCACCATCGAAGGCCACACCGGGCTTGCTTTCAGCGAAGACGTCGAGAGCCGCTTCAAAAGTTATCACTGGAATGTTTTGCGCGTTCCCGATGCCAACGATACCGCGGCGGTGGGGCGGGCGCTGGAGATTTTCCGTCGCACGGACGATCGTCCGACGCTCATTATCGTCAACAGCATCATCGGCTACGGCTCGCCGCACAAGGAAAATACGGCGGCGGCGCACAGCGATCCGCTCGGCGAAGAGGAAGTCGAGCTGGCCAAGCGCTTCTACGGCTGGCCCGAAGACGCGCAATTTTTGATCCCCGACGGCGTCTACGACCGCTTCGCAAACGGCATCGGCCGGCGCGCTCGGGCGCTGCGGGAAAATTGGGAAAAGACTTTCGCGGCCTATGAACGCAGCGAGTCGGAAGCGGCCGAAGAAATTAAACTGATGCTTGCCGGGAAGCTTCCGGCAAAATGGGATGCCGGTTTGCCCACCTTCGCGGCGGACGAGAAGGGCATCGCCACCCGCGAAGCGTCGGGCAAGGTTCTCAACGCCATTGCCGGACCCGTCCCCTGGCTGATCGGCGGCGCGGCGGACCTCGCGCCCTCGACCAAGACCAAATTCGAGCATGGCGGAGCGATCGAGCCCGGCGAATTGGGCGGCCGCACGATGCACTTCGGGATTCGCGAGCACGCCATGGGCGCCATCGTGAATGGCTTGGCGCTGTCGAAACTGCGCGCATTCGGCGCAACCTTTCTCACCTTCAGCGACTATATGCGTCCGCCGATCAGGCTCGCGGCGCTCATGGAGCTGCCGGTCTTCTATGTCTTCACCCACGATTCGATTGCGCTCGGCGAGGACGGTCCCACCCATCAGCCGATCGAGCAGCTCGTGGCGCTGCGCGCAATTCCGAACATGATCGTGCTGCGGCCGGCCGACGCCAACGAAGTGCGCGAGGCCTACAAGGTCATTTTCAACTTGAAGACCGAGCCCGCCTGCCTCGTTCTCAGCCGCCAGAAGCTTCCGGTCTTCGACCGCAGCCGCTTCGCCTCGGCTGCGGGCGTGGCGCGCGGCGCTTATGTCATGGCCGACGCCGAGAACGGCAAACCCGAGGTCATCCTCATTGCCAGCGGCAGCGAGGTTGCGCTCTGCGTCGCGGCCTATGAAAAGCTCAAGCGCGGTGGCGTCGGCGCGCGCGTCGTCAGCATGCCGAGCTGGGAATTGTTCGAAAAGCAAGACGAGAGTTACCGAAACGAGGTGCTGCCGCCGGACATCAAGGCGCGCGTCACCGTCGAACTTGGCTCGGTAATCGGCTGGGATCGCTATGCCGGGCCCAGCGGCACGATCCTGGGGATGCACAGTTTTGGCGCATCGGCCCCGGGCCCCGATGTGACGCGGAAATTCGGCTTTGTGCCCGACAAGGTGGCGGCCGCCGCCACGGCACAGATTGCCAGGAACGGCCGGCAATGAATGCTCCGAAGGCACGACCGGCCGATCCGTGCTGCTTCATCATATTCGGCGCTTCGGGCGACCTGACGCACCGGCTTTTGGTGCCGGCGCTTTACAATCTCGGTGTCGCCGGTTTGCTGCCGAAAGCGTTTGCGCTGGTCGGTGTCGCCCGCAGCGCGTCCTCGAGCGACGCGTTCCGCGACGGTCTCAAAAAGAGCCTGGCGAAGTTCACCGCGCGGCCCCTTGATGACGGCGTGGTCAATGAGCTCCTGTCCGGCGTCGCCTATGTCCAAGGCGATCCCGACGACAACGAAACCTACAAGAAGCTCGGCACGGAGCTTGCGCGCATCGAGCACGAGCGGCATACGCACGGCAACCGCTTGTTCTATCTGGCGACGCCGCCCGCCGCCTTTGCGCCGATCGGGTGCCATCTCGGGCAATCGGGCCTGGCCCGTGAAGAAAACGGCGCCTGGCGGCGTGTCGTTTTCGAGAAGCCGTTCGGCACCGAGCTTGCGACCGCGCAGGCGCTCAATCAGAAGCTTCTGAGCATTCTCAAGGAAGATCAAATTTTCCGCATCGACCACTATCTCGGCAAGGAGACCGTGCAAAACATCATGGTGCTGCGTTTTGCCAACGGGCTGTTCGAGCCGATCTGGAATCGCCACCACATCGAGCACGTGCAGATTACCGTCGCAGAATCGCTGACGGTCGGACAGCGCGGCAATTATTATGACTCGACCGGCGCGCTCCGCGACATGGTGCCGAACCATCTTTTTCAGCTTTTGTCTCTGATTGCCATGGAGCCGCCGTCGCGTTTTGCCGCCGAACCGGTGCGGGCGGAAAAGGCGCAGGTGCTCGACGCCATTCAAGTGTCGAACCGCGAAGACGCGCTGCACAATTCGGTGCGCGCGCAATATGACGACGGCTACATCGAAAATCAGGCCGTGAAGGCTTATCGCAAGACCAAGGACGTCACTCCCGCAAGCACAACCGAAACCTATGTCGCGCTCAAATTGATGATCGACAACTGGCGCTGGGCGCAAGTGCCGTTTTATCTGCGGACCGGGAAGGCCTTGCGGGTGAAGCAGACCGAAGTGGCGATCAAATTCAGGCAGGCGCCGATCGCCATGTTCCGCGATACGCCGATCGATCGCCTGTCGGACAATTTTCTCGTCATCGGCATTCAGCCGGATGAATCGATCGGCCTCGAATTCAACGCCAAGGTTCCAGGGCCTGCCATCAACATCGGCGGCGTCAGCATGACCTTCAATTACCGCGATTATTTCGATACGCCGCCCGCGACCGGCTACGAGACGCTGATCTACGACTGCATGGTCGGCGACGCCATTCTCTATCCGCGCGCCGACGGCATCGAAGCCGGATGGCGCGCGGTCCAGCCGCTCATCAATGCATGGAGCGAATCGCCCGCGCGAACCCTCGCCACCTACCGCGCCGGCAGCGAAGGCCCGGCGGAAGCCGACGAACTTCTCGCTCGCGACGGCCGCCGCTGGCGGCCGATTGCGTGAGGCAGGCCGATGACCGGCGATACGAACCGCACGCTCGTCGTTGTCGAGAACGATGCCGCGCTTGCCGAAACCGCGGCGCGACGGCTCGTCGATCGCGTGGTCTCACGGGATCGCGCGGCGGTCTGCCTGACCGGCGGATCGAGTCCCGAGGGTCTCTATCGCCTGCTCGGACAGGAGCCGTGGCGCGCTATCGTGCCATGGGGGCGCGTGCATTGGTTCATCGGCGACGACCGTTTTGTGCCGGAGTCCGACCCTTTGAGCAATATGGGCATGGCGCAGCGTTTGTTTCTCGGCAGTGTCCCGGCGCCGCGGGGGAATATTCATCCGATGGCGACGCAAGCGAAAAGCCCCGATGACGCCGCGGCCCTTTATGAAAAAGACCTCAAGGAGTTCTATGGCGCCGACACGCTCGATCCAAGCGTCCCGCTGTTTGATCTTGTCTTGATGGGGCTCGGCAGCGACGGCCATACCGCCTCGCTGTTCCCACATTCCCTCTCGCTTGACGAAAAGGAGCGCTGGGTCGTCGGCGTGACGAAAGCCGGCATGGAGCCTTACGTGCCGCGGGTCACTCTGACATTTCCGACGCTCGCCTCGACGCGCGAAATGCTGTTCCTCGTGGAGAGCCCGGAAAAACGCGAACTTGTCGGCCGTGTTTTGGCGCGGGAAGCGCGACCGGGCGAGGCTCTGCCGGCGCAGCACGCTTATTCGAACGGTGAATTGATCTGGCTCGTCACCCGCGACGTGGCGCCGAAGAATTAGCGGCGCCGGGGGAGGCTTTCATGGAAGCGCGGAGCCAAGACCAATCATTGCCGGCCGTCCTAATCGTGATGGGCGTCTCCGGTTCGGGCAAAAGCACCATCGCCGCGATGCTCGCGCATCGCCTTCATTGGATCTACGAAGATGGTGACTGGTTCCATCCGCAATCAAACATCGAGAAGATGCATCACGGCGAACCGCTCAATGACGCGGATCGCTGGCCGTGGCTGCGCGCCATTGCCGAGTGGATCGACGCCACGCGACTGAGCGGCCAGCACGGCATCGTTGCCTGCTCGGCGCTCAAGCGCGCCTACCGCGATATTCTTGTCGGCGGCCGGCGCGACGTGCGCATCATTTTCCTCAAAGGCGACCGCGATCTCGTTGCCCGCCGGTTCGCCGCGCGCGCCGATCACTTCATGCCCCCGGCGCTCCTCGACAGCCAATTCAAGACCTTGGAAGAGCCGAAGGCCGACGAACGTCCGATTACCGTTTCCATCGTTCCCCATCCGCGCGAAATCGTCGAAACGATCGTCGCGGAGCTTGGTCTCGATCATGCCGCGGCTGCGGCCCATTGAACTGCGCCATTTATTTGTATTCGACGTAAAGATTGTCGGAACTTGACGCGCAGGTGGCTTGGATAGTGTCCGAGGGCACAAACGGCCAATAGCGGTCATACGACTTGCCCGGCGCGAGCACGACGCTGCCGTCCTTCGAGGCTTTATCGCCGCCGACGTAGACCCAGCAATTATCGCCATTGCTGGCGTTGTTCTGGATCGTCAGCGCCCGCCGGTCCGTACCGGTGCTGTTGGAGGGCACGATTTGCTGAAATTTGTTTCCGGTCGCGATCGTCACCAAATTGCCGTTTTCCGTTTGCGGTGCCGGCGTTTGGCTTTGCGCGAGGGCGGTCGACCCCAGCAAAATCGTGGCGATTGCGAGCGCAACGCCTAACATAATGCACGCAACCATAGCGGGCCTCCCGGACTGCTGCCGAACGGGAATATTGCAAATCGCAGCAAGAACCGATGTCGCGAAACCATCGGTTTTCGGCGCGTATTCGCCAGCGTGAATATGATTAAATTACCACGGCGCGAGGGATTTTGTGCGGCCGAATGACTGGCATTGCTTGTGGCGGATGCTGTTTTATGTCGCACATCGAGGGCGATGGCTTTTCGCCGCACCAATGCGTTTAATCCGCGCGGCGATAACCACGACCGAACAAAGGCAAGAGCGCCGCCGCGCGTCGGCGTCAAGGTCCGACGAGTGGAATGTCGCTTGGCGCCGATCCGAACATTGGATTGACGACCACAAGGGCAAGCGCAACACAGATCAGCGCAAGGATAAAGCCGTATTCGGGACGCCGACGATCGGCTTTTTCGTTCCGGTCCACATGGAGGTCGATCTTTTGGAGCAGCTCCCGAAATTCCGATGGCTGCTGCGCGCGAGCCTATTGATTTGGCACGGGGTGTCTGTGCCGAAAGGCACATTGCCGATCCGGTCAATCGGCGGTCGAACGCCGCCCGTTGCGGCGGCTCAGATCGCGGTGACGAATTTCCAGCCTCGCATGGCTTGCAACGCGCGCACCATGGCTCGGGCGTCGCGGCCCCTTTTCCACCATTGCTGCACGTCGAGATCGACCACAGGGTAGACGGGTAGGT
>Ga0187820_1000154_pt1 | contig 14145 bp, 8 predicted proteins | sample NC_wetland_sal_i_19_FD_132409 | JGI IMG/M metagenome (GOLD analysis project Ga0187820, IMG submission 132409) | Wetland sediment microbial communities from Neuse River Estuary, North Carolina, USA - SO4_5 | ecosystem: Environmental > Aquatic > Freshwater > Wetlands > Sediment | place: USA: North... | reverse complement strand
GGTCTTCGCTGGCCAGCAGCGCCTCGGCAATCCTGTGCCGTTCGGTGATGTCCATGTTGATGCCGGACAGCCGGACCGGCTTGCCGTCGGCGTCGTATTGCGCGCGGCCCTTGCTGACCAGCCAGCAGGTTTCGCCGGAATCGCGGGTGAACCGGTATTCCACCTCGAACGGCTTGCCGTCCCTGATGTTGGTGTCCCACTCGGCATCGATCCGGCGCAGGTCGTCCGGGTGAACCCGGCGCCGCCATTCGTCGTTGTCGTGCAGCGTGCCCGGGCTGAAGCCGTACAGCCGTTCGCATTCAGGCGACCAATAGCTCTGTCCGGTCTCGATGTCCCATTCCCAGATTCCGACCTGTGCCCCTTCCTGCGCGAGCAGCAAACGCTCCTCGCTTTTTCTGAGCGCATCCTCGACCTGCTTGCGCGCACTGATGTCGCGGGAAATGCCGAACACCCCGTAGACATGGCCTTCGGGGTCGATCAATGGACCCTTGAGGCAATGAAAGGTACGCTCACCGCTGATAGTCGGGAGCACTTCATCAAAGGTTTCGATTTGATTGCTTGCCAGTACGGCCAGGTCATGGGCGCGAAGCGTTTCGGCCTCGCTCTTCGGGAACAAGGCCAGATCGCCCTGGCCCAGGACCTGTTCGGCGTGCATGCCGGTCACCCGCGTGGCCTCGTGGTTGAAGAGCAGGTAACGGCCGTCGAGATCCTTGGCGAAAATGACATCGTGCGAATTGTCCAGAATATCGGACAGCAGTTTCTGGGCCTGGATTTTTGCCAGCAGCGTTTGCCGCTCTCGTTGCGCAACCGCCCAGTTCTTGGCCAGCAAGCTCCGGATCAATCCATACAGCAGCAGGGAGGTCACCCCGACAAACAGCCAGCCTTTGATCGTGTTTGCGTAATGGACTTGATCCGGATCCTTGACCAGCCACACCACGACATCGTCGGAAAGCAATATCCAGAGGCCGGCAAAGACGGCATAGGCAATCACAATCCTCAGTGCCTTGTCGGAACCATGTCCGTTGTTGTTTTGGCCCGGCTTGGTGAGTCCTGAATCCATTGAGTTCATTGCCCTGTTTGCGCGCCAGACAGGGTAACTTGTGTGTAATTCTTGATTAGGTGTCCGGAAGCCTGATGGCCCGCAATACCAGGCAAACATGAGTAAACTGGTGTACCAATCGGGTGGAGCAACCGGTTTGGAAGTGACCCGCCCTGCCCCGGATCGCCGCCGCACACTACTACTTTATAGTATAAAAATATGCGGGACAGCATTATCTAGTCACGGCCTGCGGTTGCAGGAACACGACTGGTTCAATCCATGAATATGTGAGTCAGGACAGCACCGGCAAGGCCGTCCCGGTCATCGGCGTGCGTGATTCCCCAGTCAGCTTCAGGTGGGCGGCCAGTGCCGAATCCATGGTCGCCAGATGCAGGTCGAACCACTCGGTCAGACCGGTTTTCACATAGGCGCGGGCCAGCTTCAGCCGGCCGCGCTGGACGGCGCGGTTCATCTGCACCAGATCGCCGTAGACCCGATGGTGCTCGCCCTCATGTTCGCCCAGGGCCGGGAAGCGGGAGATGCGCATCAGACGGCCCTCGTTGCTGAAATGCTGCCGGCAATGTTCAAGCAGCTTGCCGAACAGTGCAGCGAAATCGGCCTCGTCGGAGTCGATCAGCATCCGCACCAGGGCAACGAACTCCTGGCGGGTGCGATCCATCTCGTCGATGCCCAGGGTCCGGCTTGCGATGTCGTTCATCAGGCCGTCTCCAGGGTCCGGCTACCCTCTGCAACGGCCAGGAAATCGGCCGCATCGGCCGCGATCAGCTCGAAGCCGAGCTTGTCCAGGAAGCGCTTTTCCTTGTCGGTCGCGTTGGGGATCAGCGCCCAGCCGCCGCTGGCGCCGAACACGATGTCGGACAGCACCATGCGTTCGGTGTCGCGGGTCAGCCGCACCCCCATCATCAGGTACTTCTTGCCTTGGCGCATGCGCTTCAGGAACGGCGGGATGGCAAAGCCGCCCATCAACTCGGTGATGTAGTCGACGAAATCGGCGTCCGAGGCGATGTAGTTCGATTCGGGCAGCGGCGTGCCGAGCGGCTTGAACAGCACCGGCAGTCGGATGTCGACCGCTTCGGGATCGATCGGTCGGTAGGCGGCGCCGTCGTACTGGAACAGCTTGAACCGGTAGGCGGCGGCGCTGATGCGGGCCACCCCGACGATCAGGGTGTGCGGCGTGGTGGCATAGGCCATCTGCAGCAGGGTGTCCCGGTTGGTGTCGACCAGATAGCCCGGCTTCAGCCCGGCCAGCCAGTCGTGCAGTGGCGACGGGCCCCAGGTCGTGTCGCGATAGGTGCGGTCGAGAAACTTGGTCAGGGCGCCGCGGCCGCGCTTCAGTTCCACGTTCATCGCGGCACGGGGAAATTCATACATCAGCTTGGGCGCCATCGGCTGGCCGTTGTTCATGGCCAGGATCAGGCTGTCGCTGTCGGCCGGGATGGTCTGGCCGCTGACGGGATCGGTGACCCCGGCCAGGGCGCCGGGGCCCAGGTAGGGCACCACTGAACCGTCGTTCCGACCGGCCAGGATGCGGGCAAAAATATCAGGCATGGCTTTCTCCTCGCGTTATGGGTGATGAGCTGTAGGCGCAAAACCCATGCCGGGCCGCATTCAACGCAACGGCGCGCCCTTGCGGCCAGCGGCCCCTGTCGCATTTGCTACAACGACCCCGGCATTGGCGCAAATCGGCACCGGGGTTGGGCCGGCAACCCAGCAAAGAAGCGGGTTTCCGGTCTGGTCCGGAATTTGCGATGTGCTGAGCCGGTTATTCACTCTTCAAAAAGGACGCATCATGCTGTTGGACAACTACGAAAAATCAGGCCTGTTCTTCAACTCCAACTTCAAGGAGGCGGCCGGTGCCGGTCTGCAGGCCTACCGGGGCGACTGGGTGCTGGTCGAAGGCGCCATTGCCGACGCCGAGGGTCGCCGCAAGCCGCCCGAGGTCGTGCTCAAGGGGGCGGTGCTGCTGGCCGATGCCGACAAGCTGAAGCTGATTGCCGGTTCGCTGGACGATCTGGCCGAGATCACCGCGCTGCTGGACAAATACCAGGCCGATTTCGCCGCCGACATCAAGGCCGTGCTCTTCGTGGTCAACATCGCCAAGCCGATGATTGCGGAAACCGCGGCCGGCAACATCGTGCTGATGCCCTTGAACGACGGCATGGTCTGGAACGAACTGCTCGACGAACTGGCCCTCGACAAGAGCGACTTCAAGGGCCAGGGCGCCAGCGAGAAGGTGCTCACCGTGTTCGATGCCGTCAAGGGCTACAAGCCCAAGTACGAAACGGTGACCCTGGATGAAGCCATGACCCGCCGGATCGAGGCCAAGCGGGCGATTTACGGCGCCGTCTAACCGCCAGCTAGAGCCCTGCCGGCGCAACCTCGACCCGGTTGCGCCCGGCCTGTTTGGCCCGGTACAGCGCGGCATCGGCGCGCGAGAACAGGTGTTCGAGCTTTTCGCTGGGCTGCAGCATGGCGACGCCGACGCTGATCGTGACCGGTGGCGGCGTGATGCCTCCGGTCTCCTCGTAAGTCAGTGTCTCGACCGATCGGCGCAGCCGTTCGGCAATCTCCAGCGCCCCCTCCTGAGGCGTGTCCGGCAGCAGCACCGCGAACTCCTCGCCGCCGATCCGGCCGATGATGTCGAAGCTGCGCAGGCTTTCCTGGCAGTGGTTGGCCAGGGTCTCCAGCACCGTGTCGCCGACCGGATGGCCGTAGCTGTCGTTGATCGACTTGAAGCGGTCGACATCGAACATCAGGAACGACACCGCCGAGCCTTTGCGCCCGGCCCGGCCGATTTCCTTGTTGGCCAGGTCGGTGAAATGGCGGCGGTTGGCCAGCCCGGTCAGGTAATCCAGGGTGGCCTTGCGTTCAAGCTCGTCTTCCATGGCCTTGCGCTGGCTGATGTCGTCGATCACGACGAAGATATATTCGAGCGTGCCGTCAGGCGAACGGGCCGCGCGGGCCGAGAACATGACCTGGATCGCGTTGCCGTTCTTGCGCACCAACCGGACTTCCAGCAGATAGGCCTCCAGCTTGCCGGCCCGCATCAGGTTGAACCGGTCGGCCTGGATGCCGCGATCGTCCGGGTGGGTGAGATCGAAACAGGTCATCCGCTCCAGTTCACTGGGCGGGTAGCCGAGCAGGAAGCGCAGGTGGGTGTTGGCCTGCACCCAGTGACCGTCGGGCGCGATCTCGGCCAGGCCGATCAGGCTGGCGTTGAAATAGCTGCGGTAGCGGGCCTCGCTGGCGGTCAGCTTCTGCGTGCGTTCGTTGACCAGGGCCTCCAGCCGCTTGTTGCTGGCGCGCAGCGATTGTTGCCGGCGGCGCAGCTCCGTGACCAGTACGTTGACCACGAAAATGCTGATGTTGGTGACCAGCAGAATCAGCGACAGGGTGCCGATGGGGTCGGGGTCCCCGGTGGCATTGAGTGCGCCGACCCCCTTCAGGGTGCCGAACAGGGCGATGGTTTCCTTCAGCAGCAGGATCGTCGCGACGATGCGCAGGTCGAATTTCAGCGCAATCCAGGCCAGGGGCACTGCCAGCAGGTAGGGCAGCGCATGGACGGCGTAGGTCCCGGCGTCTGCAAACCAGTAGACCCAGATGGCCATCATGACGGTCACCAGGCCGGCCATGACGGCATTCATCGGGATATGGACGGGGTTCGGGCCGGGCTTCGCCCCCAGCGTCAGCATCAGTATCGGGGAAAAGAACAGCACGCCCGCCGAATCGGCAATCGCCCATTTCAGCCAGGCATTGTCGATGCCATGGGCGGGAGGGCCGAAGGCCAGGAGGATGCCAAGGATGCCGACCGTGGCGCCGATGGCGGGCAGGCCGAAACCGGCCCCGATCAGGAAGCGGACCAGGTGCCGCATGCGCTCGAAGGGGGCGGGCTCGACGCCGCGCGGCCGCATGATGCGGTTGGCGGCAATGGCGCCGGCCAGACTACCGGCGGCGATCATGGTCGCCAGCCAGAACGGCGGCGACACCGGGGGATACAGCCAGTTGGCCAGCAGGGCGCCGATGAAGATGCCCGGCCAGGCGGCCCGGCCGGAATACCAGACGCCCACCATGGCGACCGAGGCCGCGGGCCAGAACGGCGCCGGGAACAGGCCATAGGCTGCAAACAGCTTTCCGGTGATTTCCACTACGCCAAAATAGGCCAACCCCAGCCCTGAGGTGAGCAGCCATAGCCGGACAGAACGCAGGTCGGGTTGAGCGATCATCAGGCAATCATATCCCGTGAGCCCACCACCATGCGGCTTATGGTACGAAATTCATGGCATGGCGGCGTCAGGATGGCGCGCTGCTGCCGAGCCAGAAGCCCAGATTCTTGTCGAGGAATTCATCCCAGGGCATGTAATGCGACCCGTCGCAGGAGAAGGTCAGGCCGACCAGCCCGTTGAAGATGTTGAGCGAGCCTGAGCGGAGATAAAGGGTCTCGTCCATCAGCCGCAGGGACTTGAAGGTGGCCAGCACCTCGCGCACCCGGCTGGCCGGGATCACGGCCTTGTCGGGGTACGGGCAGGGCGGATAGACCAGGCAGAGCCCGAGGTCGGACAGTTCGTCGATGCCGTGGATGAGATAGCGGTAGGGGTCGTTCATCGCCCATAAGGTGGCCCGCGAACTGGAGAAATGCAGCTTGCTGTGGAACACGCCATGCACGGTGATCAGCTCGTTGATCAGGTCCAGCACCGAATCGATGCGCTGGTCCATCAGGCTGTCGGTGCGGGCCTGGTGGAACAGGCCGGCGCGGATGGCCGGATCGCCCCGGAGCTGCACCCATTGTTCGGGCTGCCGGTACAGGGCCTGGGTGGCGGGCAGTTCGCGCAGGTCGAAATCGGCGCCCAGATAGCCGAGCAGCGTGCCGTCCGGGTGCTTGATTCGCTGCACGGCGGTCAGGCTGGGGCGACGGGCGTTGCGGCTGATATAGGCATCGGACAGTGAGGCATCCGCCCCGGCCAGCGCTTCGGCAAGATAGGGCCGGTAGCTGCGGTCACGGCCGAAGTGCTCGGGCAGAGCGCCCCGGCGCGACAGATTGGCGGTGATTTGCCGGGCTTGTGCGTCAAGCACATAGAGATACTTGCTGTAGGGCAGTTCGGCCAGCCCCCGCTGCAGGCACTGCTCCAGCGCGGCACGGTCCGGCCAGACCTCGCGGCAGTCCTCCGCCAGGATCGTCAGTGAAGAAGACAGCCAGCCTTTCAGGATCAGGCGCTGGCGGGTGATGGCATCTTGCAGGGCTTCGGTCATGGTCGGGCTCGCGTGGATTCGGCCCATTTTACTCAATAGCGAACCCTGCGCTCGCCCCGGGGACTGTTTTCAGGCCACCTCGCGGGGCACCATGCAGGCATGGTGCGGCTGATGCTTGTCGAGGCCGGCCAGCATGACCAGGCGTTCGGTGATCTCTTGAGCCGGAATCGGCGCGCCGAGCAGGTAGCCCTGGATCTTGTGGCAGCCCAGCTGGCGCAGCACGTCGAGCTGGTCGTCGGTCTCGACACCCTCCGCCACCACGATCAGGCCCAGGCTCTGGCCCAGGTTGATGATGGCCGAGGAGATGGCGCGATCGTCGTGGTCGACCATGATGTCGCGCACGAAGGAGCGGTCGATCTTGAGCTTGCGCAGCGGGAAGCGCTTCAGATAGGACAGGCTGGAATAGCCGGTGCCGAAATCGTCGACCGCGATATGCACGCCGAGCTGGCGGATCTCGTGCAGGGTGGTCAGGGTCGCTTCCAGATTGCCTGCCAGCAGCGATTCGGTGATTTCGATCTCCAGCCACTCCGGCGCCAGCCCGGTCTCGGCCAGGACGGTGCGGACCAGGCCGGCCATGTCGGTCAGGCCGAACTGGCGGGTGGAGATATTGACGGCCACTTCGATGGGCGTCAGGCCCATGTCCTGCCAGGTCCGGGCCTGGCGGCAGGCTTCGCGCAGCATCCACTCGCCCAGCGGGGCGATCAGGCCGTTCTCCTCGGCCAGCGGAATGAAGCGCTCGGGCGGGATCAGGCCATGCTCGGGATGGTTCCAGCGGATCAGGGCCTCGACGCTGACGATATGGCCGGTATCCAGCCGGGCCTGGGGCTGGTAGTGCAGTTCGAACTCGTTGTGGCGCAAGGCGCGCCGTAGCGCATTCTCGAGAGTCAGCCGTTCGTAGGCGGCCTCGTTCATTTCCGGCGTGTAGAAGTGGTAGAGGTTGCGGCGCTGGGCCTTGGCCTGGAACAGCGCGGCATCGGCATGCTTGAGCAGGGTGTCGAAATCGTTGCCGTCCTGGGGGTACAGGCTGATGCCGATGCTGGCCGTGACGTTCAGGGTATGGTCGTCGATCGAGAAGGTCTCGGACACCAGCTGCAGCAGGCGTTCGGCCATCTTCGCCGCCGCGCTGCCGTCGGTGCCGGGCAGGATGACCAGGAACTCGTCGCCGCCCAGCCGGCCCACGGTGTCCTGCATCCGGACCGCCTTGCGCAGACGTTCGCCCAGGGCATGCAGCAGCCGGTCGCCGATCAGGTGGTCGAGCGAATCGTTGATGGTCTTGAAATCGTCCAGGTCGATGAACAGGAAGGCCGTCTCGACCTCGTCCTGCCGGCTGTGCGCCAGCACCTGGCTGGCCCGGTCGCGGAGAAGCAGACGGTTGGGCAGGCCGGTCAGCGCGTCGAAATAGGCCAGGTTGTGGATGCGGCTCTCGGCGGCCTTGTGCAGGCTGACGTCCATCGATACCGAAAGGTAATTGGTAAGCCTGCCCTTGTCGTCGGTCACGGCCGAGATGCTTTGCCAGTTGGGATAGATCTCGCCGTTCTTGCGGCGGTTCCAGATCTCGCCATGCCAATAGCCGTCCCGGACCAAGCTTTGCCACATGTCCCGGTAGAAGATGGCGTCCTGCCGATGCGACTTGAGCAGGGCTGGCGTGTTGCCCAGGGCTTCGTCGCTGCGGTAGCCGGTCACCTCGGTGAAGGCCTTGTTGACGCTCACGATGTGTCCGGACGGGTCGGTGATCATGATCACCTCGCGGCTCTGGTCGAAGACCCGGGCCGACAGGCGCATCTGTTCCTCGGCATGCTTGTGCCGGCTGATGTCGGTGCAGGTGCCGATGATGCGCAAGGGGCGGCCGCCGGCGTCGCGGGCACTCACCCGGCAGCGGGACAGGACCCATTTCCAGTGGCCGTTCCGGTCCCGGTAGCGATGCTCGACCTCGGCGCTGGTGGCGCCCTCCTCGAGCAGTGAGTTCAAGGCCCTGCGAACGGCGACCTCGTCGTCGGCATGCATCAGTTTTTCCCAGACCTGGAGGTGCTTCGGCCCGGGGCAATCCGTGTCCTCGCAGCCGATCATGGCACGCATCCTGTCGTTCAGCACCAGCCGTCCCGACTCGAGGTCCCAGTCCCAGACGCCGGTATTGCTGCCCTCGAGTGCCGAGCGCCAGCGTTCCTCGCTGGCCATGAGCTCGCTGGTCAGGCTGGTCACCAGGACGGCGACGATGGTCATCACCGCCATATAGGACCAGAGCAGGACCAGCGCTTCGCGAACCGTGCCTGCATGGAACGGGTTGCTGCCATGGGCGGCGCTCCAGACGGCAACCAACGACAGCAGCAACGCAGTCAGCGAGGACACCCAGACCCCGCCGCGCCTGGCCAGCCAGACCAGGGTCAGCAACGGCAGGATGGCCAGGGCGAGGCCGCCGAGCGGGTCCAGGTCGGTGTTGAAGGACAGGGCGCCGGCGGCCAGCGTGAATAGCATGAGCAGCAGGTTGCCGGCGCTATTCCGGCCCGAGAAGGCCTGCACGAAGGTCCGGCGGCGCAGGGTCAGCAGCGGGATGCCGGCGATCAGTGCGCCTGCGCCGTCACCCGCCCACCAGGCCGCCCCCGCGGACAGGATCCGGTCGGCCGGCAGCAGTCCGGCCAGGTAGAGTTCGAGCACCCCGTTGGCGGCCGTGATGGCCATGCCGCCGGCCACCCCGATCGCCAGGTAGGCAGCCAGATCGCGCTGCCGGTCCAGGTCGGTATGGAAGCCGGTCCGGGTCAGCAGGCGGGCGGCGAGCCAGGGGCCCAGGGTATTGCCGCAGGCGATGCCGGCAGCCAGCAGCGGGCTGGACCCGGGGCTGGCCATGAGATTGACGGCAAAGGCCCCCAGCCAGATGGCCGGCCACATACCCGGTCCCCAGCGCAACAGGGCGGCCAGGGCAATGCCGGCCGGCGCCCAGATCAGGCTGATATGCGAGCCGATATAGGGCAGGGCCAGGCCCAGGTGGCCGAACAGGAAATAGGCAGCGGCCAGGATTACCAGATGAACGGGATAGAGTCGGCGGGTAGGCTGGCTGGACGGCTTGGGCTTGACCACGTAGTTGGAGGGCTGGCTTGGTAACAATAGCCAGACTATATCTTAAGTTATACCGTGGTGAGAGTGGTTTTTGTCGGCTTTGAGACAAATGAGGCCTGATTTTGCAGGTTTTCAGGGCTGAAAGCCGGGTTCAACCATCCGCTGAGCGTTTTCAGCGGCGGGTCGGCTGTACGGCTAGCCGAGCGCCACCCGGTTGCGCCCTGTCCGTTTGGCCTCATACAGGGCCTCGTCGGCCCGTTGCAGGATGGAATCGACGCTTTCGTCTTTCGACGTGAATGCGGTCACCCCGGCACTAAGGGTGAGCGGAATGGTGCGCTGGCCGAATCGGGGTGGATTGTCCTGCAGCTTCTGACGCAGCCGTTCGGCATATTCCATTGCGCCGTCGATGGCGGTGTCCGGCATCAGGATGGCGAACTCCTCGCCGCCCAGCCGGCCGTGGAGATCGATCTTGCGGGTGGTGGACTGGATCAGCCCGGCGAAATGGCGCAGGCTGACGTCGCCGGCGGCATGGCCGTAATCATCGTTGACCCGCTTGAAATGATCCAGATCCAGCATGATCAGGGCCGTTGCCGGGTTATGGCGACGGAAACGGGCCAGGGAAACCTCCATCTGCTCCAGGAAATGCCGGCGGTTGGACAGTCCGGTCAGGGAGTCCGTGCTGGCCAGCTGGGCGAGTTCGAGCTGCAGGTTTTTCTGGTCGGTCACATCGAGGCAGGAGCCGATGAAGCCGGCAAACTCGCCCGAGGCATCGTAACGGGGCCGGGCCTGGCCCAGTATCCAGCGGTATTCGCCGTCGTGGCGGCGGAGCCGGTATTCCAGGGCATAGGGCTGCTTGTTCGTGAAACCCTCGTTGAACTTGTTCAATCGCACGAGCTGGTCGTCCGGATGGATATGGGCCGTCCAGCCCTGACCGATCTCCTGTTCCAGGGTGCGTCCGGTGAAGTTCAGCCAGGATTCGTTGAACCAGGTGCAGCTCCGGTCCGTGCCGGTCATCCAGATCAGGGCGGGTACCGAGTTGGCCACGCTGGAGAACAGCAGTTCGGACTCGCGGAGCTGGCGCTCCATGGTCTTGCGCTGACTGATGTCCTGCTTGATGGCGATGAAGTGGGTGATGTCGCCGCCGCCGACCCGGACCGGGGTGATGGTCAGTTCCTCGTTATAGAGGGTGCCGTTCTTGCGCTTGTTGATCAGCTCGCCATGCCAGACCTGTCCCGCCAGGATGGTGTCCCAAAGGTGCTTGTAGAAGGGCTGGTCCTGCTGGCCGGAGCGCAGCAGCTCGCCCGGCGAACGGCCCATGACGTCGACCAGTTCATAGCCGCTGAGCCGGCTGAATGCAGGGTTGGTCCACAGTATCTTGCCCGAGGCATCGGTGATGACGATGGCGTTGGCGCTGGCATCGAAGGCGTGCATCAGCACCTGCAGCTGGATGTTCTGGTCGCGAATCAGGGCGAGGTCGGCAGCCTGCTGGTGGGCCTTGCTCAACTCGACCTGCTGGCGCTCCACGGTCTGGATCAGGTATTCCAGGTGCCGCGTCTCCAGCGCCAGGGCGACGTCATGCCGGGTGATCAGGCCGACCAGTCGACCTTCCTCCAGGACGACCAGACGCCGGGTGCCGTGTCCGTCCATGATGCGGGTGGCTTCCTGCAGCGGGCTGTCGGGCGATACCGAAAGCAGGGGAAAGCGCATCACGTCGGCGACCGGGACCTCGCGCGGGTTCTCGATCTCCTGGGCCAGACGGACGACATCGCGTTCGGTCAGGATGCCGACTGCATGTTCGCCGCGCACCACGACCACGCAGCCCTGACGTTTTTCCGCCATGTACTGGGAGGCGCTGGCGAGATCGATGTTTTCGGTCAGCGAGGGCTCGTCCCGGCGCATCGCGGACGAAACGGTCTTCAGCTCGGTCAGGTATTCGAGGCTGAGGTGGTGGTAGAAATCGGTCTCGCTCGCGATGCCGGCCAGGCGGCCATCGTCGTCAACGACAACCAGATGCCGGTGCCCGGCATTGGACATGAGCTGGAAAGCGTCGTGGTACTCCATGCTGCCGGACATGGTCTGCAGCGGATGGCTCATCGCCCCGGCCATGGTCAGCCCGCTGCTGGCCCGGCCCGAACCGACCAGGTTGACGGCGTCCTGTTCGGTGAAGATTCCGACGGGACAGTAATTGTCGTCTACCACCACCAGGCAACTGATGCGCTCAGATTCCATCAGGCTCAGGGCGTCCAGCAAGGTCGAATCCGGGGTCACGCTGATCACGTGGTGATGGGCGATGTCGCTTAGTGTGCGATCTGACATGGGTGGCTGGATTTTCAGGGACAGCGAATCATAATGAATATATTAGGCCCTATAGGACCTTTTAGGCGAATGCCCCCAGCCATTTCGCAGGGAAATCACGAATCGAGACGTGAACGATGGTAGTTTTGTAAACTTGATGTGTATGGCAGGTCGGCAATGATAGGCCCTGCACTTTCCCGCGACCCCGGCAGGACAAGCGGACCTCGAACCTGACTTGAGCGTATCTGTTGCCCCACTGTGATTGACTACAAAACCAAAACCGCCCTGGTCATCGACGACTACCCCAACATGCGTTCCGCGTTCAGGACTTCCCTGGCGGCATTCGGGCTGACCAAGGTCGATATGGCGGCCACCGCGGCTGAGGCCATCGGCCGGGTCAAGAACACCCGGCACGACATCATCATCAGCGATTACAACCTGGGCGATGGCCGCGATGGCCAGCAGCTGCTCGAAGAGATGCGCCATCTGGGCCTGATCGGACTGGAGACGGCCTACCTGATGGTCACCGCCGAGAGCCTGTACGAGCGGGTGGTGGCTGCCGCCGAACTGGCCCCGGACGATTACCTGATCAAGCCCTTCAATGCCGACCTGATGCGCTCCCGGCTGGACGGCATCCTGGCCAAGAAGGAGGCCTTTGCCCAGATCTACCGGGATTTCGAGCGCGGGGAAATGGAAGCCGTGCTGGTCGGCTGCGACGAACTGATGAAAAGCCAGCCCAAGTATCTGGTCGACGCCATGCGCTTCAAGGGCGAAGTGCTGATCGCCATGGGCCGCTTCGACGAGGCCAGCCAGCTCTACAACGAAGTCGTCCGGCTGCGGGCGGTGCCTTGGGCGCGGCTGGGGCTGGCCAGGACGCTGCATCTGCGCAACAAGTCGGCCGAAGCCGAGTCCATGCTGAACGAACTGGTCGATAAACATCCCGAACTGGTTCCCGCCTACGACTTGCTGGCCGATGTCCAGATCGCGCAGGAAAAGTTGCAGGATGCCCAGGCCACCCTGCAACGCGGGGTGGAGACTTCCGCCAAATCCCCGGCCCGGCAACGGCGCCTGGGCGAGGTCGCCTATCTCAACGGCGACCTTGATACCGCCGAGTCGGCGTTCGACGCCACCGTGCAGAAGGGAAAATATTCGGTACTCCTGGATGTCAACGACTTCGCCAATCTGTCGCGGGTCTATCTCGATCAGGGCGATGCGGCCGGTGCCGCGCGGGTGATCCAGGACAACCGGAAGCTGCTCCAGGAAAGCGATGACGGCAAACTGGTGACGTCGATCATGATGGGGCTGGTGCACACCCGCAACGGCAATACCGCCGAAGCCGAACGCCATATCAAGGAGGCCCTGCGGCTCAGGGACTGCGGCACGCAGGCCAAGCCGGAACTGTTGCTGGACATGGCCGAAGGCTGCCTGAAGGCTGGCCTGGCCGACGAGGCGGCCGAACTGGTCGGCGAGGTGGCCCGCAACGCCCACGACAGCGAGCAATTGCTGGGCAAGGCCAAACACATCTACAGCGAGGTCGGCAAGGAAGAAGTGGCGCAGGATGTGATCAAACAGGCGACTGAGCATGTCGTGCGTCTGTCCAAGGAGGGCGCCCTCCTGGCCCAGCGCGGCGATCTGGTCAACGCCACCCGGCAGCTGTTCCAGGCAGCGAAGGAGGCTCCGCGCAACCCGCGGGTCCTGATGAACGCCTCCTGGGTTGCCATGCGGCTGGTCGAGCAGGACCCCGATCAGAGCCCTTATCTGGCACAGGTGAGGGTATTGCTGGATGATGTCGGCTACCTGGCACCTGACCATCCACGGCTGGGTGGACTGCAGACAAAATTGCGTGCGGTCGAGGCCGCCCTGGGAATCAAGGGCACGCCGCCGCGCAAAACGACAGGGCAACGATAATGGAAGACAACGACCTCTACGCCGCTTTGCTGCACGAGATGAAAAACAACCTTGTGCTGTTGACCATGACCCTGGACAACATACCGCACAGCGGTCCCGAAGACCATGACGAGCCGCTCGACGCCGCCCGCCTGCTGGCGCAGCGGACCTCGGACCGGCTCATGCAAGCCCTGCTCATCTACAAGAACAGCAAGGGCGGGGTCATCCTCAATGCCGTCGATGCCTACTCGATCGAAGACTTCATCCAGGAACTGGTCCGCCATACCCGTTCGCTGAAGGCGAGCCTGACGGTGACCGCCCGGATCGATGACGACGTGCCGGCGATCTGGTTCTTCGACCGCAACATGCTGGAGATGGCCCTGGTCAATGCCATCCACAATTCGATTTCGTATTCGCGGCAGGCGATCCTGATCCGGGCCAGCGTCCGCGACGGCATGCTGGCGATCTCGGTGCACGACGATTCGGAAGGCTACCCTGCCCACATCCTGGAGGCGGTGGCCGAAGACCGGCCGCTGCAGTCGAACGGCACCGGCCTTGGCCTGCGCTTCGCCCGGCTGATCGCCCGGGCGCACCAGAATGAAGGC
>Ga0187820_1000153_pt1 | contig 14200 bp, 13 predicted proteins | sample NC_wetland_sal_i_19_FD_132409 | JGI IMG/M metagenome (GOLD analysis project Ga0187820, IMG submission 132409) | Wetland sediment microbial communities from Neuse River Estuary, North Carolina, USA - SO4_5 | ecosystem: Environmental > Aquatic > Freshwater > Wetlands > Sediment | place: USA: North... | reverse complement strand
CCTGGTTGCGGCCGTTGATCACGACCTCGCAACCGGCCTCCGCGAGCGCCTTGGCGCAGGCAAAACCCAGACCCCGGCTGGAAGCGCAAACGATTGCCTTGCGCCCGGCGATTCCAAGGTCCATGCCTAGTTCCCCTAGAGGTTCATGCGCTTTCCGTTGGGCGACTGTTCTCATGACTGGACGGCTCCAAGTCAACGGCTGATTCCACCTTGCTTCTGCCCGACATGTCGATTGTGCAGCTCGGCATCATTGTCGCCCTGGCGGTTGTTTCCGCCATCGCCGGCGGGGTTGCGGGCTACGGCACCGGCGCGCTGATGCCGTTGATCCTGGTGCCGATCGTGGGCGCCGCCCCGGTCGTGCCGATCATCGCGATCACGGCGATGTTCACCAACACCGCGAGAGTCGCCGTCTTTCGCCGCGCGCTTGATCCACGCCGGGCCTTGATCGCGCTCATTGCCGCGCTGCCGACCTGCGTGCTCGGGGCGTGGCTCTACACGCTCTTGACCGGCCGCGGCGCCGCCTTCGTCATCGGCTCAAGCTTGATTGCGACCGTGCCGTTGCGCCGCTTTCTTAAGCGTCACGGTCATAAGCTCCACGAGAAAGGTTATGTCGTTGCTGCCGCCGCCTGGGGCATCGTGGTCGGCGGCACCACCGGCGCCGGCGTGATCCTGTTGTCGATTCTGATGGCGGTTGGTCTCGAAGGCGCCGCCGTCATCGCCACCGATGCCGCGGTCTCGCTCGGCATGGGTGTGGTGAAGATTTCGGTGTTCGGCCTTGCCGGCGTGCTGACCTCGAAAGTTCTGGTGATCGCGCTATTGATCGGGCTCGTCGCCTTTCCGAGCACTTTTCTCGCCAAGTTGATCGTCGAACGCTTGCCGGTTCATCTGCACACCGTGCTCCTCGACGCGGTGGTCATTATCGGCGGGGCGGTGATGATTCTCGGTGGAGTTCGCGGCTAGGGCCTGATCCGGAAAAGCTTGCCCCGGACCTGATCCGGGGATCATGCCTCAACGAGCCGTGATCGCTGCAAATGAGGCTTAAGGCCACTTCGCCACCGGCGGCATGGACGACAAGATCGATTCGACATTGCCGCCGGTGCGCAGGCCGAAAATCGTGCCGCGATCGTAGAGCAGGTTGAATTCGACATAGCGGCTGCGCCGCACGAGCTGCTCGTCGCGTTCCGCTTCGTTCCACGGCGTGCTGAAATTCCGCTGCACGAGCGAGGGATAGATGCCGAGGAAGGCGCGGCCGACCTCCTGCGTGAAGGCAAAGTCAGACTCGAAATCGCCGCTGTCAAGCCAGTCATAGAAAATGCCGCCGATGCCGCGCATCTCGCCGCGATGCTTGAGATAGAAATACTCATCGCACCATTTTTTGAATTTGCCGTAGGGGGCGACGCGCGAATGGGCGTCGCAGGCGGCTTTCATCGCGGCATGGAAGGCGACGGTATCCGGATCGTCCTGGCTTCGCCGACGCTCGAGCAAGGGGGTGAGATCGGCGCCGCCGCCGAACCACGATTTCGTAGTGACGACGTAGCGCGTGTTCATGTGCACCGCGGGCACATGGGGGTTATGCAAATGCGCAATTAGCGAAATGCCGGTCGCGTAAAAGCGCGGGTCGTCGGCGGCGCCGGGAATGTCCTTGCGAAATTCCGGGGCCAATTCGCCGAACACCGTCGAAACGTGGACGCCGACCTTCTCAAACACGCGGCCCCTCATCATGGCCATCACGCCGCCGCCACCCGGCGCGCCGCTATGGTCGGTGCGCGACCAAGCCGTCGGCTTAAAGCGCCCCGCCGGACGGTTACCGAACGGCGCGCTCGCCGGCAGCGCGTCTTCGATAGCTTCGAAGGCTGACACAATGCGATCGCGCAACGCTTCGAACCAGGCTTTCGCCGGTTCTTTGCGTTGTTCGTTTTTGGCGCTATCCATGTCGTTCTCGGCTCGATCGCATCGCCAGGGCTGGCGTGAGAATGTCACAAAAACCGTTCACTATGTTGGTCGATCGCAATCGCTTTCCGGGCGCGACAATGGAACGTGGCCTTCTCGGCAATCGCCTTACGCGGCGCGCCCTTATTGGCGGCGCGGGCGCCGTCATCGGCCTGGTCGCAACGCCGGGCGTGATGCGCATCGCAAAAGCGCAAAGCTGGCCGGGCGGCAACCCGTTCACTCTGGGGATTGCAGCCGGCACGCCGCGGCCGGACGGCTTTGTATTGTGGACGCGGCTGGCGCCCGATCCGCTATCGACCAATCCGGAAACTCCCGGCGGGATGAGCGGCGGCGACATAACGCTGCGCTATGAGATTGCGGCCGATCCCGGCATGACCAATCTCGTGCGGCAAGGCGGTGCAACCGCGGAACGGGCTTTCGGCTATTCGGCGCATCTCGATGTCGCCGGCCTGCAGCCCGGCCGGACCTATTGGTATCGCTTCTTGAGCGGCGACGCGACAACCGCGGTCGGCCGCGCCATCACACTGCCTGCGCCGGGCACGCCGGTCGACAAATTGCGGTTCGGCTATGTGTCCTGCTCCAATTACGAGCACGGCTATTTCTCGGCCTATCGACATCTCACCGAGGAAGACCCCGAATTCGTCCTGTTCCTCGGGGACTATATTTACGAAACGATCGAGGAAAATCGCCCCATCGTCCGCCGGCACAGCGATGGCGTCGAAGCCTCGACGCTGCCGCAATATCGCAATCGCTATGCGCAATACCGGCTCGATCCGGATCTTCAGAACCTGCATGCGCGCGTTCCGGCGATGGCCACGTGGGACGATCATGAAGTGCAGAACGACTATGCCGACAAATGGTCGGAATTTTTCGACGATCCGACGCAGTTTCTGATGCGGCGCGCCGCGGCCTATCAGGCCTTTTATGAGCACATGCCGATGCGGCCGATCCTGTCACAACCGAACGGTCCGCTGATGCGGGTCTACGATCGCTTCACCTATGGCGACCTTATCGAAATATCGCTGCTTGACGGCCGCCAATATCGCTCTCGCGAAGCGTGTTACGCTCCGCCGCACAAGGGCGGCGGACATCTGGAAACCGAAGCGAGTTGTCCGGAGCGGCTCGATGCCGGCCGCACCATGTTGGGCTTCGATCAGGAAGCCTGGCTTTACAGCGCGCTGGAGCATTCCAAGACGCAATGGAATCTCATCGCCCAGGATGTGCTGATGGCGCAGTTTCGTAAAAAATTGGACGGCGTCGATGCGTTCTGGACCGACGATTGGAACGGCTATCCGGCCAACCGGAAACGGTTGTTGCAAACGGATCCATGACAGCAAAGTGCCCAATCCCGTCGTCATCTCCGGCGATATTCATTCGTTTTTTGCCAACGACCTGAAGCTCGATTTTTACGACCCGTCATCGCCCACGGTCGCGACCGAATTCGTCGGCACGTCGATCTCGTCCTACGGTCCGCCATACGATCCCATCGCACAGGCGCTGCCGGACAACCCGCATGTTCATTTTTTCGAAAGCCGGCGCCGCGGCTATGTCGTTGCCGACCTCGCGCCTGATCACGTGCAGGTGCAAATGCGCGTCGTCTCCGATGCGCGCGAGCCCAAGGCCGGCATCAGTACGCTGAAGACCTTTGCCGTTGAAAGCGGGCGCCCCGGCGTCGTTGCCGCTTAATCATCACGAAAACACGCGCCGGCTGGATCAGCCGCCGACCCCTCCGGTCTGCCGTAACGCTTCGCCAGCGGCGAGCGCGGCGGCAATCGCGACATTGAGCGAGCGCATGCCCTGACGCATCGGGATGCGAAGGCGGGCGTCGGCTGTGGCATGGATCTCTTCGGGTACGCCTGCGGATTCGCGCCCGAACAGGAGAATGTCGTCGGGCCGAAAGCCGAAATCGAGGTAGGACAAGGTGGCAGTCGTCGTGAACAGCACAAGCCGGCGAGGCGCAAGGCTGCGCCAGGCTTCGAAATCGGGCCAGGAGGCGTGCCGCGTGATTGTCACGGCGTCGAGATAATCCATCCCGGCGCGGCGGAACGCACGGTCGGAGGAGGGGAAGCCTGCCGGCTCGATAATATGCGCGGGAAGGCCGAAACAGGCGCATAGGCGGAGAACCGTGCCCGTATTCTGCGGGATATCAGGCTGGTAGAGGGCAAGATGCATGACAATTCCGGGCGCCGGACCGCCCTTGCGGCAACCATGCAAGATGCATTGTGGGCGCCCTCGAAGCCAGACTTGCGCTGTCCAAGCAAGGGTGCCAATAGAAACGCCGCCGGAATCCGTCGCCTCGGACCTTCCCCAGGTCGGGGTGAGCGGTCCTTCCGCCGCCGAGAATCTGCGTCCCGATCTTGCTACGGTAAGAACGACGGGGCGTAGGCGGTCTGCAGCGCGGATGGGGTTGGGATCGGCAAACGAACGAGGATTCGCGCCTGTGACATCAATCTCGTCGGCGGAGCCCACACGCCGCAATTTCCTGGACAACGCGACTGCCGGTGCCGCCACGCATCCGCAGTACGGCGCCCAATCAGGCATATAGGGTTTGACGATGAGCGGACATCCGACTTACCAGCCGCGCAGCGCTTTCATGAAATGGCTCGAGCGGCGGCTGCCCATCGGAAACCTGGTCTATTCCTCTTTCGTGGCCTATCCGACGCCGCGCAATCTGAACTATTGGTGGACGTTCGGCGGCATCCTCGCCTTCATGCTTGGCGTGCAGATCGTCACCGGCGTCGTGCTCGCGATGCATTACACGCCGCACGTTGATTTCGCCTTCAATTCCGTCGAAGGCATCATGCGCGACGTGAACTACGGCTGGCTGTTGCGCTATCTCCACGCCAACGGCGCGTCGTTCTTCTTTGTCGCCGTTTACATTCACATGGCCCGCGGCATGTATTACGGCTCCTACAAGGAGCCCCGCGAAGTGCTGTGGATCCTCGGCGTGATCCTATTCCTGCTGATGGTCGTCACGGGCTTCATGGGTTACGTGCTGCCGTGGGGCCAGATGAGTTTCTGGGCGGCGACCGTCATCACCAATCTGTTTTCCGCCATACCGGTCGTCGGCGGATCGATCGTCACCTGGCTATGGGGTGGATTTGCCGTCGGCAATCCCACGCTCAACCGGTTCTATTCGCTGCATTACCTGTTGCCGTTCGTCATCGCCGGCGTCGTCGTGCTGCACATCTGGGCGCTGCATGTGGCCGGGCAGAACAATCCGACCGGGGTCGAGCCGAAGACCGAAAAGGATACGGTGGCGTTCACACCCTATGCCACGATCAAGGACGCCTTCTTCGTTGGCCTGTTCTGCATCGTGCTCGCTTGGTTCATTTTCTACATTCCGAACTATCTCGGGCATTCCGACAATTACATCCCAGCCAATCCGGGCCAGACGCCGACGCATATCGTACCGGAATGGTATTATCTGCCCTTCTACGCCATTCTCCGCGGCATCCCGAGCAAGCTCCTTGGCGTGACCGCGCTCGCCGCCTCGATCATCGTGCTCGCCTTCATGCCGTGGCTCGACACTTCGCCGGTGCGGTCGGCGAGCTATCGGCCGCTCTACCGGCAGTTTTTGTTCATCTTCTTTGCCGCCGTCATCGGGCTCGGCTATCTCGGCTCGCAGGAGCCGACCGGCGGCTATGTCATCGCGGCGCGAATCCTGACGATCTATTATTTCGCGTTCTTCTTCGTCATCCTGCCGCTCTTGGGGCTGTTCGAGAAAACCAGGCCGCTGCCGAATTCGATCTCCGAGTCGGTGTTGAAGAAGGGCGTTCCGATCGGAGCGTCCGGGCCGCCGCCCGCGGGCGCGCGCGGCTGAGGGAGGTCCAGCCATGAATCGTCATCACACGCGGGCCATCGCTTTCGCGCTTGCGGGATTGCTCTGCGGCTTCGGCACCGCCGTTTCGGCCCAGGAAGCGGACGCGCCGCCACGCCTGCATTGGTCGTTCTCGGGACCGTTTGGCATCTACGATCAGGCGCAACTGCAGCGCGGTTTCAAGATCTATCGCGAGGTCTGCTCCAGCTGCCATAGTCTCAAACTGCTTTCGTTCCGCAATCTCGCCGATCCGGGCGGACCGGGCTTCACCGAGGCGCAAGCCGCCGCCATCGCCGCGACCTTTCAGGTCACCGACGGGCCGAACGACCAGGGCCAGATGTTCCAGCGGCCCGGCAAGATCGCCGATTACTTTCCCCCGCCGTTCCCCAACGATCAGGCAGCCCGCGCCGCGCTCGGCGGCAAGCTGCCGCCGGATATGTCCACGCTCGCCAAGGCGCGAAGCTATGAGTGGGGTTTTCCCTGGTTCATCCTGGACGCGTTCACGATGTATCAGGAGGATGGCCCCGACTATATCCACGGCATCCTCAACGGCTACACCGATCCAACCCCCGGTTTCGTGCTGCCGCCTGGCGGACAGTACAACAAATATTTTCCAGGCCATGCGATCGGCATGCCCAAGCCGCTCAGCGACGGTCAGGTTGAATATACCGACGGTACTCCGACCACGGTCGACCAATATGGCCGTGACGTTGCTGCGTTCCTGATGTGGGCCGCCGAACCGACGCTCGATGCGCGCAAGCGCCTGGGCTTCCAGGTGATGGTGTTCCTGATCGTGTTCAGCGCGCTTCTATATTTTACCAAGAAGCGGGTCTGGCACGCTGTCCTGCACGATCCCGATTTGGAAAAGCCGCGCGCGGCTTAGGACCATGACGAGTGCCGCGACGGAGAACGATCTGAAGGCCGCGATCCGCACCATTCCGGACTATCCCAAGCCCGGGATTATGTTTCGAGACATAACCACGTTGTTAGGCGACGCACGGGCCTTCCGCCGCGCGGTCGACGAATTGGTGCAACCCTGGGCTGGCGGCAAGATCGACAAGGTCGCCGGCATCGAAGCGCGCGGCTTCATTCTAGGCGGCGCCGTTGCGCATCAGGTTTCGTGCGGTTTCGTTCCGATCCGCAAAAAGGGCAAGCTGCCGTTCAAACGTGTCAGCGTCGGCTATTCGCTCGAATACGGGCTCGACGAGATAGAAATGCATGAGGATGCCCTGGTGAAAGGCGAACGCGTCATCCTGGTCGACGACCTCGTCGCCACTGGCGGCACCGCAGCCGCGGCGGTCAAGCTCCTTAAGCAGATCGGCGCCGAAGTGCTCGCCGCCTGTTTCATCATCGATCTGCCGGAACTCGGCGGCGCCGAAAAAATCAGGAAACTCGGCGTGCCGGTGCGCACGCTGGTGTCGTTCGAAGGCCACTGATCAGCGCTGCGGGGCTGAGCGCTTCGCATCGATCTGCGCCTTCTGCCGCTTGGCAACGCCGCGTAGCGACGATTCCAGCTGGCCGACAAGCAGCTGCAGCTCGAGCTCGCGAAATGCCGCGAAGACCAGGCCGATCCAGTCATGGACTTCGGTCGGTCCCCCGGGCTGGCTCCTCATATAGGCGCTGAACGAAAAGCCGGCCTTATCGATCACGCCGCGCACGAGAGGCGAAAGGCGAGGAATGTGCAGCGCGCTGCAGTTCGGCGACGACGGGCGAAAATCGCCGGGGATAAGCATGAAAGACGCCGCCTCGTTGTGGATCGGCACGAATGTGGTTCGGGTGAGCCGTCGCCGCAGCTCCGCGTAGCTCTGCGCGGTGACCGGCGCCGCATCGGTAATGAATAACACGATCGGCTGGATCAGGCGTCGGCGCGCCTCTTGTTCGAAGCCGATCTCCGTCATGACCTTGAAAAATTGATCGAACACACCGTGACTAAGGTCGATGACAGACGTGCGCGGTCGAACAGCGCCATTTGGCCGCGTGTGTCGGCGATATCGACCGGCCAGACCAGGTTCGGATAGCAGGCGGCGAATGTCGGCTCGCGCGGATCGAGATCGTAACCGACGAGCGGCCGGCCGGTGAGCCGCAAGAAGTCCAACAAGAGCCGAGCGATCAGCGTCTTTCCCAACACGCGGATGACGCGAGGTGACGATGTAGAGATAAGACACCGGCGACATTGCGGGCAATCAATCCAGACCAGCTCGGCGTTGCCGACACCAGAATGGAATCGCAGCCCGCTCTAGCCGCTTCGCTAAAAGAGTCTGTGAATGACCGGACGCTTGCGAAAGTTATGCTTACGATCTGGCGCTGGCCTGGGCGCGCGCCGTCGTCGCATTGCCGGCCTGCTCGAACAAATCGAGCAGCTTTACGCGATCGTACTCAGCCCACACATTGCCAAGCCAATGGCGGACATAGCCCCGCAGCACGAACGAATAATTGGCCGTATCGCCCTTCGGGTCCTTGTTGCCGACGAAGGTCAAAAACGGAACCGAAGCCAGTTCGACCTGCTCGTAGGCCATCTCGTTGAGTTTCGGGATGTTGATGACCACGGCGTCCTTCAATTTCTTGAAATAGGACGAGTGAGTGGCCTGGTCCCATTCGAAGAAGTTCGTGTTGTTGATGAAGTTCTTGACCAGGAAATATTCGGCGTCCGGCGTGAACGGAGCGGTTTCCTCGATCTCGTTCAGCGACGCAATCGACGAGCCGAGGATGTGAAACACCACAAAGGTGATCTGGCCCTTTTTCACGGCTTCGAGAAAGCCGATGTCGCGGAGCGCCTGCAAGGTCGGCGACATCAGGCCGGCGCGCACGTCAACGACGGTCACCGTTGATTCCGTGGTCGAGAGCGTGTCGATAATGCGCATCTGGTCGGCCACCGCGGTGGCATCGACGATTTCGCTCACCTCGCGGTGAAAGCGCTTGAGCGTGCCTTTCGGAGCTTCGGTATCAAAAGCGCGCGTCGGAACATGATGCGCGGTGAAATAGTCGAGCAATGTACGGGCAACCGTGGTCTTGCCAACGCCGCCCTTGTCCGCACCCACCAAGATCAATGCCGGTTTAGCCATGTTTCCACCCTCACTAACGCTACAGCGTCACGTCACCATCCGCTGAATTTGCTTCTACACAGCCGCGCGAAAGTTGAAAAGCCTGATGACTCAGCGCAACTGAGCAGTTCGGCATTTTTGCCGTATTTGTAACCGGTTATAGTTAATTGCGGTGCGGGCCCCAAGGTCCTGATATCGGTCCTGATATCGGCGCGGAAGACGGAACCGAAGGTGGCCGTGCGGCTGGCGCAGGGGTGGGCGCGTCTTGTTCCGACCCCCATGGTCCTGCCGTTGGGCCGCCCGTCGCCGGTTGGTCATCGTTGGCATTTTCGGTTTGGAAATCGCCTATTTCCGGTTCGTCCGACTGCAAGTCGTCCGGCAAGGCCAGCGGACCAGGGTCGTGACCGCCGGCGAATTTGACCAGAGCGCCGACGCGGCTTTCAACACTCGGATGAGTATCAAACAACTCGCCGAAGCCCTGGCGCGGATTGTCGACGCACATCTCCATCACCGCGGACGTGGCGCCCGGCAACTCGCCGCGCCCCTCGATTTTGCGAAGCGCCGAAATCATGGCGTCGGGATTTTTGGTGAATTCGACCGAGCCGGCGTCGGCGAGGAATTCGCGCGAGCGCGATAACGCCAGCCGGATGATGAAGGAGAGCACATAAGCGACGACGAGCAGCGCGATCGCGATCAGGATGGCCGGTTTGGCGCCGCCGCCACGGCGCTCGTCGGAGCGATCGCCGCGGAAACCGAAGCCGTTGTAAAACCAGAGCCGAAACACGAGTTCGGCGAAGAACGAAATGACGCCGGCAATGATGACGGCGATCACCATCATGCGGACGTCGCCGTTCCGAATGTGGGTGAGCTCGTGACCAAGCACCGATTCGATTTCGTCGTCGTTGAGCGCCTCGAGCAATCCGGTCGTGACCGTAATGGAATATTGCTTGGCGTTCATTCCGGTGGCGAAAGCGTTGAGCGCGCCGGAATCCATCACCTTGAGCTTTGGCATCGTAACGCCGCGCGAGATGCAGAGATTCTCCAGGATATTATAGAGCCGCGGATCGTCGGCGCGTCCGATTTCGCGCCCGCCGGTCAACGCGTCGATCATGTCCTGGTGAAAGTAATAGGCAATGACGATCCACAACGCGGTGCCGAGCGTCGCAAACGGCGCCGCTTTGACAAGGTCGGCGAACGCGATCTGCGTCAGCGTGTCGAGATCGGCGTCGATCGACAGCGCCGCCGCCGCGAGCGCGCCGGCATAGACGAGCACATAGACCAGGAGGAACAGGCCGATCAGTAGCGCTATCGAGCGGCGCCGGTTCGACCGGATGTGGCTGTAGAGCCCATAAGCAGCCATCTAAAACTTCACTGCCGGTGCCTCGCCGACGGTGACGCGGTCTTCGCCGAGATCGAAAAAGCTCTTCGGCGCAAAGCCGAAGGAGGATGCGAACAGCGCGGCGGGAAAGCGCTGGATCCCGGTATTGTATTCCTGCACGGCATTGTTGAAAAAACGCCGCGACGCGGCGATCTTGTTTTCGAGATCGGAAAGCTCGGCCTGCAATTGCTGGAAGTTGCTGCTCGCTTTGAGATCGGGATAGTTCTCCGAAAGAGCGAAAAGCTGCCGCAACGCGCCGGTCAGCTGGTTTTCGGCGGCCGCTTGCTGCGCCGGACCCTGCGCCGTAATCGCGGCATTGCGCGCCTTGACCACGTCGTCGAGCGTTCCGCGCTCGTGCGCGGCGTAGCCTTTCACCGTTTCCACAAGATTGGGAATAAGGTCATGGCGCTGGCGCAGCTGCACGTCGATATCGGCAAAGGCCTGGTTCACGCGCTGGCGCATGGAGACAAGGCCGTTATAGACGCCGATCGCCCAGACCACGGCAACGACAATGATTGCGAGCACAATCACAGTCGACATCGACATTGCGAGGCTCCTCTGTCGTGGATCGGCGGCACTATTGATGTCGTGTGACCGCGATCGATTGCAGGGCAGCCTTATATAGGGCTTCGCTGCGGGCGCGACGAGAGGTCTCGGCGCGCCGCCCGCACGCGGCGCGCCGGACGAATGGCAGCGGGTGCAGCGCCGGAATGCCGTGTTAAGATCAATTTTGTCGCGGCCGATCTTTTGTCGCGGCGGGGTGAAGAGGGGGAACATGCAAGGCAAGATCGCGCTCGAGGAGCATTTCGCGATTCCGGAAACACTTGAGGATTCCCGCGGCTATTTTCCCGACCGCGTATGGCGGGAAATCAAAAGCCGCGTCATGGACATTCATGAGCGGCGGCTGCGCGAGATGGACCACAATGGCGTCGAGATGATGCTTCTGTCGCTTAATGCGCCGGCGGTGCAGGCGATCGCCGATAAAGCGCGCGCAACCGAAATCGCCCGCAAGGCGAACGATTATCTTGCCGAGCAAGTGGCCAGGCGGCCGGACCGCTTTCAGGGTCTCGCGGCGCTGGCGATGCAGGATCCGGACGCAGCTCAGCGCGAGCTTGAGCGCTGCGTCAAGGAGCTCGGCTTTCGCGGCGCGCTCGTCAACGGCTTTTCCCAGCTCGGCGACGGCGCGATCGGCTATTACGACCAGCCGCAATACCGCCCGTTCTGGGCCGCCGTCGAGCGGCTCGATGTGCCGTTCTATCTGCATCCGCGCAATCCGCTGCCGGACAACGGCAAGATTTACGAAGGCCATCCCTGGCTGCTCGGGCCGATTTGGGCCTTCGGCCACGAAACCGCGGTCCATGCGCTGCGGTTGATGGGCTCAGGACTGTTCGACGAACATCCCGGACTCAACATCATCCTTGGGCACTTGGGCGAGAACCTGCCTTATGCCATGTGGCGCATCGACCACGCCAACGGCTGGATCGAGAACCGGCACAATTATCCGGCAAAAAAGCCGATGAACGATTATTTCTGCGGCCACTTCTATGTCACGACGTCCGGCAATTTCCACACCCAGGCGTTGATCGACGCCATGCTGGTGCTCGGTGCCGACCGCATCATGTTCTCGGCCGACTGGCCGTTCGAGAACATCGACCACGCCGCGCGTTGGTTCGACGCTTGTCCGATCAGCGAGCCCGATCGCAAGAAGATCGGCCGTGCGAATGCGCGCAAGCTTTTCAAGCTCGGCAGCGATTGAGTTCTAACCGTTCGTCCCGGCGAAAACGGGCGTGCCGGCGTTAAGCGGGAATGTGTGGAAACTTGCTCAGCTCGCTTCGCGCAGCTTCACGGCGCCCGCCAGATCGACTGAGACAAGCTGCGACACGCCACGCTCGGCCATGGTCACGCCATAGAGGCGATTCATGCGCGCCATGGTGATCGGATTGTGCGTGATGATGATGAAGCGCGTCTCGGTGGAGCGCGTCATCTCGTCGAGCAAATCGCAGAAACGCTCGACATTATAGTCGTCGAGCGGCGCGTCGACCTCGTCGAGGACGCAGATCGGCGCCGGATTGGTCAGGAACACGGCGAAGATCAAGGCGAGCGCGGTGAGCGCCTGTTCGCCGCCGGAGAGAAGCGACAGCGTCGCCGGTTTCTTGCCCGGCGGCTTGGCCATGATCTCAAGCCCAGCTTCGAGCGGATCGTCGTGCTCGATCAGCTGCAGTTCGGCGCTGCCGCCGCCGAACAGTTCGGAAAACAGCTTCTTGAAATTCTCATTCACGATCTGGAATGAGGTGAGAAGCCGTTCGCGCGCTTCGTGGTTGAGGCTGTGGATTCCCTGGCGCAGCCGCCGGATCGCCTCAATGAGGTCGTCGCGTTCGGCAATCAGCTTGCCGTGCTGGGCTTCGACCTCGCGCAGTTCCTGTTCCGCGAGCAGATTGACCGAGCCGAGCCGTTCGCGCTCCTGCTTGATGCGCTCGATCTTAGCCTCGACCTCGGTAATTGTTGGCAGCGGCGCCTCAGCCTTGAGTTCGGCGACCTGTGCCGCGGCAGCGGGCTCGACCTGCAGGTTTTCGCGGATTTCATGTTCGATATCGGCGAGCCGGCGTTTGGCGGCATCATAGCGCTCTTCGCTGCGCGCGGATGCGGCGCGGGCTTCGCCAACGGCTTCGAGGGCCGTGTGCGCGGCCTTATCGGCTTCGGCAAGCGCGGTTTCGGCCTGCGCAAGACGATCCGCGGCGGCGCGCCGCTCGGCCGTGGCCTTTTCGATTTCGCCGATCAGTCCCTGGCGCTGGGCGGCAAATTTTTCCGGCGCGCTCGAAAGCTCCGTCCGTTCGCCTGCCGCTTCGCTGGTGCGCTGGTCGAGCGTGGCGATTTGCGCCGCGGCGTTATCCTTCCGCTCGGCCCATTCTCGCCGTTCGGCGGCGATAGCCGAAAGGCGATGGCCGGCGAGCTGGGCCTCGCGCGCGATCGCTTGTGCTTCACCGCGCATTTCGACGTAGGTGGCGCGCTCGCGCGCGATCACCTCGTTGACGCCGGCAAGCTCGTTCTCGATGACCTGCGCATCGGCAAGGGCGGCCAGTGCGTGCTCGGCCTCGCCGCGCGCCGCGTTTGATTCATCCCAGCCCGAGGCGATACGCTGCCTCGCTTCCTTGAGCGCGGAGATGTGCGCCGCATTGCGGCTGCTCTCGCGCTCGGCCGCCGAATGTTCTTCGCGCGCGGCGTCGCCCGATCGCTGCGCTTGGCGCCAATGCTCACGTGCTTGCGTTTCCCCCGCCGCGGCTGCGGTGAGCGCGGCCTCGGCGGCGTCCAGAGCGCGGCGCTTGGCTTCGACTTCGCTGCGGGCGGCGGCAAGCTCGCTTTCGATCGCCTGGAGGCGCCCGCGTTCGGCCAAGCGCCGCGCCGCGCCGGTCGGCGCGTGGGCCGCCGCGGCAAAACCGTCCCAGCGCCAAAGATCGCCTTCCAGCGAAACGAGCCGCTGGCCAGGCTTGAGCTCTTTGACGAGGCGGGGACCGTCGGCGCGCGACACCACGCCGATCTGCGCGAGGCGGCGGCCCAGTTCGGCTGGAGCGTTGACGTGTTCGGCGAGCGTTGTGATGCCGGCAGGCAGCGCGGGATCGGCTGCGTCGGAAGCCGCGCCGCCCCAATGCATCGGCGCCGACGCGCCAACTGGCGCGTCGAGATCGTCACCCAAAGCGGCGCCAAGCGCCTTCTCATAGCCTTCGGCAACCGTGATGGCGTCCATCACCGGCGGCCACAAATTCTTGTTTTCGACCGCGAACAGCTTGCCGATCGTCCGGGCTTCAGTTTCGAGCCGCTGCACGGTGCGTTCTGCAGCGGCGAGCGGAGCCCGCGCGGCTTCGACGTCCGCCCGAGCCTGGCGATGCGCCGCTTCAGTACGCTGCGCCGCAGCTTCCGCCGCGCTCAATGCCGCTTGTGCGCCGGCCAGTCCGGCCGCGAGCGCCGAAAGGTCCGGTTCGTTGCTCGCGCTAGCGGCTATCCCGGCGTCGATTT
>Ga0187820_1000151_pt1 | contig 14241 bp, 16 predicted proteins | sample NC_wetland_sal_i_19_FD_132409 | JGI IMG/M metagenome (GOLD analysis project Ga0187820, IMG submission 132409) | Wetland sediment microbial communities from Neuse River Estuary, North Carolina, USA - SO4_5 | ecosystem: Environmental > Aquatic > Freshwater > Wetlands > Sediment | place: USA: North... | reverse complement strand
CTGACCAATGCAGGTGCCGTTGCTGCGGTGGTGACTGATCTGGATGCGATCGGACGGGAAGGCGCCGCCCTTGCCAGGCAATGGAACCCCGAGACGGGGGCGATACCCCCTGCTCGCTACGCCAGCGAGTTTGTCCTGGATTTCAATCGTGCGGTAGCTCGATCGCTGGGTGTGGAATTGCCAGAAGACAGCCAGGAATTGCTGCGCTGGCGCAAAAACCTGGAGTGATCAGTTCTCGACCGCGTAACCGCCGTCGATGATGGCCTGGCGCAGTGCGGCCGGAGCCGCCTGGGCGGGATCGTAATCGATCTCTGTTTTCCCGCTGGCAAGGTCCACGTCCACCTGTTTGACACCGGGGACCTGGCTCAGCAAACGCTTGACGCTGCCTACGCAGCCCATGCATGTCATGCCGCCAACCTTGAGTGTGATGTGTTCCTGATTCATACCTTGTCCAATGTATGTCGTGACTGATAAGACTCGATCATGAGCCCATTTGCGCCATAGAGCGAGCCCCGATTGGAGGCGCTCTGCAATACGTCCAGGGCCTGGCGGGTCCGCCGCATCTGGGCTTCGATCAGCACGCTGTTGCCATGATTGAGTTGTTCGGCGGCTTCGACCAGCTTGCGTATTGTTTTCCATTTTTCCAGCAGGTCGGGTTGTTCGGCCAGGGCACCTTCCAGGCTTTCGCCGCGGCCGGTGTCAATGCCGCTGGCAATCACCAGCCTGTTCCAGGCCGTATTCGAGGTCTGGGACCAGTGGGCCTTCTCGGCCACAACCTCAGACAACTCTTCGGCGTGGACATCCTGCAGTGCTTCATTTTCCCGCACCAGCAGACCAACGAAAGTGGTCAGTGCCTCGCGAAGTTCATCGAGTGCGGTTTCAATGGGGTTCATCGGGTCCCCTGCCGCTTGATCTGATCCATGCTGGTTTGTATCAACGCATCCGCGACGGCTTCTTCATTGACCTGGAAGCTGCCCTCGGCCAGGGCTTGCCGGATGGCTTCAAGTTTGTCGGTCTCCGAGGTGTCCATCTGATTCAGCCGGTCTTCAAGGACGTTCAGTTGCGTTGATGCACCGGTGAGTTCAACGCTGTCCTTGCTTGAAACCGTCGCAGCGGCGGAAGAAGAGCTTTTGCTTTTGGCGGTTCGCGTCTTCGTGTTGCCGACGCTGATACTGCCTGTCAAGGGATTATCGATTTTCACATCTACCTCCGCAGTGTTGATGCCGTAATATCGGCAGCAACCTGACAAGCTTTAGCGTTCGTTGGGGTCATGGTTTGATGTATACCGTTCCGTCATCCTGAACGGTCCCTTGCAGATAGCGGCCAGACGACAGCTTCAGCCGGATCTGGTCACCCACCCCGGCCTGTTGTTGTGCAATACCCTCCTGAGTCACCTGAAACCCTGGTCCGTCAGCTAGAACCCTGACCCGCTGTCCTGCACGGATGATGGGTATGGCCCGAAGGATATCCACGGTCAGCGGACGTCCTTTGGCCAAGGGCATGCTCAAACATGAGCCATGCAGATTGTCCGGATACTGTGGATAGCGGCCTGGATCCATGGTGTATTCAATTTCTGTTTTGGCCAGATCCTGAGCCGACGGGCTGTAATTGCTTGGCAAAGGGCGGAGAGCAACCAGGGCCGGGCCTTTGAGGTTTATATTGTAGGTCAGATAAAGGCTCCACCGGGTTGGGGAGTCGCATTGCACTCCCAGGCTGCCTGTACCCCATAAATTGCTGCCGGCGGCGAGAATAAAACTCGGCGACGGGCAATCAGGAAACTTCAGGCTTGCATCCATGGCCCCTATTTGGATTTCAGCCTTGCTCTTTGGATAGGTGTTGGCGACCTGTTCGGCGAGAAAGTGACTTGCCGCCGTCCTGAGTGACTCGGAGCCCTGGACAGGCCTGGCTACTGCCAGTACTGGACACAAAGCTATCGCCGCCAGAAAGACCAGTAGACAACGCATATGAACTCCCATGATCATTAGCGGATATTTTACCTTTCACTCTGGCGATCACCATGGAACCGATGACCCAACCAAACGATATCGCGAGGGAAGCCATCAAGCGTCTGGCGACCAGAAAACAGCCGCCGACCCCAGAAAACTTCCGCCGTGCCTATTTGGAGGTACAAGGGGCAGCATCGGTTCAATCCAGCATGCCCGAGGCCATCCGAGCCCTGCTCACACAGTGGGAAAATTACCAGGCTGGTCTGACCCAACCCAAGAAGCGCGACATGCTGGAACGCGTGCTGATCAATTTCGGCAATGACTCCGATCAGTTGGCTTTGAAACTGTCCGGCCTGGCCCGTTCCTGGGCTGAGTCCGGTAGCGCGGCAACGGTGGTTGAGGGTGAGGTGGTCGACCTACCAGCGGCGGTTACGCCTCCAACCCAGCCTGCCAGCAGGGTGTCTGAGCAGTTTGCACCAGCGGTCGCGACGGGTGACGTGTCTTCTGTCGGCCGGCTGATCGTCCGCAATCTGGAAGAATTGTGCGGAGGCTGCCGCGCACAGTGGCCCGACCTGGCAGAAGAGGGTGGCAGCCTGATACGCCGCATCGCTGCCAAGGCCTATGACCTTGAGGAAAAGGACATCGAAGCCATGGCCGCCCTCTGGCGTGAAATCATGGTCCGTTCTGAGGATGAGCATCAGCTCATGGCCAGCCTGAAAGGATTGTTGAGTCTTCTATTCCGCAACATTGGTGAACTGGTTTCCGAGGACGCCTGGCTGACTGGGCAGGTGGCGACCATGCAGGCAGCGCTCTCGGACCGGTTGAATCCACATGCCTTGTTCCAGGCAGAAGAAGGCCTCAAGGAACTTGTCCAGAAGCAGAAGCAGCTTAAGGGCAGCGTGAACGAGGCCAAGGAGAAACTCAAACGGCTGATTTCCACATTCATCAACCGGATCGGTGAAATGTCCGAGAATACGGGACAGTACAACGCCCGGATCAAGGGGTATTCGCAACGCATTTCACAGGCTGAGGACATCTCGGAACTGTCCGACGTCATGGATGGTCTGTCCTCGGACATGGCTCAGATTGAAAACCAGATGGTCAGTACCCATCAGGAACTCGTGACCGCCCGCAATCATGTCGAAGAGGCCGAGGGCCGCATCCACGCCCTGGAAAAAGAGCTGGAAGAGGTCTCCAGTCTGGTGCGGGAAGATCAGCTGACCGGGGCTTTGAACAGACGGGGCATGGAAGAGGCCTTTACCAAGGAAATGGCACGGGCGGATCGAATGACCGCGCCATTCTCGGTTTCGTTGCTAGACATCGATCATTTCAAGCGGTTGAACGATGCGCTTGGACACCAGGCTGGCGACAGGGCCCTGGTGCATTTGACCGGCGTCGTGCGTCAGCTGCTGAGACCGACCGATTCACTGGCACGTTATGGAGGCGAAGAATTTCTGGTGCTGTTGCCCAATACCGATTTGCAGATGGCCGAAAAGATCATGCAACGCGTCCAGCGCGAACTTACCAAGCAGTATTTTCTGCACGACAACCAGCGTGTACTCATTACCTTCAGTGCCGGCGTGGCCCAGTTGAAGGAAGGAGAATCACAACCGGAACTGCTCAAACGGGCTGACGCGGCGATGTACCGGGCCAAGGCCGCCGGGCGTAATCGCGTCGAACTCGCCTAAACCGATTGCTGGTACGGCGAAGGCTGATGAGCGGCAAATATTGCCATCCTCTTGCCGCCAATCTTCGGTAGTGTTCTTGGGTTGTTTTGATAAATTAGAAGAAACAAGACGTTACAACCAAACTGGTAGTTGGCATGTGACTTGCTGATCCTTGCAATGAGGACTATGCACATGCTCAGCAAAATCGATCAGGAAATCAGTTTCGCACAGACGGCACTCGGCCTTCGGGCACAGCGCCAGGAGGTCATCGCCTCGAATCTGGCTAATGCTGATACCCCGAACTACAAGGCCCGGGACTTTGATTTCCCAACCGCGCTCAAGTCTGCGATGGGGGAGGTCGGCGGGATGCTGACCTTGACCACGACCTCATCTGGGCAGATTTCGGGTCTAGGTGGCACGGGTGGGTTGCCGAGCGAAGCGCTCATGTATCGCCAAAGCCTGCAGCCGAGTCTGGATGGCAATACCGTGGATCCTGATGTCGAACGAGCGAGTTTTGCCGATAACACGATGCACTACCAATTTCTGCTCGATAGCCTGAACAGTGAATTCCAGAAGATGAAACTAGCCGTGAGTGCAACATCATAATGTCCATGAATAACGTGTTCTACATCGCTGCATCAGCCTTGACGGCCCAGTCAATGCGGCTCAATGCGGTCGCCAGCAACCTGGCCAACGCCGATTCGGCCCACTCTTCGACGGGGGGGGGCTACAAGGCCAAGCAGGTCGTTTTTCAGGCAATGCCAATGGATGCCTCAACACCCTGGGCAGAAGGCGTTCAAATGACGCAGGTCACCGAGGATACGCGTCCTGATCGCCTTGTGTATGACCCGCATAATCCGGTGGCCGATGCCAAGGGTTTCGTGGCTTACCCCAATGTCGACGTGGTGGAGGAAATGGTGAATATGATTTCTGCATCGCGTTCTTATCAGAACAACGTCGAAGTGATGTCCTCTGCAAAGGATCTAATGCAGCGCACCTTGGCCTTGTTGCAGAACTGAACTTAAGGAGAAATAAATGACCGTCTCATCTTCCTTGCTTGCGGCTGTGAATGGAAGCAGCAGTTCATCTTCTTCGAGTACCTCGTCAACGGCGAGTTCGAGTTCAGACCTTCAAACGTCATTCCTCAAGCTTTTGACGACTCAATTGCAGAATCAAGATCCGACGAATCCCATGGACGATTCCCAGATGACGACTCAACTGGCAGAGATTTCGACTTCTCAGGGGATGAGCGACCTCAATAAAACCTTGAACAGTTTATTGAGCAGTTATCAGTCTGGGCAGACGCTACAGGCGGCTTCGCTGATCGGCCATAACGTATTGGCCGATGGCAATCTGTTGGCCTTGAGTAACTCACAGGCGGTTGGCGGGGTGAATTTGGCGAATGCTGCTGATACCGTAAATGTTCAAATTCTCGATTCATCAGGGCAGGTTGTTCGCAATATGTCCTTGGGGGCGCAAAGCGCCGGTCTGGTCAGCTTCAGCTGGGATGGGAAAAATGACCAGGGTCAAGTGGTGCCGGATGGAAACTACTCGACGCAAATCACCGCGTCGAGCGCAGGAACAAGCGTTCAGGCCACGCCATTGGCTGTTGCACCTGTGTCTAGTGTCTCGTTGAATGGCGGGACCGTATCGGTGAATGCGTCGGGCATTGGTCAGCTTGGACTTGGCCAAATACTGCAAATCTTTTAAAGGGGAATAACATGGGATTCGAGCAGGGGCTAAGCGGCCTTAATACTTCTTCTCAAAATCTTGATGTGATTGGCAACAACATTGCAAACTCTTCAACAGTCGGTTTCAAAGCGTCGACTACCCAGTTTGCTGACGTTTATGCGAATTCATTGTATGGAAACGGATCTCTGACGGCCGGGCTTGGTACCCGAGTCGCAGCTGTAGCCCAGCAGTTCACCCAGGGAAACATAACTGTCACCAACAATCCTCTTGACGTGGCCATCAATGGAAGCGGTTTTTTCCAACTGGCAGACCAGTCAGGTGGCGGTGTAACGTCGTACACCCGAAATGGCCAATTCCAGCTAAATAACTCTGGGTATTTGGTAAACAGTACAGGGCAGTATGTTTGTGGGGGAACAGGAACGCCGGTTCCAATTCAGATAAATACCGCCAACCTGGTCCCCGCTGCTACGACAGGCGTGACAGCTTCGCTAAATTTGAACCCCAGCTCGTCTGTTTTGCCAACATCTGGTTTTAGTCCGACCACTTCAAGTAGCTACGACTATTCGACAACCGCTACGGTCTATGACAGTCAGGGTAACACCCATGCGTTAGGTCTGTATTTCGTGAATACTGGTCTGAATGCCAGTAACCAAGGCACATGGCAAGTGTATTCAACGATTGATGGTTCGAGTACATCTCAAAATTTGGGTTCAATATCCTTTACCAGTTCAGGTCAGCCGACTACAACCCCATTGACTTTTAGTCCCTCGGCGGCTTCGATGGGCTTTACAAGTAGTTCAGGGGCGGCCCTGACTGACCCAATCGCATTGGACCTCTCTGGAGTTACACAGCAAGCCGGCAACTCAGGGGTCAATTCGATTAGTCAGGCAGGAGGTAATGCCGGTGGTAGTCTGGTGAATTTATCCATAGACAGCCAGGGCAACATCAATGGCATATACAGCAATGGCAGCAGCCAGACGCTGGGTCAAATCTCATTGGCAACATTCAACGACCCGAATGGACTGATCCCATTGGGTAATAACCAGTGGGCTGCAACATTGACCTCAGGTCAGGGTACCCCGAATACACCAGGTACGGGTGTAGCCGGATCATTACAGGCAGGTGCAACGGAGGACTCAAACGTTAATTTGACCAACTCATTGGTGGATTTAATTGTGGCCCAACGCAGTTACCAAGCCAATGCGCAGACTATCAAGGCTGAAGACACAATTCTGCAAACCCTTGTCAATCTTTAAGCGGTCAACGTTTTTTTGAATTGGAAGGGCTCGCATGGATCGGATGATATATGTCGCAATGACGGGTGCTAGGGAGGTGTCCCAGCAACTCGCTGTTGTCTCGCACAATCTGGCGAATATTTCGACAACGGGTTTTAAGTCGGAAATGAGTGTGTTTCGAGCTTTGCCAACAGTGGGAGAAGGTGCAAAAACCCGGGCATACGTGCTGGAGACCACGCCGTCCAGTGACTATTCATCTGGCGTTCTTCAGGCAACTGGCCGCAATCTGGACGTCTCAGTGAATGGCTCGGGCTGGATTGCAGTGCAAGGATCGGATGGTCAGGAGGCATACACCCGCATGGGCGATCTCCAAACTTCTTCCAACGGAGTTCTGCAGACCGGTACCGGACTTACTGTATTGGGCGATGGCGGGCCTATTGCGGTTGCACCCGGCCAGCAGATCCTGATTGGCAAAGATGGAACTGTATCGACAACCCCGATCGGCCAGAAGCAAAACACGGTCACGATCGCAGGCCAGATCAAGCTGGTCAATCCACCAGAAACCGACCTCGTACGTGGGGATGATGGGTTGTTCCGTCTCAGAAGTGGTCAGCCTGCACCAACCGATACCAACGTCACGCTGGCCGTTGGGACGCTGGAATCCAGCAATGTCAATCCGACTGATGCCTTGGTAAAGATGATCAGTTTGGGGAGGCAGTTTGATTTGCAGATGCGGGTCCTGAGTGCGGCCAATGACAATGATAAAGATGCAACGAAGATTCTCGCTGTTACGGCTTAACCCAAAGGATTGACATGCTACGTTCACTCTATATTGCAAGTACTGGCCTCAATGCCCAGCAGACTCAGCTTGATGTCATCTCCAACAATCTGGCCAACGTCAGTACGACAGGTTTCAAGAAGGGTAGGCCTGTTTTCGAGGATTTGCTCTACCAGACTATCCGACAGCCAGGCGCTCAATCGTCACAGCAAACACAACTGCCTAGCGGATTCCAGTTAGGTGTTGGCGTGGGGACCGTTGCAACTGAACGGCTTCATACTCAGGGCAATTTGCAGCAGACTGGAAACTCATTGGATTTGGCTATAGATGGCAATGGCTTTTTCCAGGTACTGATGCCTGACGGAACGACTTCCTATACACGGGATGGCTCGTTCCAGTTAAGTTCTCAAGGCGCGTTGGTAACTGCTGACGGGTATACCGTTCAGCCTGCAATCACAATTCCTCCAAACACTCAATCCATTACGATCGCCAAAGACGGCACCGTATCAGTGACCCTGCCGGGTACTTCGACGCCATCAACTTTGGGCCAATTGCAGTTGGCTACCTTTGTTAACCCGACCGGTTTGCAGAGTCTAGGCGGTAATTTATACGCGGAAACGGCGGCATCAGGAGCTCCTCAACTTAATAACCCTGGGACCACTGGCACCGGTGTCATCAATCAAGACTTCATTGAAACATCAAACGTCAATGTGGCTGAGGAATTGGTAAATATGATTGTTGCACAACGATCATATGAACTGAATTCACGAGCGATCACCACTTCTGATCAAATGCTTCAGAATCTGACTCAGATCGGCTGAACGGCACCGACTGGTTAGTCAAAGCGCGGCAATTATTGCCGCTTTTTTTTTAGTATGCCTCTTCCTTGACCAATCTCGAATCCTATTGATGCTGTTTATGTAATGTATTCAATATGTTGTATTTGTTGGCATGTACATTGCATAGTATCTTTATGGCAGCGGAGCAGTTTTTTTGGGAAGAGGTCATGTTTAAAAGTATTCTTTGTTTTCTAATGGCCATGTTGTCGATCGCACTGGGTGGTTGCGCTGAGACGCCATCGACCAATATCAAGAAGCCACTTACCGTAAAGCCGGTTGCAAGGCCGGTCACCATGGTGAATGACGGCGCCATTTATCAACCGCAACAGGGAATGAGCCTGTTTGAAGACCGACGCCCCCGCCATGTTGGCGATACCCTGACGGTCAATTTGGTGGAAAACATCCAGATCACCCGGAATCTTGATAACAAGCAAAATCGTACCGGGAATGCCACAGTGAGCGTGCCTTCGCCCACTATTCTTGGCTACTCAAATATTATTGGCGCCACGAATGTGGCACCGAATTCGGCAGCCAATTCTGAAGTCAAGGCAGCGGTCACAAACAACAACCAGATCACCGGCGGCATCACCGTGACCGTGGTTGAGGTATTGGATAATGGCAACCTGAGTGTGGCGGGCGAAAAGCAGGTCGCACTAGACAATGATACCCAATACATCCGGCTGGCAGGGGTGGTCAACCCGAACGATATCGGCGCGGATGGCACGATAGATTCGACAAAAGTCGCTGACGCTAAATTTGAATCCAAGAGTGCGACAGGTATAGATCGCTCCAACCTGATGAGCATGATGGCGCGGTTCTTTATCTCGTTGTTACCATTCTCTTACTAAGGAAACTAGCGTGCCAAGGCGAAGCAAAATATGGAGTATGAACGCTGGGTTGATTAGGGCGTTTGTCGTCTTATTGATAGGCGTCATGTTGAACAGCAGCGTACTCGCTGACCGAATCAAGGATATCGCTGATATGGCCGGGGTGCGGTCAAATCAGCTCGTTGGATACGGTCTGGTCGTCGGCCTTGATGGGACGGGTGCCACTAGTCAATTTGCACAAAAAAGCATCATTTCCATGCTTGGTCAGATGGGGGTGAATCTGCCCCCTGGCGACACGATTTCCCTGAAAAATGTTTCGGCTGTCATGTTGACTGCAGTGCTGCCGCCATTTGCCCGTCCTGGTCAGCAGATCGATGTCACGATTTCTGCCTTGGATAACGCCAAGAGCCTGCGTGGAGGAACTTTGCTTATGTCTCCGCTCAAGGGTGGGGATGGCCAGATTTATGCCATGGCTCAAGGAAATGTGCTGGTGGCAGGGGTAGGGGCCTCGGCAAGTGGATCCAGCCAGCAGGTCAACCATCTGGATGCGGGTCGTATTCCCAACGGCGCCACTGTGGAACGGGCTGTTCAGAACCGATTCGGACAAGGCGATACCATACAGATCGAACTCAAGGAAACCGATTTCACCACGGTCAACCGTGCAACTCAGGCCATCAACAAAGCATTCGGCGAGGGTACTGCTATTCCTTTGGATGGCCGCCTCATCCAGATCAAGGCGCCAGCTGAGCCTGGGCCACGGATTGCCTTCCTGTCCCAACTGGAGAATGTCAGTCTGGACCCGGGGATACCTACCCCAAAGGTCATCATCAATCCGCGAACTGGCTCGATTGTGATGAATCAGTTGGTGACCCTGGATAAGTGCGCTATCGCTCATGGCAACCTCTCCGTAACGATTAACAGCGAGCAACAAGTAAGTCAGCCTGGCGCGCTTTCGAAAGGTAGGACGGCCGTAACACAGAAAGCAGACATCCAGGTCAAAAGCGACAAGGGTGAATTGGTGGTTGTACCCGCTACTGCTTCGTTGGGCGATGTGGTCAAGGCCTTGAATGCCGTCGGGGCCACGCCGCAAGATTTATTGGCAATACTGCAGGCCATGAAGGCTGCAGGTGCGCTTAAGGCCGATCTGGAAGTGATCTGATGCTATCAGGCGCTGACCTTTCCAACCAACTCTCATTCGACGTACAGGGTGCGGCGGCATTGCGAATGCGTGCTGCCTCCGGTGATCCAGCTGCGCTGAAAATAGCGGCCAAGCAGTTTGAGGCAATGTTCGTTCAGACGATGATGAAGACGATGCGCGAAACTCATTTCACGTCAGAGGGGGATGTGTTTGGCGACAGCAACAGTCTGAAGCTGTACCAGGAATTACTTGATCAGCAATGGGCCCAGAACATTGTCGCAGGCAAAGGCTTGGGGCTGGCTGACATGCTTGAGAAGAGTTTGGCAACGAAAGCAGGAGTTGCCGCAACGCCACAGGATGGGGCTGCAGCACAGGCTCCAGGCCGGGATGCCAAAGTGAGCACAAGTTCAACCGCAGCGCCTCATTCAGTCAGCGCTACTGCGTCAGCGCCCGCTCAAGTCCAGTCTGGGCCCCTGGTCTTCCCTCAGGTCGATCATGCAAGTCCCGATTCATCTGGCAGAGAGACAAAAAAGGAACGAGCGACTGATCGTAGGCAGCATTTCGTTGATTCTATGCTGCCGTACGCCCAGATTGCTGAAAAGGAGTCTGGTATCCCTGCCCGCTTTGTCCTGGCTCAGGCCGGGTTGGAGTCCGGTTGGGGGAAAAAGGAGATCATGACTGAAGACGGTACGGCTAGCCATAACCTGTTCGGCATCAAGGCAGATGGCGGCTGGATCGGGAAGGTCGTAAGTACGATTACGACTGAATATCGCCAGGGGCTGGCCATTAAAGTTTCTGCCAAGTTCCGTGCCTATGCGAACTATGCGGATGCGTTTACTGACTATGCACGTTTGTTGAAGCGGCGCTATCACGAAGCTGTTTGGGCTGGAAATGATGCACAAGCCTTTTCAGTAGGAGTGGCAAAAGGGGGTTATGCAACGGATCCTTCCTATTCTGAAAAGCTAAAACGAGCAATTCACAGTGTTTCATTGGCTGGTGCATGACAGCGATGTCTTTAATGATTTTGCATACCTGGCCGTTATAAGGCTATGAGAAACGGAGATTGAAATGGCATCCGGCTTATTTGGAATCAGCCTCTCAGGGCTTAGTGCAGCGCAGGCAAATCTAAGCACGACTTCGCAGAACATTGCCAATGTGAACACGGCAGGGTATCACCGTGAGACGACAAACCAGGTTAATTCTGCTCCGCAATGGACCTCTTCCGGGGTCGTCGGAAGCGGCGTTGAGGTCGCTAGCGTAACCCGAGCCTACAGCAGTTTTCTGGAAAACCAAGTCACTTCGAGTCAGACTCAACTCTCCAGTTACCAGACTTATAATCAATATGCGACGCAGTTGAATTCACTCCTGGGTGATCAGAATAGCGCCCTTTCTTCATCACTGTCTGACTTCAACTCCAATCTCCAGAATGTGGCCAACGACCCGACTTCCACAGTCGCAAGGCAAACGCTGATCTCTTCAGGAAATGCGCTTGTAGGCCAGTTCCAGGCGGTCAGCAGCGGCCTCAATAGTATCCAGCAAGGTGTAAATCAACAGGTCCAGACGATTGCCAGTCAGGTCACCTCATACGCCAAGAGCATCGCCGCTCTGAATGTGCAAATCACTGCAGCGCAGGCCTCCAACAGCAGCAACGCAAACACCCTGATGGATCAACGAGATGAGTTGGTTTCCCAGTTGAATCAATTGGTCAACGTTAATGTCGTCAACCAGTCTGGCAGTGGCTACAACGTGTACATCGGCAATGGTCAATCTCTGGTTGCGGGCTCCCAGGCCAACAGCATGTCGACGGTTGAAAATCCATCAGACCCGTCTCAATTGCTGCCTGCAATAACTGTCGGCAACAGTCAGGCTACGCTGACTTCCGCACAGATTACCGGAGGCCAGCTTGGTGGACTGCTCGCCTTTACAGACCAAATGCTTAATCCGACGCAGGCTGGGTTGGGTAATGTCGCCAACACACTGGTAACCCAGATCAATTCTCAAAGCGTACAGGGATTTGATCTTTCCGGAACACAAGGGACCGCCTTCTTCAATATCGGTCAAGGTCCTCAACCGATTGTTGCCAGTACTGGCAACACTGGCACTGGAGTGTTTACCCTCAGCCTGACCGACTCGAGTCAGGTGGCCAATGAAAGTGGCAGCTATACATTGAGTTTCAATGGCACCAATTACTCTCTTTCGGATGGCACAACAAGCTACTCAAATAGCACTATCTCCGGTTTGAACAGTTCATTGACCTCGGCTGGGCTGGGCTTCAATGTCAACATGATTACCGGTGCCATGCAAAGCGGGGACAGCTATACGATCACTCCCTCGGCTTTGAAGAACGTGATTCCAGGACTATCAGTCGCGATCACCAATCCAAGTCAGATTGCGGCGGCTGGTCCAGGCATTACTTCGGCTTACAATGGTTCGACAGCTGGCGTCAATATCGTGGCTTCAGGTGCGCTGCCTTCATCGGCAAACCCACCTTTGACACTTACCTATAATGCTTCAGGGACCATTACCGCCGTGGATTCGGCCTCGCCTCAGAATTCCTATGGCCCGTTTACATATACATCAGGCAACCCGCTCAGTTTTGATGGTGTTTCGGTAACGATCACCGGGGCACCTGCCAACAACGATACCTTCACCCTTTCGAGCAACCCAGGGGTCTCTGCCGGAAATGGCGATAACAGCAACGTGCTGATGATGGCTGATGCAAATAATCTGAATACCCTGAAGACGGCGTTCAATCAGATGGTGGCCCAGAATGCGACCCTGACCAATTCCGCAACCACCAATCAGGAAACGTTTCAAACGTTGACCAACCAGGCAACTCAGGCGCAGCAATCGTTTTCCGGCGTCAACCTTGATACAGAGGCAGCCAATCTGATCCAGTATCAGCAGGCTTACCAAGCGGCGGCGAAATCCCTGCAGGTGGCTTCAACCCTGTTCAATTCGATTCTGACAGCAATCCAGTAGTAGGAGGCCGATATGACGATCAGTTCAACCACCTTTTATACCAGCTCATTGAGTGGAATACTCAACCAGCAGTCATCGATCTCGAACCTGAACCAGCAGATTGCTTCAGGGAACAAGTTGCTGACAGCTGCGGACAACCCGGTTGTAGCCAGTCAGATCATGTCGCTCAACGACTCTGTCTCACTGAGCACACAGTACACGGCTAATCAGCAGAGCATCAGTCAGAATCAAAGTGAAGAAACCACCATCCTTAATCAGTTGCAGACTGACCTCGCCAGTGCTCAGCAGAGTCTTTCATCGGTCAATGCCAGCACAGACCAGACCACAAAAAACTCTGCTGCAGCGACATTGAATGGGTTGTATCAACAAATTGTCGATCTGGCCAATTCCCAGGATACCAACGGTAACTACCTGTTTTCCGGATTGAGTAGCAATGTGAAACCTTACAACCCGACTACGGGTGTCTATTCCGGAAACGATGGCACACGTCAGGTGCAAATCAGCCAGGGGCAGACTGTTCAGGCCAACGATAGTCTGAGTACGGTCATGCAGGTGCAATCCAGTGCCAGTGTGAATGGTGGTTCACCGACCAGCACCCTCCTGACAAATATCAACCAAGCCATTCAAGCTCTTCAAGGCACGACTACATCGGCAACCGCACTGTCCGATGCCTACACTTCCGTCACCAATGCACTGTCCAGCCTGCAGAGTGTTCAGTCGTCCTTGGCTGGCAGGCAGCAGCAGGTTGTGAATCAACAGAGTTTGACCAAGCAACTCACTGCCACCGATCAGAATACGCTCAGCAATCTAAGTCAGGTCGATCAGGCCAGCGCGATTGTCGAACTTCAATTGCGACAAACTTCCCTCCAAGCGGCCGAAAGCGCCTTCGCATCAACCTCAAAACTTTCCATCTTCAACTACCTGTAATTTCCTTCAGGCTGGCCCGGATCAGGGCCAGCCTGGCTTCCAGTCCCTCCGAGACTTTCTCCACCCTCAGTTTGTCCTGACCGGCCAGCTTGTATTCGCGCTTGGTCTGGATGAGCTTGATCAGTCGTGCCGGGTCGATCGGCGGGTTGGGGATGAACTGGATACTGAGCGCCCGGTCTGCGGCATCCAGCTTCTGAATGCCCATGTCCT
>Ga0187820_1000148_pt1 | contig 14314 bp, 6 predicted proteins | sample NC_wetland_sal_i_19_FD_132409 | JGI IMG/M metagenome (GOLD analysis project Ga0187820, IMG submission 132409) | Wetland sediment microbial communities from Neuse River Estuary, North Carolina, USA - SO4_5 | ecosystem: Environmental > Aquatic > Freshwater > Wetlands > Sediment | place: USA: North... | reverse complement strand
TGCCGAGCCGACCAGCGGCCTGAGAAAGGAAAGGGGATCGATCGTCGAGTTTGCTGAAAAAAGGGCGCAGCACGCTGCGCCCCTTCAAAGGCAACTTAGGGCAAGGACTTAATAGATGTCGTATTGCTCCCAGTGGAGGGTGGCGTCGGACTGGATAATGATGTGTTTGTGCGAGGTTTGCTCTAGCTCGTCCATTAACATGGATTCGCGGGTCTTGAGAGCTTTCGCGATCTCCGGATGAACACGAAGGGTGAGGTTTGGGCCCTCGTGGTCGGCGGTGGCCATCTTGCGCGCTTCGGATTGGATTTCGTAGCAAAGCGTGGGGATGGACTTGACCATGCCTGAGCCAGTGCAATAGGGACAGGGCTGGCAGAGAACGCGCTCGAGCGCCTGCTTGGTACGTTTGCGCGTGATGCAGACAAGACCGAACTCGTTGAAGGAGAGCGCCTTTGACGGAGCTTTGTCTTGTTCGAGAGCTTGCTGCAACGCGGAGAGAACTTTTTCGCGGTTGCGGCGCTCCTCCATGTCGATGAAGTCGACGACGATGATTCCGCCGAGGTCGCGGAGGCGGATTTGGCGGACGATTTCTTTTACGGCTTCGAGGTTAGTTTTGACGATGGTGTCCTCGAGGCGCGTGGAACCTTTGCCGACAAATTTGCCTGTGTTGACGTCGATGGCGACGAGGGCTTCGGTGTGGTTGATGACGATGTAGCCGCCGGATTTTAGCCAGACTTTGGCGCGCAAGGCTTTGTCAAGCTCGTGCTGGATGCCGAACTCTTCAAAGATCGGGGTTTCCTTGGTGTAGAGCTTGACCTTGTTGACGAGTTTGGGCTGGAAGCGGCTGACGAACTCGACGATCTTGCCGTACTCCTCTTCGTTGTCGATCCAGATGCCGGTGAAATCGTCGCTGACGTAATCGCGGAGGATGCGCTCGACGAGGTTGAGGTCGCGGTGGAGGAGCGCGGGAGATTTGCGCTGCTCACTGCGCTCCTTGATTTCGTTCCAGGACTTCCCGAGGAACTCGATGTCGGAGCGGATTTCGTCGTCGGTGGCACCGCCAGCGGCGGTTCGAACGATAAAGCCGCCGGGATAGACATTGCCGGCCTCGCTGACGAGGCGACGGAGGCGCGAGCGGTTTTCGGCGGAAATGATTTTGCGCGAGACGCCGGTGTGATGGACTGTCGGCATATAGACGAGGAAGCGGCCCGGCAGTGCGACATGGCTGGTGATGCGCGCGCCCTTTTTGCCAAGAGGTTCCTTGGCGATTTGGACGACGACGTCCTGGCCGGCTTTCAACATTTCGGAAATTAATTGCGGGCGGCGCGGCGGACCGGAATGGCAATGACCGCGGTCGTGGCGTGGACCGCCCGGGCCGCTGGGGCGGCGTTCGAATCGTGGACCGGAAGGACGGTCGCCGCGATCGGGACGGCCACCACGACTATCCGGACGGCCACCGCGACCCCGATCGCGATCTCGTCCGCCACGTTGCGGGCGCTGGAAACGGGCGCGTGGATTGCCGCCGATACGAGCGGAATCACGCGGGAAATCTTCGCGAGGAGAGGACGGGCCGCCGATACGCGGAGAGCGGGTTTCGCCAGGGAGAAGAATGACGTCGTCTTCGATTATTGCGGCTTCCGCGACGGGCTCTCCCGCGGAAGCCCCCACAACCTCTGCTTCGGTGTGTTCGAGCACGATGTGTTCGGAGTCACCGAGGGCGACGACGTGCTCGGCGCTTTCGTGTGCGGCGTTAGCTTCGAATTCGGCGCGATCGGCGGCACGGCGTGCTTCGACTTCGGCGGATTCTTCTTCGGAGAGTTCGGACTCGGCAGCGGCTTGATCTTCCGCGGCGTCGAGTTTGGCTTCCTCTTGCCGCTCTTCTTCTTCGGCTTCTTCTTCCTCTCCCTCGGAGAGTTCGGCTTCAGCGGAGGCGCGAATTTCCTCGGGCTCGTCTTCTTCGAATTCGGCGCCGCCGGCGAGAGCATCGGCATCGGCGTGCTCTGAAGTTTCCTCGTGTTTTGCCTCCGCCAACTCGGAAGAGAGAGACACGGACTGTTCTTCGCTGAGTTCAAGTTCGGGGCGGAGCGGCGGGGCGGAGGTCGAAGAAAGTAACTCAGCTTCGTCTGCAAGGATTGGTGCCGCGAGAGATGACGCGGATTCTTCGCTGGCGCGATCCGGTATAGACGCGACGTCGGCTTCAGATCCGGCTTCGGCGAGAAGCCAGCGAGGGAGCCCGCCGGAGAAACGGCGGGGAACATTGCTTCCTACGGGTCCAGGTCCTGTGGCCGGGACGGGAGAGGTCAACCCAGCGGACGGACGCGAAACCGTGTCTTCGATTTCGGGTTGTGGCTCATGATAATCCCGCTCGATGACCGGCGGTGGAGGAGCGGCGACGGGCTTGCCACGATATTTGGCGAGAGATTCGCCGGGGAGAAGAATGGGCTCTTCGACTGCCCCCGTCGAAGCGGAGGAACCGGCAGATTCCGGCGGGCGATGGTCGAAGCCGCGTTGTGCGGGGCCACGTGGTTCGAAACCGCGCGGCTGGCCGCCGCGATTCTCCGAGCCGCGCTGATCGCGGCCGCGATTATCGTAACCGCGCGATTCGTTACCGCGAGAATCGCCGCCTTGCGGAGAGGCGTATTTGGAAGGCGGGAGATTGCGACCGCCAACGCCCGGACCCTGCGACGGGCGTCCGCCGCGATGGCGTCCCCCACGGCGGCCCCAGCGGCCGCCACGGCCACGATCACCGCCTCGATCTCCGCCGCGGCCGAAATTTTGGCCGCCGCGATCGCCGCCACTCGAGGAGCGCGGAGCATAGTTCTGAGTGGGATTATAGTGGGGCGAAAAGTTTTGCGGAGCGGAGGCGTTGGATTCGGGCTGGCGCTCGTCCGGGTTGTGGTGCGCATCGTCGTGGCCTTCGTCGTGAACTTCGGCGATGTGAGCGTCAGCGATTTCGCCTTCCGTGACGGGCTCCCCGACGACGCCGGGTTGCCCGTCGTGCGAGAAAGAATCGCGAGGAGCGGATTCATCGTGGAATGATTCGTGCGAGGCTTCTTCGCCGTGAAATTCGTGCGTGGGAACTTCCTCATGCCCATGCGCGGAAGTTGCGTGCGCGAGCGTTTCGCCGGGAAGCAGCTCGACGACGTTGGAGGGCGCGGGTGAATAGGCAGGAGCAGCGGCCGGCTGGTCCGTGTGCGCATGGCCGTGGTCATAGTCTTCAAGATTTTCAAAGACGTCGCTGACGTAGAGGAAAGCATCGCCGTCGAGGCCGATATCAACGAAAGCGGACTGCATGCCGGGGAGGACGCGGGTGACTCTGCCTTTATATATACTGCCGACGAGGGCGAACTCTTTTTCGCGCTCGATGTAAATTTCGACTAGCTGACCTTCTTCCAGAATCGCGACCCGCCGTTCGTGGGAGGCCGCGGAGATAACCAATTCTTTTGACATGAAAACTCCTGACTGTTGGTGACGCCGGCTGAGCCGGAAGTCACTTTTCTGTGCGGCCGCAAAGGGCCGACAGGACGCATCGCCGCAGGGTTTTGGGCGTGGGAGGTCCGAGAAAACGGGGCCGGCCCGGTTTGCACCGGGACACACGCAGGCCACACTACTATCGAGATGGCTTTACGTTCGAAGCCGGAGGGGAAATTCCTCTTGCTTGCGAGGCTGATCCGTTGCCGGAGAGCTTCCGGGCCAACGGCGGACGATGCTGTCCTCACTCTAAGATCCTTGTTCCTATGGCCCAAGCTTACTGAGGCCACTATTACCAACCCGGCGGGATTTGCCTGAGCAAAGACCCTGCGCGGGACTGGCGGCGGATTCAGTTAACGAAGCGGCGAAGCCGAACATTCATAACCAGACCAATCGCCAGGAATACAAACAACGTAGCGGAACCCCCGTAACTCATGAGAGGAAGCGGGATGCCGGTCACGGGCATAGCACCGATGACCATCGCCACGTTTACCAAAACATGAAAACCAAGCGCTGCTGCGACGCCCATTACAAGAAACATTCCGGCGCGGTCTTTCGCGCGCTGAGCGTTCTGTACTAAGCGTAACAGAAGAGCCATGTACAGCCCAAGGGCAAGCAGCACGCCTTTGAAGCCCTGCTCTTCCGCCCAAGCCGACATGATGAAATCGGAATAACGGACGGGGATGTAGCCGAGCTGGTTTTGCGTACCGTTGCCAAAGCCTTTACCCCAGAAGCCGCCGGAACCGACGGCGATCTTGGATTGTAGAACTTGATAGCCGGAACCCTTGGCATCCTCTTCTGGGTGCATGAACGACGTAACTCTTTCCTTTTGGTAGGGCTTCATGACCTTCCACGCAACGGGAAGCATCAAAAGCCCGATGAGCGCGATGGCCGCAGCATGCTTCCACTGCAAGCCGGCAAGAAATGCGCCGACAACCAGTAAGGGCATCAGCACAAGCGCGGTGCCTAAATCGGGTTGCTTGAGAATCAAAGCCAGCGGCAGCCCGACGATGAGCGCTGCCTTTATCAAATCCTGGAGCGAAAGCTCATCGGTGCGTACCTCCGCAAAGAAGCGCGCCAACACGATGATTATAATCAATTTGACGAGTTCCGACACCTGAAGAAATTCGCCGAGGATGGGTATCCAGCGTTTGGCGCCGAAGCGGGTATGGCCGAAGGCGAGGACGGCGATGAGCGCCGCAATGCCAATGAGATAGAGGATGGGAGCCTGGTCGAGGATCAAGTGGTAATCCAGGCGAGAGAGCGCGAACATTAAGATGAAGCCGACGAGTAGCCAGCGAAGCTGCTTGTTCTGCATTCCGGCCAGGGAGCTGCCGTGCGTGGCGGAATAGATCTCGATCACGCCGAGGGCGCAGATGGCAGCAAGGATGGCCAGCAGCCACCAATCGTAGTCGCGAGTTCCGGGCGCGTCTTTCATCGGAAATTGACAGTCGAAGGTTGAAAGTTAAAAGCCAGAGCTAAGACCTCAAGAATTACCTTTGTCTTTGCAACCTTTGCGTTGCTTATACTGCTTCTTCCGCCTACACATTTTGCGACGCAACCAAAGCCTAGCGATCTGGATCGACGACGGCAGCGTGAGCAGGCACTGCAGTCGCCGCCGCGGATTTCACGACTGGCTGCGTCTGAATCGCTGCCGCGGCTGCCGCGCCACGTTCCAAATCATACCGCTTGTTGCCAGCGTTGAGTTGTCCTTGTGACTTCTTGGCCTTCTTATCGTAATAGGCCTTGATGACGTCGCGTGCGACCGGTCCCGAAGCTTCTCCGCCGTGCTGTCCGCTTTCCTGGACCAGAACCGCGACGACGATTTCCGGGTTGCGGCGCGGCGCGTAACCTACAAACCAGGCATTGTCGTCAAATTTTTTCTGTTTGGCCATGCGATCGCGCGTGGCATAGCCAATCACCTGGGCGGTTCCCGATTTTCCACTTAGCTCGATACCTGCGAGCCGCAATTCGCCACCCGTGCCACCAGGCTCGTTGACGACACCGTACATGGCGTCGGTGATTTTCTGGACGGTCGAGTCCGAAATTGGGAAGCTCACTTCACCCACGTTTTGCGCATCTTTCAAGAGATGCGGCTGCTTGAAAACGCCGCCCATGGCGATTCCGCCGATCATGCGGGCGAGCTGGAGCGGAGTGGTGGTTACGGCACCTTGGCCCACGGCAACAGAGATGGTTTCGCCGGCGTACCACTTCCTATGAAAGACGCGTTCGACCCATTCCTCGGAAGGCATTAGCCCGGGCTCTTCAGAAGGAAGATCGATACCAGTCTTGTGTCCAATGCCAAGTTTGCTGCCGTAATAGGCAAGCCGGTCAATGCCCAGCCGCATGCCCACGTTGTAGAAGAAAACGTCGCAGGAGTGGAGGATAGCTTCGTGCAAATCCATCACGCCGTGCGATTTGGCTCCCTTTTTCGACCAATAAACCCAGCATTTGAACTGGCGGCCGTAAAAAGTGGCGTAACCGGGACAGAACGCGGTGAAGCTTTCGGGGGGAATCTTGTCTTCCAGCATGGCGGTAGCGGTGACGATTTTAAAAATGGAGCCGGGAGCAAGTTGCGCTTGAATCGCGCGGTTCAAGAGAGGATGAAGAGGGTCGTCGTTCAGCTTTTTCCATTCTTCCGGGGAAATGCGAACCGCGAAATCATTGGGATCGGGAGTGGGACGGCTGACCATCGCGAGGACTTCACCGGTGCGCGGATCAAGCGCGACGACGGCGCCGGGGCGCTCTCCGAGAGATTGTTCTGCTACCGTCTGCAGGTCGTAATCGATGGTGAGCTGAATCTGCTTGCCGGGGATGGGCTCCTGTTCGGTCAACTGGCCTAAATCTTTCACTTCTTTGCCAACGCTATTGACGATGACGCGGCGCATGCCGTCGGTGCCTGTGAGGATGCTGTTGTACTGGCGTTCGAGACCGGATTTTCCAGCGAGGTCTCCGGGGCGGAGCTTACCATTGCTGGTTTCGATTTCCTGCTCGCTAACTTCGCCGACGTACCCGCTGGCGTGGGCCATGAATCCGTTAGGCAAATAGCGGCGACGCTGGACCATCAACATTTCGAGCAGCGGAATATCGGAGCGGTGCGACTCGATGAAGGCGACGTCGGCGTTTGTGGCTTCCGGCTTAATGACAATGGGTTGGAACTTCGGAAGATTTTTGGTGCTTTCGAGCTGGTCCTTCAAATCGCTGAGGGGGATGCCCAGGCCATCGGAAATGGCGGAGAGATTTTTGTCGATGAGAGCGGGATCATCACGGAGGAGAAGCACGCTAAAAGAGGGGTAGTTGTCGACGAGCACGCGCCCATCACGGTCCAACATGCGGCCACGAGGGGCGATGATGGGGATGGCGCGAACGCGATTGCGCTCGGCCATTTGTGAGTATTTATCGGAGTCGACGACCTGGAGTTTCCAGAAGCCAATGAGCAACAAGCCGACCATGCCCACGATGACGTAGGAGGCGATGGCCAAACGGGCCTGAGGCAAACGATTGTCGTTGCGAAACCAGTACGACACGAAAACCCCGCGCGCGAGTCTTTCTTGTTTCGGCCGTCAAACGGACGGCGCAGTCCTCAGGGCTGTTCTTCGCCCATCCCGCGAGAGACCGGGACATGCTCGCGTCACGAAAAAATTCACAGCGTGGGTTCCGAAATTTCCGTCGAAAACTTTTCTCGAAAAAATATGAAAAATTTCCCAGGAGATCCCGAATCACTGCCGGACTCGAGCTGCATCAGGTGCGGTAGCAAGGCAGCAAGGTCAATTCCAACGTAGCACTTGGGAGTAAGGGCCGCAAGCCGTCCCGAAGTACAGTTGCTTGGTCAATACCTAACAAACCGCAGACCCGAGGCCGGAGATGGCGGGTGGGCCAACGGGCGATTTCTGAATGAACAGCTCATTCGTAGCGCAGGGCAACCATAGGGTCGACGCGCGCGGCGCGGCGCGCGGGAATATAGCACGCGACGAGCGCGACGATGGCCAGAAGAGTGGCTACGGCCGCGAAGGTTTCGGGATCCGTGGGCGTCACCTGGAAGAGCAGGCTGGCCATGAGGCGAGTTAGGGCGAAAGCGCCAGCGATGCCAATCGCGATGCCGAGGAAGGCGAGCTTTGCACCGTGGCCTACTATCAGGGCGAGGATATCGCGCTGCTGCGCGCCAACGGCGACGCGCACGCCGATTTCGTGAGTGCGCTGGCTCACGGCGTAAGCCATCAAGCCGTAAATTCCGACCGCTGCGAGAATTAGCGCGAGAGCGGCGAAGAGCCCGAGCAGCAACATATTGAAACGCTGCTGCGCAAGCGACTCGGCCATCAAGCCATCCATGGATTGAACATTACTGACGGGAATTTGCCGGTCGACGCTCCAGACTTGTTTTTTTACTTCGTCGATCAAGCCGGGAGTGGGGCCAGGAGTACGAATGGCGAGAGTCATCCAACGGCGCCAGGATTCATCGGATTGCGAGAATGGGGCGTAGATGGCGGGGTCCACGGGCTGGTTGAGGCCCCAATATTTCACGTCTTGCACGACGCCGACGATGGTCATCCAATTGCGAGGCGGCTTCGAGCGCGCCCAATCGATGCGCGCTCCGAGAGGATCTTCATGCGGAAAGAATTTTTTGACGAAGGTCTCGTTCACGACGGCGACAAGCGGCTGGCCTTCGCGATCCGTGTCCATAAAGGCGCGGCCGGCGCGGACGGGAATTTGCATCACCCGGAAATAATCACCCATAACGGAGAGAGTTTGGGCTTCGGGTTCCGTGCCCACGGGAACCGGCGGGCGGCCGTCGATGACGAAGTTATGGTCGAGATAATTTTCTCCGAAAGGAATGTCCGTAATCATGGCCGCATAGACGCTGGGAAGGGAATTGAGGCGAGAGAGGAGTTCGCGGCGGAATTGCGTTTGCAGAGGAATTTCCGAATACCGCGATACGGGCAATTGGAGGTACATGGTCATTATATTTTGCGGATTGAAGCCAGGATTCAAGGAGCGCAGGCGCGAGAAGCCCTTGATAAGCAGACCAGCCCCTGCGAGGAGAACCAGAGCGAGAGAGATCTCCGCGATAACGAGTATTTTTCTCATCAAATGCCCGGATGGTCCGGTCGTTGCGCTGCGGCCACCTTCTTTGAGCGATTCCGCAAAATCAGTGCGCGAGGCCGCCCAGGCGGGCGCAATGCCGAACACGATTCCTGTGATCAAAGAGACGCCGAAAACGAAGAAGAGGACGCGGCCATCGAGCTGAACACCGGTAAAGCGTTCGAGCGCGGCAGGTTTCAGCGACAAGAGAAAACTGGCGCCCCATCTGGCGAGCAGAAGACCCGCGGCGCCGCCGATACTGGAGAGGAGCGCGCTTTCCACCAACGCCTGGCGAATGAGCCGGATCTTGCCGGCTCCAAGCGCGGCACGGATGAGAAGCTCCTGGCGGCGGACAGCGTTGCGCGCGACAAGCAGGCCGGCGAAATTCGCGCAGGCGATGAGGAGAACAAATCCCACGGCGCCAAAAAGAACGAGGAGCGCGGTGCGCGAGTCGCGGACCACGAAGTCGTGCAAAGGGAAGAGCTGCGTTTTACGTGTTTTTTCGTTGTCGGGATAGAGTTCCGCCAGGTGGTGGTCGATCGAAGACATGTCCGCTTGCGCCTGGGCGAGCGTGACTCCCGGCTTCATTCTCCAGTAAGAGCGCATGAAATGGACGCCGCGGTAGGTAGCCGCTTCCGGGTAAGCGACCCACAGTGAGACATAGACATCCGGGTGCTCTTCCGGCGGAGCGAATCCTGCAGGCATTACGCCGATCACGGTGTAGTCGTTTCCGGTTAGGGTGACAACTTTCCCGATGACATGCGGGTCAGCGTTGAGGAAGTTTTGCCAAAACTGGTGGCTGATGACGATGACGCGCGGGCCGCCCTTGACATCTTCCTGCGCAGAGATGAAGCGGCCGAGCAGCGGGGGAACACCGAGCGTCTCGAGGAATCCGGCGTCGACGTACCCGGCGTGAATCTGGAGCGGTTCGGCGCCGCTCGTGTAGTCCATTTGAGTGAGATTGATTCCGCCGCCCTCAGAGAAGGCGCGGGTCTGCCGCTGGATGTCGAGGATGTTCATGAGCGAATCGTTTTGCTTCATGGCGACAAGTTGCTGCGGGTCCTTATAAGGAAGCGGAGCGAGAAGGACGCCGTTGATGACACTGAAGATCGCTGTATTCGCGCCGATGCCGAGAGCGAGGGTGAGCACAGCGACGGCTGTAAAGCCGGGATTCTTCAGGAGCATTCGAACGGAGTAGCGGAGGTCCTGCCAGAATGATTCCAGCGACACAAAGGTCCACATTTCACGCGTCCTTTCTTTCAAGCTTGTCTCGTTGCCGAACTGGCGGCGGGCCAAGTAGCGAGCCTCGCTTGCCTTCATCCCACTGGAGAGATTCTTTTCTTCCCGCATCGCCAGATGGAAAGCGACTTCTTCTGCCAAGTCGCGATCCAGATCGCTGCGCTGGAAGAGCGCCTTGAGGCGCAACCACGTTTTGTGCAGCCAGACTTGCATGAGTTCAGGCTCACGACCTCTTCAGTTGGTCTAAGGGCTTAACAAAAAATGTGTCGCTCAGTCATAACGCAACGCCACAATAGGATCCACGCGTGTGGCGCGATATGCCGGAATCAAGCAAGCGGCAAGAGTCACGGCCATCAAGAATGCCGCGACAATCACGATGGTTTCCGGATCATGCGAGCTCACGCCAAATAACAAGCCCCGTAACAATGGAGTGAGTGCCAACGTTGCGACAACGCCGAGCAACACGCCAATGCCGGCAAGCGCAAATCCATGACGGAACACGAGCGACCAGACATCTCCCCCTTTTGCACCGAGGGCCATACGAATGCCGAATTCGCGGGATCGCAGGCTAACGGTGTGAGAAACGACTCCATAAATCCCGATGGCGGCGAGAAAAAGCGCAATGCCTGCAAAAATCGTCACAAGCACCGCGCCAAATTGCTGGCGTGCAACCGACTCTCCCAGCGATTGATCCATGGTAGCGATGTCGGAAAGCGGCAAATCGGGATCCATGCGATGCACGATGTCGCGGATGGCCGAGACTCTGGCGAGCGGATCGCTGTCGGTGCGTACCGCCAACATCATGCTGGAGAAGGGAAGCTCTGCCTGGGGCCAATAACTCATGGGCACGGGAATTTTGTCCAATCCGTCTCGTTTCACATCGGCGACAACGCCGATGATCTGGGAAAAGTCGTTGTGATCCTTCATGTCGATGCGAATCTTTTGTCCCAGGGGATCCTCGCCAGGGAAATACTGGCGCGCCAGAGACTCGCTTACGACGACAACGTGGGATTCGGCGGTCTCTTCCTGGTCGGAAAACGTCCGTCCCTTGAGCAACGAAATCTGCATCGTGCGGAAGAAATCGGAGCCTACAAGCTGTACCTGCGTCAGTGGCTCCGCGCCGCGCGCCGGCGACGGCTTTCCGGCGATGTCAAAGTCAGTTCCGGGTGTCATGCCTGTCAGAGGAAACGAATTATCAATGGTCGCGGCGCGAACTCCGGGTAAACCGCGCACCTGTTCGAGAAGTTGCTGAAAGAAATCGATGTACTGATTGGGCTTCGAATATTTTGTGGAGGGAAGGCTGACACGCAGGGTTAGAACGTTCTTGGATGTGAACCCAGGGTCCACAGAGGAAAGCTTTACGAAGCTGCGCTGCAGCAGTCCGGCACCCGCAAGCAGCATGAGGGAGAGGCTGATTTGCGCGATGGCAAAAACGCTTCGTAGACGCTGCCCTCGAATTCCAGTCTCCGAGCGGCCGCCTTCCCGCAGCGCTTCGGTAAGATTCGTACGAGCCGCGTCGAACGCCGGTGTCAATCCAAACGCCAGGCCAGTCATGACGGAAACTACGGTGGCAAAGACCGCCATGTGCCAATCCATCTGGATCGAACTCACATGCAGGTCTTTGGGGATCAGAAGCACCACAGCTGAGATCGTCCAGCGAGCCCCAAGAATGCCGAGCGCGCCTCCGAGCAACGCGAGCAGAAGGCTCTCCGTCAGCAATTGCCGGGCGATGCGCCACCGGCCGGCACCTAGCGCGCTGCGAACTGCGATCTCGCGCTCGCGGGCCGAAGCGCGAGAGAGAATCAGGTTTGAGACATTCGCGCAGGCAATGAGCAGGACAAAACCAACCGCACCGAGTAGGAGCAAAAGAGTCGGACGTATTGCGCTTGAGAGATCCTGGTGAACCGGCACGAGATTCACTCCCCAGCCCGTTTCGAAATCTGGGTACATCTTCGTTAGGCTTGCAACAAACCCGTCCATCTCAGCTTGCGCTTCCGCCAAGCTCACCGACGGTTTGAGACGACCAACCGCGGTCATCCATCTGCCGCGCGGATTCCCGTCTTGTTCTTTCCAGCCATAGGGCCACCAGAGTTGCGCTGCTTTGCCTGTCAGCGACCCTTGCGGAGAGAAGAGCGTGATGCCCGGGGGCATTACACCGACCACGAGAAAACTTTCGCCATCGAGTCTGATGACCTTGCCGACGACGCTGCGGTCGGCACCGAAGCGCCGCTTCCACAATCCATAGCTCAAGAGCACCTCGTGATTGTGGCCGGGCTTCCCTTCATCGCTAGAGAAATCGCGGCCCAGAATGGGAGAGATTCCAAGCAGCGAAAAAAAGTTCGTGGAAATGCCCTGCGATGGAATCTCCTCGGGGTCTCCGCCCTCGGTGAGCGTCGAAGTGTCGTCAAAAAATGCGGCCATCTGCTCGAAAGCGGTACTGTGCTCCTTCCAGTAGATGAAGTTCGCCGGGGAGACCACGTTGTGATCGCGTCCCTCGCGCGGTTTGGTCTCCCAAATCATCACCACCCTTTGTTCTTGACGATACGGGAGTGCTCTCAGCAGCGCGGAGTTCACGATGCTAAAAACCGCAGTGCTCGAGCCAATGCCCACGGCGAGCGTGAGTATAGCCACCGCTGTAAATGTCGGCTTGTAGCGAAGGAGACGTGCGGAGTGACGGAGATCCTGGAGGAATTCTTCGAACGTTTTGAAAGTCCACATGTCGTGGCTTCTCTCCTTGAAATTTGTCGCGTTGCCGAATTGGCGGCGCGCCGCGTACCGAGCCTCCTCGACGTCGATGCCCATGTGGCGATTTTTTTCCTCCCGCATGTCCAGGTGAAACGCCACTTCTTCTTCCAAATCGCGATCCAACTGCGACCGCTTCCAAAGGCGCTTGACGCGTTGCCAAGTCTTGTTTTGCCACTCTGAAAACATGATCTTCTCCCGAGCGATCTAGGCCGTTTGAAGAATGCGCGCGACGGCGCCGGACATACGCCGCCAGAATTCGGTTTCGTGAGCGAGGCGTTTTCGGCCTGCGGCGGTGAGGGAGTAAAACTTGGCGCGGCGATTGTTGTCTGAAATGCCCCATTCCGCGGAGAGCAGCCCTCGCAACTCTAAGCGGTGCAAGGCGGGGTAGAGGGCGCCCTCCTCGACCTTGAGGACGTCCTCGGAAGTTTGATGAATCCACTCAGCCACGCCGTAGCCGTGCATGGCGCCGCGTGCTAAAGCCTTAAGAATCAGCAAGTCCAAAGTTCCCTGAAGGAGTTCGCCGGGATTCTCTCGCTTTTCTTTCATGAAAAAAGGCCTCTCTTTTATCCATAAGACGTTTATGGGAAGGAAATGTTCCATGGAATTTCTTTGGATCGCAGAAATAATTATGGCGGGTGAAAAGCCTAGCTGCGGCGTCCTACTGCTCGCGATCCAACCGAAGGGCGGCGGCCTGAAAATCGCCGCGAAGTTCGAGCTGGACTCCACGGCGCATCCACCACGCGCCAGACGCGGTCTCAGGTGTGTCCGGCGCGGCTTTGCCTTCGATCCAACTAAGTTTGTATTCGGCTTCGGGATTTAATCCCAGAAGTTGCAAAAGGGGAAAGCCTCGGCCTTCCTGGGTGGCGTTTGCAAAGGCAAAAACGACGGCTTGATTCCTGTCGCCAGAGACCGATTCTGTGGAAGAAAACTCGCTGCCGTCGCGCGGGCTGATGAGCCGGTAGAGATCGCCTTGCACAATCGTTCGTTGCATCGCGTGATAGGCGGCGATCAGCCGTTTGGCGGTTGCAAAGTCCTCCGCTGTCCAATGATTGAGATTGGCGCCAATTCCGAGAGAGCCCTGCATGGAACTCAGCATGCGATAAGCGAGAGATGTGGTGCGCTTGTTGTTGAGCCAATGCGGCGAATCGGTGACCCAAGCCATCATGATTTGCGGCGTGTAGGCGTAAGTGAAGCCGTCCTGCATCGATAGCCGGTCGAAGGGATCTGTGTTGTCCGAGGGCCACACCTCATCGGCGTAGCGCAAAATACCTAGATCGACGCGGCCGCCTCCGCCCGAACAGCTTTCAATCTCGATCTTGGGATGTTTCTCGCGAAGCTCGGCGAGAATCGAGTAAAGATTGCGGATGAACGCAACGTAGACGCGCTTTTGCTCGTCGACGGGAACTTGATCCCAGCCGGGCTCGGCCCAGTTGCGGTTGTAATCCCACTTGAGAAAGGCGATATCATTTTCGGAGAGGAGTTTATCCAGAAATCCTTCGACGTAGTCGCGCACATCGGGGCGAGCCAGATTGAGAACTAGCTGGTTGCGCGACTCGGAACGCGGGCGTCCAGGGAAATTCAGAACCCAGTCGGGATGCTTTCGATAGAGGTCGGAATCAGGGTTGACCATTTCCGGCTCGACCCACAAGCCGAAATCCATGCCGAGCGAATGGACTTTGTCGATGAGCGGCTTCAGGCCGTGGGGAAATTTTTCCGCGTTCACGTACCAGTCGCCCAAACCCGCATGATCGTCTTTGCGCTGGCCGAACCAGCCGTCATCCAT
>Ga0187820_1000147_pt1 | contig 14328 bp, 12 predicted proteins | sample NC_wetland_sal_i_19_FD_132409 | JGI IMG/M metagenome (GOLD analysis project Ga0187820, IMG submission 132409) | Wetland sediment microbial communities from Neuse River Estuary, North Carolina, USA - SO4_5 | ecosystem: Environmental > Aquatic > Freshwater > Wetlands > Sediment | place: USA: North... | reverse complement strand
CCTCGGAATCCCGGCGATCTTCCAGGGGGAGGCCCTCCACGGCTACATGGCCTTCGGGGCCACGAGCTTCCCGCAGGTACTCGGCCTCGCCAGCACCTGGGACACCGACCTCGTCCAGCAGGTCTTCACCGCCGCCGCGGACGAAATGGCTTCCTCCGGTACAAATCAGGCGTTCTCTCCGGTCCTCGATTTGGCTCGCGACCCGCGCTGGGGTCGCACCGAAGAAACCTATGGAGAGGACCCTTATCTCGGCGCCAGAATCGGCGTGGCCGCCATCGAAGGCTTGCAAGGCGATACTTTTCTAATCGACCGTCACCACGTTCTGGCCACCGCAAAACATTTCACCGCGCATGGCCAGCCCGAAAGCGGCACAAACACCGCACCCGCCAATTTTTCGGAGAGAGAGCTTCGCGAATTTTATATGTATGCTTTTGAAGCCGCCGTCCGTGAAGCCCGCGTCGGCAGCGTCATGGCTTCTTACAATGAAATCGACGGCATTCCTTCTCACGTCAATCGCTGGCTGCTCGATCGCGTCTTGCGTCAGGAATGGGGATTCGGCGGCTACGTCACGTCCGACGGCGGAGGCCTACAGATGCTCTATAAGGTTCACGGCGTCGCCGCCGGCCCAGACGATGCCGCGCGCAAAGCCCTTGCCGCCGGAGTGGACTTCGATCTCTCGGACGGCTCCGTCTTCCGCACCGTGCTCGAACAGGTCAAGGACGGCCGGATACCGCAATGGCAACTCGACCGCGCTGTGAGCCGCGTTCTCACTGCAAAATTCCGCCTCGGCCTTTTCGAAAATCCGTACGTCGATCCGGCTTACGCAGAAAAGGTCACAAATAGTCCGGAACACCAGGCGCTCGCCCTGAAGGCGGCGGAAAAAGAAATCGTTCTATTGAAAAACGAGGGCGCGCTGCTTCCGCTCGATCCCAAGAAATTGAAGACCATCGCCGTGATCGGTCCAGATGCAGCCGACGTGCACCTCGGCGGTTACGCACGCGACCCCGGGCATGGCGTCAGCGTTCTCGACGGCATCCGCAAACGTCTCGGTTCGAATGTGAATGTCCTCTACGCCGAGGGCTGCAAAATCACCACGGGAAAACAAGGCTGGGACGGCTGGTACGAAAATAACTCGGTATTAGCGGATCCTGCTACGCAACAAGCAAGCCTCCGCGCCGCCGTGGAAGCCGCCAAAAAATCCCAAGTCGCAATCCTTGTTGTGGGCGAGACCGAAGCCACCAATCGCGAGGCCTGGTCTGAAAATCATCTCGGCGATCGCGACTCCCTCGATCTGCTCGGCGCGCAAAATCAACTCGTGCAAGCCGTCGTCGAGACAGGCGTCCCCACCGTCGTTCTACTGATCAACGGGCGTCCGCTCTCCATCAATTACATCGCCGAGCACGTTCCGGCCATCCTCGAAGGCTGGTATCTCGGGCAGGAAGGAGGTACCGCCGCCGCTCGCGTTATTTTTGGCGATGTGAATCCCGGGGGGAAACTGCCGATCTCTTTCCCACGTTCCGTCGGCCAGTTGCCCGACTATTACAATCACAAGCCGTCGCGAAATCGCAGTTACGTTTTCACTTCGCGCGCGCCGCTTTTTGCTTTCGGCCTTGGCCTGAGCTACACCACATTCAAGCTTGATAACTTGCGCGTCTCGCCCGAAACGATTCTTACGGGTGGCTCCGTCAAAATTACCGTGGATGTCACCAACACCGGGAGCCGCGAAGGCGACGAGGTGCCGCAGCTCTACATCCACCAGCGCGTGAGCTCCGTCACTCGCCCGGTCCTCGCGCTGCGCGGATTCCAGCGCGTTCATCTCCAGCCCGGCGAAAAGACTTCCGTCACGTTCACGCTCTCGCCGGACGATTTGTCCATCTATGGCGATCGAATGCAGAAAGTCGTCGAGCCGGGCATCTTCGACATTTTTGTCGGTTCCAGCTCGAACACCACTTTGTCCGGACAACTTCAGGTGGCTGCAAACTAGCGCGAGAAAAATTCCGTCTATTTCTCCGGCAGCGATTTGAGGACCGCATCGAGAATCCCGTTCACGAACGAACCAGCTTCTTCCGACGAAAATTTCTTGGCCAGCTCGACCGCTTCGTTCAGGATCACTTTCGGTGGTGTATCCGCGGTGCGCAGCTCGTAAATCGCCAGCCGCAATATCGCCCGGTCGATGACCGCGAGCCGCTCAAGCCGCCAATTTTCCGCCTGCTTCACGATCAACTCGTCGATCGCCGCCGTCTCTTTTACGGCTCCTTCGAACAACTGGTTCGCAAATGCGCGCGTCGAGTCCGTGGCCTTTGCCGCTCGCCAGAATTTCGCCTCCAGTTTCGCGGGCTCCTGCTCGCTCATGTCCCACTGGAACAGCATCTGCATCGCAAATTCGCGGGATTTTGTGCGCAGCGACACGTTACTTGCGCCGCGGCTTTCCGGTGCCGGACGATTTCGGCTGTGCTCCGCGCAATTTTCGCGACAGATGCGCCATTTCAATCGCCGCCAGTCCTGCCTCGAACCCTTTGTTGCCGCCTTTGAGTCCCGCGCGATCGATCGCCTGCTCCAGCGTGTCGCACGTCAGCACACAAAAAATCACCGGCACGCCCGTGTCCATCTGCGCAAGCTGCAATCCGCGCGACGTCTCTGAGCACACATAGTCGTAATGCGAAGTCTCCCCTCTAATCACGCACCCAATCGCAATGAGCGCCTTATAACGCCCTGTCAACGCCAGCTTCTTCGCCGTCAGCGGCAATTCAAACGAGCCTGGCACGCGCACAACGTCCACATCTTTGCCCGCCGCTCCCGCCCGCTCCAGCGCATCCACCGCCGCCGCCAGCAGCCGCTCGGTGATAAAACTGTTGAAGCGGCTCACGACAATCCCAAACCGCAATCCCGCCGCGCTCAACCCGCCCTCAATCTTCCCCGTTTGCATTTCTTCGACTGACTCCCCGTTCTCTGTGCCCTCGGTGTCCTCAGCGCCCTCTGTGTAAAACCCTTCTCTTGTTCTAACCTCGAATCTCTAACCTCTAGAACCTCATCGCCTTAGGTTTCGCCGGATCTGCATAATCGTAAAATCCCCGCCCCGCTTTCCTCCCATTCCATCCCGCCAAAACCATGCGCTTCAAAAGCGGCGGCGAAGCAAATCTCTTTTCATGAAACTCCTCAAACATAATCTGTGAAATGTAATACGTCGTATCCAATCCCACGAAATCCAGCAACGTCAGCGGCCCCATTGGATGCCCGCACCCAAGCTTCATCGAGTTATCAATATCCTCGATCGAGCCCACGCCTTCTTCTAGCGCGCGAATCGCATCCAGCAAGTACGGCACTAGCAGCCGGTTCACGATGAATCCCGTTGAATCGTGCGCCCGCACCGCCGTTTTTCCCAACTTCGCGCCAAACGCCACCATCTCTTCGTACACATCCGCGTCTGTCGCGATCGTCCGCACCACTTCCACCAGCTTCATCACCGGCACGGGATTAAAGAAGTGCAAGCCCACAAATCGCTGCGGTCGTTTCGTCGCCGCAGAAATCTCCGTAATCGTCAACGACGAAGTATTGCTCGCGAAAATCGTCGAAGGAGGGCACATCGCATCCAGCGCTTCAAAAAGTTCTCTCTTCGCAGGCAGCTGCTCAATGATCGCCTCTATAATCAAATCGCAGTCTTTCAAATCCTCCAGCGCTGTCGTCCCGCGCAAACGCCCGCGAATTTCACTCTGCGCCGCCGCCGTCAAATTTCCCTTCTCGACAAGCCGCGCCAAATTTTTCTCGATCCCCTTCAATCCCTTCTCGACAATCTCCGGCGACACTTCGCGCACCACCGTCACAAATCCCGCCGCCGCGCACACCTGCGCGATCCCCGACCCCATCAACCCACACCCCACAACTCCTACTTTTTGTATCGCCATGCCCTGCCTCGTGTGAAATTTTGCTCGGAATCGCCGGATCGCCAGACTCAACCGGCGAAGGCACCCAAAAGTGTATCATCGACCGCTGGGTTCACTCCTTCCCAGCGAGAGTGGCGCGTCCGCGTGAACGCGGCGCTCAGCGAGCCTACGTGAATTCGCGCCTCAAAGGATAGTCAATAATGATGGCGCGCCCATCGGTGAGAGCCTTGACGGAATGTCGCGCGTTGCCGGGCACAATCGCGACGAATCCCGGCCGCGCGATCTCGGCTGTTCCGTCGATAGTCAGCTCCAGCTCGCCCTCGATCACTTCGTAAACCTCTTCCTCTGGATGGAAGTGCTCGTGAATCGACGCGTCGCGCTTAAAATCGTAGTGCGCGAAGGTCATACTCGCCGAGTGGAAGTAGCGCCCATACCAGCCCGGCAAGCGTTCGGTGACTTTGAGTTTGCTGACGTCGACAAAGGGCATAAGGGTCTCTCCACGCCTGCGAACACGCCGGTCATGCTTCTCGTCCGTTCGAAAGGTGCCCGCAAAAATGAGCGGCTCTAGTTTGACAGCGATTCAACGATCATCGCAATCCCCTGTCCGCCCCCAATGCACGCCGTCGCCAATCCGTAGCGCAATCCATTCCGTCGCAATTCATTCAAAATCGTAATCAGCAGCCGCGTCCCGCTCGCCGCCAGAGGATGCCCCAGCGCGATCGCCCCGCCATTCACATTCGTCTTGTCTCGATTCAATCCCAACACTTTCTCCACTGCCAGATACTGTGCCGCAAACGCTTCATTCACTTCCACGCGATCCATCTGCCCCAGGGTTAGTCCCGCCAGCTTCAGCGCTTTCTGCGACGAAGGCACCGGCCCAATCCCCATGATGCTTGGATCCACTCCCGCCGTCGCCCACGCCACGATTCTTCCGAGCGGCTTCAGCCCGCGCTCTTTCGCCGTCGCCTCGCGCGTCACCACCACCGCCGCCGCGCCATCCACAATCCCGCTGGCATTTCCCGCCGTCACAATTCCGTCTTTCTTGAACGATGGGGGCAACTTCTCAAGAGTCTCCATGGTCGTTTCCGGCCGCCGGTGATCGTCCTCGCTCACGACAATCGTCTTTTTGCCCTGCTTCACTTCCACGGGCACTAACTCTTCTTTCATCCGGCACGCTTTGTACGCAGTATCCGCCGCCTGCTGGCTTCGCAATGCGTAGGCATCTGCATCTTTGCGCGTAATGCCGTGCTGCTCGGCCAATTTTTCCGCGGTCATCGCCATGGGCAATCCGCAAAAACTGTCCGTCAATCCCACAAACAACGAATCCTCTAGCGCCCCTCCGCCTAGCCGCAAACCGTTCCGCGCCCCGCGAATCACAAACGGCGCCTGCGTCATGTTTTCCATCCCGCCTGCCAGCACCATCGTCGCTTCGCCCAACAAAAGCCGCTGCGCCGCCTGCGACACCGCCTCAATCCCCGATCCGCAAAGCCGGTTCACCGTCACCGCCGGCGTCTCCACTTTCAGTCCAGCCTTCAACCCCACGTGCCGCGCGCCATAAATCGCGTCCGCGCTCGTCTGCATCACGTTCCCAAAAATCGCGTGGTCAAACTCCGCCACGTCTACTCCCGACCTCCGTATCGCCTCCTTCGAAGCATGCGCCGCCAAATCAATCGCGCTCACCTCCGAAAACGCCCCCGTATACCGCGCCATCGGCGTCCGCGCCCCCGCCACAATCACCACATCCGTTGGAAACATATGTGCCTCATTCCTCCAGGTCCTTCGCCGGATCCGAGTACGTCCAATCTTCAATCGGCGACACAATATCGCCCACAATCTCGAATTGCCCTGCCATAAAACCGAATATGTCGTCTCCTTTTTTCCGCCGGGCACGGCTCAGTTTCGGGGCAACTTGCCGCTGGCCTTTCGTGCCGCGATTGCGCTGCGTAGCCGGTCGTTTTTTCTCTGTCCTCATTCCATCATTTTGCCATGCCGGCTTCGTGCTTTACAGCGGCACGGTCATGCACTACACTGTAGTGCATGAAAACCGAAGTCTATAGCTGGCGCCTATCCAGCGAGTTGAAGTCCGATCTCGAGCGCGCGGCCCGGTACCGGCGGGTCGCATTATCATCAATCCTGGAAGAGGCCGCCCGAAAATGGCTCGCGGAGAGCGCCGCGAACGTCTCCGATGATGAAACTCAAAAAAAACTGCACGCAGCCGTCGAACCTTTTATTGGCACTCTTTCCGGCCTCTATACAGCCGACGCACAATCCATTCGTAAGGTAATCAGGCGTCGCCTCGCGCGTCGCTATGGCCGCTGACGCACTCATCGATTCCGGCGCGATTGTCGCCATGCTGGATAAGGCTGATCCTTGGCATCAGCTCTGCCGAGAAGCATTTCGCCAGCTTCACTTGCCACTGCTCACCTCGGAAGCTGTCCTAACCGAAGTATTCCATTTCGTTGGCGAGACACAATCCAAAATGGAAACCGCCTGGAAATTCGTCCGCTCGGGAGCGCTCGTTCTGGGAAAAATCGACCACGAAGAGTTGCCCCAAATCCACGCGTTGATGTCTCGCTACTGGGACCGTCCAATGGACTTTGCCGATGCCACTCTTGTCCACCTCGCGAAACGCGAGTCCATCTCCGCCATCCTGACCATCGACCACGCCGACTTCACCACATACCGCATCGAAGGCAAACGCCAATTCAAAGTCCTGCCGCTTGACCGTCCTCGCTAGAACCAATCTGACCCTCTGTGATTTCAAATCCTTAGGGTAAATATTCATGCAATCTTGAAGCCCGCGATCCTCCTCCCAACCGGAAGTTTCCTTGTCTGCTGACAGATTTGTCCCATCAAAGAGACATATGTTCCTATGGGGGATATTTCTATATTGGAGAGCTCAACCTTGCCTCCAAGAATTGGCGGAGTCTTGAAGCCGAAACATTCGCCGTCTGAGATAGTCATCCGCGCCTTCTCAAGTTCCGTGAGAAGCCCAAGCGCAAACCACTCACGCTGAGTGTCCTTCTCAGAAGCCAACCGTTGAAACTCAGCAATAGAACCAGCCACCCTGACGATTTCTCCCATCCCGAGCACTAGACGGTGAACCTCTCCATTCTCATCTTGAAGAAACATATCTCCAAAATTGTTCATGGCGATAAGAGCGTAAGGTTTCTGAAGGAGCCAAGCCCAATCTTCCAAAAGTGCTCGGCCAGGCAATCTTTCAATCGAGATATTCGCGCGCATAGCTATTTTCGTAATGTGTTTTCAAACCTTCGGCGTCTCCAGCGTCACCACCGTATCGCCGCCCTTTTTTCGCGCTTCTTCGACGCTGAATTCCGCGCGATTGATCAAGTCCGTCACGATATCTTCGCTGTCGAATTCGTGTTTCGCCACCGCTTCCACGATTCCCGCGCTCAGCGTGATTTGCGTCGTATCCCACGGCGGCCGCAAACCGCTTGCTGCGCGCCGCAACTTATCCGCGAGGTTCTGCGCCCCAGCCAGCGTCGTATCCGGCAAAATAAACGCTAGCGACCAAGACGTATATTTCACCGCAACGTCGTTCTGCCGCACGATGGGCTGCAGCGACCGCGCCAGTTGCTCCAAAAACCGCTCCAGCGGCGATTCACCTTGCTGCCGCAAAATTTCCGCGCCGCGGTCGATTTGCAATATGGTCAGCGCCAGCGGAGTTCCCTGCGTGCGCGCGCGATCCGCTTCCGTCAGCAAACAACTCTGGTACGAGCTGCGGCTCAGCAATCCTGTCCGTTCATCGGAAACGCCCATGCGCCGCACCAGTGAACGCAGCCGCGTGTGGCTCACGCTCATCAGCATCTGATCGCCAATGGCCTGCAGAAAATAAGCTTCGTTGGGCTTCCACTTGTGGGGTTCGGCGTGACCCACGATCAACATTCCCGCGGGTGCCTGCGTCTCTTTGTCCGTGATCATCACGCCAAGCGCCGTCGCAAGCCCCAACTCGGTGAGAATCGATCCCTCCGTCGCGTCGACCACCAATCCGCCAAGCTCGTCAGGCTCCGCTTTCTCCATCTCCGCAAGCATCAGCACAATCTGTGCCCCCGGTGCAGGCTTGCTCGATGGGCCGCAAAATTCCGCGGACATCTCCGGCGGCCGGCCCGGCGCCCCAACCACCGCGATACAGCGCGCTCCGTGCACATGGGATCCCACTTCACTCACCGCGGTGTTCAGCATCGCCCGCGGCGTCTGCTGCCGGAAAATTTTCTGATTGATTTCGGAAATCTTCGAAAGATCGCGAAGTGTTTCCGCGCTGTACACTCCTGTCCGCGTGGTGGGAGAAACCGGCTGGGCCTCGACCACCGGCGCCGTCGGTGCGGCTGCCGCGGGCGCAGCGGGTTCCTGTTTGGGTTTGGCCGCGCCCGGCGGCCACCAATTCGCCACCTGGTACAGATTTTGCAATCGCGCATTGCGCGCTTCTTCGCCGGGAAACATCGCCGCGATTTTTTGCAGCCGCTCGAGCGCCTTGCTCTGCAACGAATACTGCAAAAAAATCTCCGTTTGCACGATCAGGTCTTCCAGCGCCTGGGCGTGCCGCCCTTCCTCCGTGTTCGGCTGCTGGGCCGCTACTCCCGTTCCCGAGCTGGTATTGGATGGCGGCGGCGGCGCAGAGTTCATCGACTTCGCCAGCCTGCCTCCCACGCGCTTCACGAACGCTTCGTCAACGTGCCCGCGAAGCTTATCCATCCGCTCCTGGTTCCGGTAATCGTACGCGTCGATGTCCACCAAACGTTCGAGCGAGTCGCAAGCCTTCCGGAAATCGCCCGCGTTGAAATACACATCGAAAAGTTTTACGAGAATTTCGAAATACTGCGTTTCGCGGTTCAGCTCGTTGTAGACCGAAGCCCAGAATTCCATCATGCCCTGCGAATGCGGGTGCTTGGAAGCAATGGCGTCCAGTTGCGTGGCGAAATCATTTTGCCGCTTGTCCGCGAACATGCGGCGCTTCAGCGTCTGGAGTACGTCCACGCCCTTGGTGGTCTGCGCGGATGCCGTGTACGCATCGGCAAGCTCGAAGAGCCGCTCCGCCCCCGCGTTTTTTTCACGCAACAGTTTTTCGAGAATCTCTCTCGCCCGGTCGAGATTTCCGCCGCGTATCAATGCGTCGCTAAATGTTTCGAGAAAAACTGTATCGCTCTCCGTGGCCGCGAAGGGTTCGAGCAGCGTGGCCGCTTCCGCGGCTCCGTCGCTGCGAAGTTTTGCCTGTGCGTAAAGCAGCGCCACGCTCCGCTCTTGCGGTGCAAGTTTGTAGGCCCGGCCGAGCAACTTCAGCGCATCCGCTTCGGAACCTCCTGCCGTTGCGAGTTGGCCCGCGCGCAGAAAAGTGCGCGCTGCCAGCGCGTTCTTGCCGATCTGCTCCGCGGCTTCCGCCAACCGCAGTTGCCGGCTGAGATTTTCCGGATCGAGCTGCGCGATCCGCTCCCAGCAAAAAAGCGCGTCTTCGTGGCGCCCCAGGTTTGTGAATAGTTCCGCAGCTTTCGTGTACTGATCGATCGCTTCTTCGGGATGATTTTGTTTTTGCTGCAGGAAAGCGTACCGCGCGATTCGTTCCGGGGGTTGGGCGGTGGGGCCGCTTCGCAAAAAGCGGTTGTAGATAGCCAGCGCTTTCGTTTCGTCCTTCGGCTCGATCAGCAGATCGAACAGCAGCCCATAATAGACTGCGGCGCGGTCTTGCTGATCCATTCGCGCGTAGAGATCCCCCAGCGCTTGCGTCGCTTCCTGGTGCTGCGGCGCCTCATCGAGCACTGCCAGGTACGCTTCGATAGCGTCCTCGACGCGGTTCTTCTCGAGGAATCGCTTTGCGCGGTCCAAATGCTTGCTGACGTCTGCGGCCATCCGTCCGGGTTGCCTTTGCTTTGCCTGTCGGCTGACTAGAAAATCGTGCCGGGTCGTGCGAAATGCGAGGTGCCCACGCCCTCGTTCAACTATATACCCCGACCGCAAGCCTCGCAAAAAAAGCGCAACCGCGCCTTGTGGTATCCGGCACGCCCAGGTCCGCCAAATCCGTGGAACCTTTTGCCGTTTCATCCGTCTCCTATGCATGTCATCGCCGATCGGCCTTCATCGGCGGCCAGGAGAACCTTCTTATGCGTAACCTCTTTTCCGACCTTCAACTCGGCTTTCGCATCCTCCTTCGCAACCCCGGCTTCACCGTCACCGCCATCCTCTTGTTAGCCCTGGGCATCGGCGCCAACACCGCGATTTTCTCCGTGGTGAACGCCGTTCTCTTGCGCCCCCTGCCCTACCAGGACTCCTCTCGCATCATGCAGATTTGGCACGTCCCTCCGGCCAAGAGCTTCCCAGGCATGAGCTTGTTCTCCGTCTCGCCCGCAAACTACCTCGACTGGCGCAGGATGAACCACTCCTTTGAAGACATGGCCGCTTATGGCGGCGCTAGCTTCAACGTCGGCGGCAAGGAACGCCCGGAATCCATTCAAGCAGCCCCGGTCGCTGCGGGTTTCTTTTCGATCCTTCGCGTTCAACCCATTCTCGGCCGCGGATTTACTCCTGACGATGACCGTCCCGGCCAGGGTCACGTCGTGCTTCTAGGCAACGCTCTTTGGCGGGAACGATATGGCGCAGATCCCGCTGTCATTGGCCAAAATATCGTTCTCGATGGCGAGCCGTACACCGTCATCGGCGTCATGCCGCGCACATTCAAGTTCCCCAGCTGGGCTCAGCTCTGGACGCCTCTGGCCTGGACCGACGAAAAGCGCGCCGTCCGCGGTAACCACAACTACGACGTTATCGGCCGCCTCAAACCCGGCGTCGACATCCGCGCCGCGCAAGCCGAGCTCAGCGCAATTTCCACTCGCCTCGAGCAGCTCTATCCTGAGGACGACAAAGGCTGGGGCGCCAAGATCCTTACTTTGCGCGAACAAACCGTTGGCGATGTCCGCCCCGCTCTGCTCGTCTTATTGGGAGCCGTAGCTTTCGTGCTCTTGATCGCCTGCGCTAACGTCGCCAATCTTGTTCTCGGCAAAATTCTCGCGCGCAAAAAGGAAATCGCCATCCGCTCCGCTCTCGGAGCCACGCGCGGCGCAATCCTCCGCCTGGTCCTTGCGGAGACTCTGCTTCTCTCCATTGCCGGTGGTGCATTGGGCCTCCTTCTCGCCCGCTTTGGCACCATTCTGATCGTCAAATTCCTCGCCGACCGGCTCCCTCGTTTTGCGGAGATCACTCTCAACGCTCCCGTGCTTGCGTTCACCGCATTTCTCGCCCTCTTCGCGGGCGTCCTCGCGGGTCTTCTCCCGGCGCTGCGTTTTACGAAAACGGACGTCAACGAAGCCCTCAAGCAAGGCCAAAGCCGAGGCAGCTCCGACTCCGGCGGCAGCAAGACGCGCGGTCTTCTGGTTGTTTCCGAGGTCGCTCTCTCACTCGTGCTGTTGATTGGTGCCGGGCTTATGGTTCGCACTCTGTGGGAGCTTAGCAATGTCAAACCGGGCTTCGATCCAAACAGTTTGCTCACCATGACTGTTTCTATTCCCGCCAGTAAATTCACCACGCCGGCCGCGTATATCTCCTTTTTCGAGCGTGTACTTCAGCAAGTTCGCACCAGTCCCGGCGTTGAGTCCGCAGGCGTGATCGACGACCTTCCCATGGGTGACGGCGGTTCGCATCAGCCTGTCGCCGTCGAAGGCCAACCCGTCGTGCCCATGGCCGACCAACCCGAAGTCGACGTCCGCCTTATCAGCTCCGGCTATCTGCGTACCATGCGCGTCCCGCTCCTGAGCGGCCGCGACCTCACCGACGGTGATGTGGCAGGCAGAAATCCCGCCGTGATCATCAGCGAATCCATGGCCAAACGCTTTTGGCCCAACGAAAACCCGCTCGGTAAACATCTCACCCTAACTTTCTACCCGGGTGTGTCCCGTGAAATCGTGGGAGTCGTAGGCGACGTGAAGTTGGATTCTCTCGACGAAACGCGGCCCGTGGCGACAGTTTATTGGCCTTTGGACCAAGTCTTCGCGCCGCCTCCCGAATCTTGGCGCTCCTTCCCGTTGAGTCTTGCCGTGCGAACCGGCGCCGATCCTCTGAGCACTGTCGCGGGCGTGACCAGCGCCGTCCATCAAATCGACCCGGAAACGCCGGTCACGGATGTGATGACCATGAACGATCTGATTTCCAACACTCTGACGCCGCAGCGTTCCAACATGCTTCTGCTGGCCGCCTTCGCCGTGCTAGCGCTGGTGCTCACTGCGGTCGGCATTTATAGCGTGCTCTCTTACGCGGTTCGCCGCCGGGTTCGCGAAATCGGCATTCGTATGGCTCTCGGCGCATCCCACTCCGACGTCTTAAAGATGGTCGTTGCCGATGGTCTGAAGCCCATTCTGCTCGGCGTCGCCATCGGGCTCGCGGCAGCGCTGGCGCTAGGCCGCGTTGTCTCCTCACTCATTTACGGCGTGCGTCCCACCGATCCACTCACTTTCACGACAGTTGCGTCACTCCTAATCGCGGTCGGCGTCCTCGCTACCATCGTGCCGGCCTATCGCGCCACCCGCGTTGAGCCCATCCGCACCCTCCGGGATGAGTGAGCTTATTTCACTCCCTTACTCGGGTCCCAGGAGCCTTGCTCCTTGCGCACCATCACGATTTCCCCGATGTGGTAGGCATTGTGTGCGTTGATGTTTGCGATTGTCGGAGCGATGGCCTTCAGCTTTGCGTCATCGGCGTTCTCGACCATCTTTTCCAGTTCCGTCAGCACGGCGTCCAGTTTCTGCACGGTTTCGTTCCAGCTTTTCGCGTCGAACTTGTCGAAGGTTTCGTCGTTATTGCCGCTGAATTTCTCCGGATGCTCGCCTTTCATGTTGCGAAGATTGCGCTCATTCCAGAACCAGATGTGATAGGCCAGCTGGCCGACGGAATGATTCCCCTTGCCGTCCTTCCAGTTCGCTTGCTCCGGCGTCAATCCCGCCAACGCTACATCCGCGCACACGAACCAGTTGCTGTTGGTGTGCGTGTCCTTTAGTTGTTGTAGTAATACGCTTTTCAGCGTCGGCGCCGGCTTCTGGTCCTGTGCAAACGCCGGAATTGCCATGGCCCAAAACACGAGAATCGCCAATCGTTTCGTCATTTCGAGGTTACCTCCGCTTTCTTAGACGCGCCGCTCTCGCTACTGTTTTCGGCGTGATTTCGAATATTCTGCCTCCTTCACCCATCCCCTGCCCACTACTCACTACCCAGTACTCACTCCTTGTGGCAAACTGAACTGTCACACGGCACGGTTTTGCGCAGCCTGGCGTCTTGGCTCCTCGAAGCATGCGGCTCCTGCCGGAAACTGAAAAAAATAAAAGCAGTCGCGCAACGAAAGCGGTCATCGGATTCCATGGACCCGAAGTTCATACGCAATTTTTGCATCATCGCGCACATCGATCACGGCAAGTCCACGCTTGCAGACCGTCTGCTGGAGATGACCGGCGCGCTTTCGCAGCGCGAAATGCACGAACAAGTGCTCGACTCGATGGATCTCGAGCGCGAGCGCGGCATCACCATCAAGGCGAAAAGCATTCGTCTGCACTACACCGCGAAAGATGGAAACACCTACCAGCTCAATCTGATCGACACGCCGGGTCACGTGGATTTCTCCTACGAAGTGTCGCGTGCGCTTTCCGCGTGCGAAGGCGCGCTGCTCGTCGTCGATGCCAGCCAAGGCGTCGAAGCGCAAACCGTTGCGAATACCTTTCTCGCCGCGGGCAGTAATTTGACGATTGTACCGGTCATCAACAAAATTGATTTGCCTGCCGCGCAACCCGATTTCGTCAAAGAGCAGATTGAAAGCGTGCTCGCGATTCCCGCGGCGGACGCTCTGCTGATCAGCGCGAAGAGCGGCCTCGGCGTCGAGGACGTTCTCGAAGCCATCGTGAAACGCATCCCGCCGCCGAAAGGCAGCTCGGAAAATCCGCTGCAGGCGCTGATTTTCGACTCCTGGTTCGATATCTATCGCGGAGCCGTCGTTCTGGTGCGCGTGATGGAAGGCCGCGTGACCAAACATCTGAAAATTCGGCTCTGCTACAGCAACGAAACGTACGAAGTCGAAACGCTGGGCACGCTAACTCCAAAACCCGTCGCGCTCGAAGAGCTTGGCGCCGGCGACGTGGGCTTCATCGTCGCGAATATCAAGCGAGTGGCGGATGCGCGCATGGGCGACACCGTTACGGAAGCGGCGCGGCCTGCGCCGGCGCTTCCTGGATTTGAAGCCATCAAACCAATGGTCTTCGCCGGACTGTTTCCCGTGCTCGCCGATGACTACGAACCGCTGCGGGACGCGCTCGGCAAACTGCAATTGAACGACGCCGCATTTTTCTACGAGCCGGAAAATTCCGTGGCGCTGGGTTTCGGTTTCCGCTGCGGCTTCCTCGGCTTGCTGCACATGGAAATCGTGCAGGAGCGGCTGGAGCGCGAATTCGGGATCAACCTCATT
>Ga0187820_1000146_pt1 | contig 14466 bp, 10 predicted proteins | sample NC_wetland_sal_i_19_FD_132409 | JGI IMG/M metagenome (GOLD analysis project Ga0187820, IMG submission 132409) | Wetland sediment microbial communities from Neuse River Estuary, North Carolina, USA - SO4_5 | ecosystem: Environmental > Aquatic > Freshwater > Wetlands > Sediment | place: USA: North... | reverse complement strand
CGCCAACGTGAAAACGCTGGCGGACATTCCGCAACGGCTGAAGGGAAGAAACATTCCCGCGATCTGCGAAATCCGCGGCGAGGTCTATATGACCAAACACGCCTTCCTGGCGCTCAACAAGCGCCAGGCGGAAACCGCCGGCCAGGTTTTTGCCAATCCGCGCAACTCCGCGGCCGGTTCGCTGCGGCAAAAGGATCCCTCGATCACTGCATCGCGGCCGCTCGGCTTTTTTGCTTACGCTTGGGGTCAAATGAGCGAGATGCCGGCCGATACGCAATCCGGCATGATCAAATGGTTCGAGCAGTGCGGCTTCAAGACCAATCCGCTGACCAAATTGTGCCGCGGGCTCGACGCCCTGCTGCAATTTCACCGCGAAATCGAAGCGCAACGAGGAACGCTGGACTACGATATCGACGGCGTCGTCTATAAGGTCGACCGTCTCGACTGGCAGGAGCGGCTCGGCTTCGTCTCGCGCTCGCCGCGCTGGGCCATCGCGCACAAATTCCCAGCCGAGCGCGCGATCACAGTGCTCAAGGACATCGAGATTCAGATCGGCCGCACCGGCGCCCTCACGCCGGTCGCCAAGCTCGAACCGGTGACGGTCGGCGGCGTCGTGGTGCAGAACGCCACCCTGCACAATGCCGATGAGATCGTCCGCCTCGACGTGCGCATCGGCGACACCGTGCAGATCCAGCGCGCCGGCGACGTCATCCCGCAGGTGCTCGGCGTCATCAAGGAGAAACGCCCGCGCGGCGCCAAGCCTTACGAATTTCCGAAGGTCTGTCCGTGCCATCTGCACACCGAGGTGGTGCGCGAGCAGACGGCAACCGGCGAACAGGGCGCGGTCGCGCGCTGCACCGGCGAGTTCGCCTGCCCCTACCAGGCGGTCGAGCATCTCAAGCACTTCGTATCGCGGCGCGCCTTCGATATCGACGGGCTCGGCGAAAAGCAGATCGAGCTGTTCTACGAACAGGGATGGATCAAGGAACCGGCCGACATTTTCACGCTCGAAAAGCGCAACGACAAAATCCGTCTCCAAGAAGTTGAAGGCTTCGGCGAAACGTCGGTGCGCAATCTATTCGCGGCGATTGCGGCGCGCCAGGACATATCACTGGAACGCTTTATCTATGCGCTCGGCATCCGGCATGTCGGCGAGACGACAGCGGTCGCGCTGGCGCGCGGTTATGGGAGTTGGGACGCTTTTCATAACGCCTGTCTCAAGCTTGCCAAGGGCGACGAGGATACCCAGCACGAAATGGATGCGCTCGATCAGATCGGCGAGACAGTAATCGAGAGCCTGCGCGACTATTTCGGCGAAGCGCACAATCGGCGGCGGATCGAGCGGCTCGCCGCGCAGGTGAAAATCCGCGAGGCGGAAAGGCCGCGCAGCGATTCGGCCATCGCCGGCAAGACGGTGGTGTTTACCGGCACGCTGGAGAAGATGACCCGCGACGAAGCCAAAGCGTCGGCCGAACGCCTCGGCGCCAAAGTGTCCGGCTCGGTGTCGCGGAAGACCGACTATGTCGTCGCCGGTCCGGGCGCCGGCTCCAAGCTCGCCGAGGCGAAGAAGCTCGGTGTCGCCGTTTTGACCGAGGATGACTGGGCGAAACTCATCCGCTGAGCCCCGCCTTAAGGCGTCATCTGAAAAAGGGCTGCCCCGGACGTGAACGGTGGAAACCGGTTTTCCAAAAAGCATGCCCCGGACGGGCCGGGGATCATGCCTCGTTAGATACCCGGAGCCGCAATCGGTTCTGGTTTGAAACGATTGCGGCGCTAGCGCCCGGCCGGCAGACTATAAACGTCCCACCAAGGCCAGAATGATCACGATGATCAACAGAAGGCCGATGCCGCCGCCCGGGTAGTAGCCCCAGCCGGAGCTGTACGGCCAAGTCGGCAGCGCGCCGATCAACAACAAAATCAGAATGACGATCAGAATAGTCCCTAACATGGTGTTGCCTCGCATGCAGTCTGCGTCGGCACAAGCAACGTTGGCGCGCCGCGAAAGTTCCATCTCGGGTGTCCAAATAAAAATTAAAGTCCGGGAACAATCAGACTTTTACCAGCGGCGCGCATGCGCCGATCAGCCAGTCGCGCGTCTGCGCGTCGACAATCGGCGCGAGCGAATCGCGCACCCGCGCATGATAGGCGTCGAGCCATTCCGCTTCGTCGTCCGTCAGCAAAGCCGGGTCGATCAGACGTCTATCGATCGGCGCTAGGGTTAATGTCTCGAATGCGTTGAGCGGCTTTTCGGCCTCCGCGACCGGTTTGGCTTCGATGACGAGAACGAGGTTCTCGATGCGGATGCCATAGGCGCCGGAACGGTAATATCCCGGCTCATTGGACACGATCATGCCCCGCTTGAGCGGGGTCACTCCGAGTTTCGAAATTCGCGGCGGCGCTTCGTGGACGGATAGATAGCTGCCGACGCCGTGGCCGGTGCCGTGATCGTAGTCTAGCCCGTCGCGCCACAAGAATTGCCTGGCCAATGGGTCGAGCTGCGCGCCGGTCGTACCGTTGGGAAAGACGGCGCGTGCGACCACGATATGACCTTTTAGAACGAGCGTGAAGTTTCGCCGCATCTCCGCGCTCGGCGTGCCGACGAGGAGCGTCCGGGTGATGTCGGTCGTGCCGTCCTCGTATTGGGCGCCGGAATCGATCAGGAAAAGCTCATTCGGTTCGATCTGCCGGTTGGTTTTGCGCGTCACGCGGTAATGGACAATCGCGCCGTTTGAGCCGGCGCCCGCGATCGTCGGAAACGAGATGTCCTTGAGAAGCCCAGTGTCCCGGCGAAAGCTTTCCAGCGCTTCGACGGCCTCGATTTCGGTCAACTTGCCGCGCGGCGCCTCGCGGTCGAACCAGGCGAGAAAACGCGTCATGGCCGCGCCGTCGCGCTCTTGCGCCGCGCGTGCTCCGGCAATTTCCGCGGCGTTTTTGATCGCCTTCATCGGCGCGATCGGATCGGCGGCGCGCAAAATCTTGCCGCCATTCTCGGCAATCAGATGGGCGATGGCGTCCGGACACAGCGCGGGGTCAAGCCGCACCGTGCGCTGGGCTTTGCCAAGCGCAGCGAGGTCGGCTTCGAATTCGTCCGGTTCGTGCAGCTCGGCAATCTGGGCGAGCCGATTGCGCACCTCGCCGCCAAGCTTGCGGCTGTCGACGTAGATTGCCGGCCGGCCGGTTAAGGACACGATCGCGAAAGCGAGCACGACGGGCATATGCGGTACGTCGCTGCCGCGAATATTGAATAGCCAGGATACCGATTGCGGTTCCGAGACGATCAGCGCGTCGGCGCGATGTTTGCTCATCTCGGCCTGCACGCGCGCGAGTTTGGCATTCGCGTCGTCGCCGGCGTAGCGCAGATCGTGCAGCACCACGGCGCCGCGCGGCGTCGGCGGCCGGTCGTTCCAGCAGACGTCGAGCGGATTGTCCTGCACCGCGATCAGGGTGCCGCCCGCCGCCTCGCAGGCATGGGCGAGGCGTTCCGCGCCGTCCACCGTATGCAGCCACGGCGAATAGCCGAGCTTGCCTCCCGGGCGCAGATTTTCCTCGATCCACGTGGTGGGCGGATGTTCGAGCAGATGTTCGATGCTGTAGGCCGACCCATCCACTTCCTCGCGCACCTGAACCAAGTAGCGGCCGTCGACGAAGATCGCGGCGGGGTCGTCGAGCACGATGGCGACGCCCGCCGAGCCGGTAAAACCGGTGAGCCAGGCGAGGCGCTCGGCGCAGGGCGGCACATATTCGTTCTGATAACGATCGGCCCGTGGCACGATCAATCCATCGAGCCCGCGGCGTTTGAGCTCCGCGCGTAGCGCGGCAAGCCGGCCCGCGCCGGCGGTGGGCTCGCTGCGATCCTCGAAAGATTGAAAATGCGTTTCGAACATGCCGAGCAATCTAGTGTCCCGATTCCGAAGCTCGCCATACCTTGCGGCGCGTTCTTAGCGAACTTCGGAATCGAAAGGACGCTAGCGAGTTAATAATTCTAGTGTGGGTTTTGGATTTGAAGTTCCTATGCAAGTGTGCCGCATAACCGTAGAAACTTCAAATCCGCCACACTAAGCATGATCCGGAAAAGTGGAAACCAGTTTTTCGAAAAAGATCGCGCCTCATCAAATAACTAAAGCGCGATCGATTCGGTTTGAAACGATTGCGCTCTAGGGACGCCGCTCACGGCGAGCAACCGCGGGCCGCTTGAGCACGAGCGTCGTCCAGCCGTCGATTACAATGCGCCGTTCCAGAATCAACTCATGATAAGCGGCCAACGCGGCTTTGGCCTGCGGTTGAAGGACGCCCGACAGAACGAGGCGCCCGCCCGGCGAGATCAATTGGGTCAGCGGTGCAGCAAGCCTTTGCAGCGGCCCCAGCAGGATATTGGCGAAGGTGAGATCGAATGGCGCGCGCAGGCGAATCGTGGGAGTGGCGACGCCGTTCGCGCGGCAGACTTTTATTGCGCCGGCGGCGCGATTGAGCCGGGCGTTGCCTCTGGCGATGCGCACCGCATTGGCATCGATATCGGTTGCAAGGATGGGACGACGCAGCGCACGCGCCGCCGCAATCGCGAGCACGCCGCTGCCGGTGCCAAGATCGAGAATGCGCCGCCGCGGGGAGGGTGGAATGCGCTTCCGTCTTCCATCGCTCAGCGACTTCGGCAGGGACTTGCACAGGGACTTGCACAGGGTATCGAGCGCCAGCAGGCAGCCTCGCGTCGTGCCGTGATGCCCGGTGCCGAAGGCAAGCCCCGCCTCGATCTCGATACCGATTTTATTGTGCGGCACGAAGGCGCGATCATGCGCGCCATGAACGACAAAGCGGCCCGCCGCGACGGGCTTTAATCCTCGAAGGCTTTCCCGAACCCAGTCCTTCGCGGCGATGCGCTCGAACCGCAATGCTCGGCCCGCATGAGTTCCGGCGGCTTGCGCCACCAAGCTCCGGACCACGTCCTCGTCTGGCGCGCCGCGAAAATGCAGCGACAGGCGCCAGCCGTCGCCGCCAATATCCACAAAACTGACGGCAACATCGCCGGCGAGGAAGCCTTCGGCAAAGAGGCCGGCAACGCGTCGCGCCGATTGTTCATCGGTTATAAGCGTTGCCAATGTGGTATCGGATGCAGTCATGGCCTCCATGGGCAATTCGGAAATGATTGAAAGACCGATCGTTCTTGAAATTCTACACGCAGTTCACAACCGCTCATCCACATCCGGCTCTTGGCGCTCGGCGCGGACCGATCCCCGCCTCGATCCACAGCGCTCTGTGCGCTTATTCAGCGCCAGTCCCGGACTTTCGCACAGCATTTCCACGCCTCGTTTGACGCTGACGCCGTCATAATCGGCGAATAAATCCTCGGCTATGATGTGTATTCGATCTAAGGGGGCAAAACCGAGAAGAATGCCAGGGAGAATGCAATGAACGCACGATGGATGCAGATCGCCGCTGCAACGCTCGCCGCGACGGCCTGCCTCGCCCCCGCGATTGCCGGTCTCGCGGCCCGCGGCGCGCAGGCCCAATCGGCGCCCGACTATGCCGCGCTGCTGGCCGCGCCCGACCGCAGCGACGCCGATAGGCAGGCCGACAAGCGCCGCGATCCGCTGCCGTTCCTGCAATTTGCCGATCCGCGCCCCGGCATGAAAGTGCTCGATATGGGCGCCGGCGCCGGTTACAGCAGCGAACTGTTGGCGCGCGCGGTAGCGCCGAACGGGGTCGTTTTTGCACAAAACCCGGCGGACCTGAACGACAAGGCAAAGGCCGCGTTCGCTGCGCGTCTGGCAACGCCGGCGGGTAAGAACATCGTTGCCGACAACGCGCCGTTCGACGATCCGATCCCGCCCGGTGTGCGGGACCTCGATCTGGTTACCTTCCTCTTCTACTACCACGATACGAGCTACATGAACGTCGATCGCACGCAGATGGACCGCAAATTATTCGCGGTGCTCAAGCCGGGCGGCTGTCTCATCATTGCCGACCATTCGGCGCTATCCGGCCAAGGAATCTCGGTCGCGCATACGCTCCATCGCATCGAGGAAAGCACGTTGCGGCAGGAGGTCGAGGCTGCCGGCTTCAAAGTCGCGGGCGAAGGCAATTTCTGGCGCAATGCCGCGGACACGCACGATTTCCCAAGCTACAAGCGGGACATGCCGGTCGACAATTTCGTGCTCAAGTTTCAGAAACTGCAGTAACGATAATCGTTCCGGGTCGGCCGTCTTGCGGCGACCCGGAACCGCGCCGTGGCGTCAGTTCAGCTGGTCTTTCACTTTGTCGAGCCCGGCATTGACGCAATCGTCATCGACGCCGGGCGAACCCGAAGCGCCCACGCCGCCGACCACTTGATTGTCGATCTTGATCGGCTGGCCGCCGGGAATGGCAATGACGTTGGGAAGCGTGACCTGCTGGTGCGCCACCGAATTCGGATCCTGCAGCTTCTTGGCGTATTCCGCGGTCGGCTGCCTGAAGGTCATCGCCGTGTAGGCCTTGCGCCGCGCATTTTCCATCGTATGCGGCGCAGCATCGTCGCCGCGCATTTCAACGATTGTCTCGCCATCACGGTCGACGACGACCGCGGATACGGCATAGCCCTTCTCCGCGCAGGCGGCGACAGCGCCTTCGGCAATGGCTTTGGCGACGCTCAACGACAGGTCCTTGTGCATGATGATCGCCGCGCATGCGGGTGCAGCGAGTGCTGAAACCGCGACCAGGGCAGCGAAACCGAGACAACGAACATACGGCATAGGATGATCCTTCCCAACGAGAATGAGGTCACGCGAACGACGCCCAAGAAGACGCACAAGCAGAGGTCAAAAAAGCACCCTCCGAGATGCCGCCGTCTAAAATAACGGGCCGCGTAACCTATTCGATTTTCGATTGCCGCAACGCGACCGCGATGCACCGCCCGCTCAACAAGGCGTGAACGAAGATGGCCTCACCACTGCCGGTATACCGGCTGCCCATAGCTCGGCTGCACATAGGTCGGCTGGCCGTAACCGGGTTGCGCATAATAAGACTGGCCATAGGGCGGCAGCGGCGGCGGCGGATAAGCGCGCTGCGCGTAAGCCGGCTGACCATAAGTCGGCTGCCCGTAAACTGGCTGTCCATAACCCGGTTGCCCATAGGTGGGTTGCCCATAAACCGGCTGGTCATAGCCGGGCTGCCGCCCGTAGCCGGGCGAAGCCTGCGCCCGCGCCGACGAAACCGTCTCGTTGATTGGCAGGTGCGCGCGCGCCACCGGCACATTGTCGCCGGGCGTGCGTCCCGCGACGACAACCTTTGTCTCGCCCATGCCCTCGGCTTTGACGAGATCGAAAAGCGTCGCGGCGTGCTCCGGCGACAAACGCACGCAACCATGCGACACGGCGCTGCCGAGATGCTTTACGTCGAAAAAGCCGTGGATCGCGTGGCCCTCCATGTCGAAAAAGATCGCATGCGGCATCGGCGCATTGTCCCATTCCTGGGACTGGTGGTCCGCATCCACGCGGTTCGGCTTAAACGAGCCGCTTGGCGTATCGTAGCCGGGGCGCCCGGTCGATACCGGCCAGGCGTAGCGCGCTGCCCCATCGACGGCGACGGACATCTGCTGCGTGCTCTTGTCGATGGTAATGAGAATGTTGGCCTCCGCCACGGCAGGAAGCAACACGCCGAGCACTGCCGCGAGGAGGGGAGTCGAAAGCCAAGTCTGGGAAGTCCAAGTCCGGGAAGTCCAAGTCCGGGAAGTCCAAGTCCGGAAAGTCCAAGTCCGGGAACTCCAAGTGCGGGAAGTGGCCGTACGCATGAATACACCTGAATGCTTATCGCCGAGATCAGAGTACAGAAAATCTCGCGCGCGACTTTGTTCCACATCAAGAGCGCGAGACTGTGCCGCACGCCGGCTGAACGGTGAACGGATTGAGGCGAGAGACGCGTCCGGGAAGCGCTGCGGCGCTTCTTATTCTTTCCGCGAGCGGAAAGATCGCGCCGGCTATTCTGCGGGTTGCTTGGGCTTCGGCTTCACAAACGTGGATTTCAGATTGTCCCAGAGTTGAATTTTCGCGCCGTGGCGATGCATGATCGCGCTCTGCTGCAGCACCGAGAGCGTGTTGTTCCAGGCCCAGTAGATCACAAGTCCGGCCGGGAATTTCGCCAGCATGAAGGTGAAAATGAGCGGCATCCAGTTGAAGATGACCTGCTGGGTGGGATCCGGCGGCGCCGGGTTGAGCTTCATCTGCACCCACATGGTCACGCCCATGATCGCCGGCCAGGCGCCGAGCGCGAGGAAGCCGCCGAGCAGCGGCAGACCGCTCGGATCGAACGGCAGCAGTCCGAACAAATTGAAAATGTTGGTTGGGTCGCCGGCGGAGAGGTCGTGGATCCAGCCGTAGAACGGCGCGTGCCGCATCTCAATGGTGATGAACAGAACCTTGTAAAGCGAGAAGAACACCGGAATCTGGATTGCGATCGGCAGACAGCCGGCGATTGGATTGATCTGCTCCTTTTTGTAAAGCTCCATCATCGCCTGTTGCTGCTTCATCCGGTCGTCGGCATAGCGCTCCTTGATCATGGCCATTTGCGGCTGCACCGCCTTCATCTTGGCCATCGACGCGTAGGATTTGTTGGCGAGCGGGAAGAAAAGGATCTTCACCAGCACGGTGACGATCAGAATAGCGATGCCGAAATTGCCGACGAGATGGAAGAAAAAGTCGAGCGCAAGAAACATCGGCTTGGTGAGGAAGTAGAACCAACCCCAATCAATCAACAGATCGAAATGATTGAGTTGAAGCGATTCGTTGTAGCCGCCGGGCCCGAACGGAAAATTGATGCCGACGACGGAGACCTCCTTGGCGCCGGCGAACAAACGCGCATCGGCCGCGCCGGTCGCGCCGGGCGCGACGGTCAGCGGCTGCGCCAGATAGTCGGTTTGATACGTCTTTAGACCGCCGATCTCGCCGGCCGAGAACCGTGCCCGCACTTTGGCGCTGGTATCGGGCAACAGCGCCGCCGCCCAATATTTATCGGTAATGCCGAGCCAGGCGTTGGTGACGTCCCAGCTTTCGGACTTCTTGTCGTCCATCTTCTTGTAGGTTTCTTCTTGCAGCCCCTGGTCGCCCATCATGCCGATCAGGCCTTCGTGCAAGATGTAGTAGCCTTGCACCTGCGGCGTGCCGTGGCGCGAAATCAGCGCATAGGGAAATAGCGTCACCGGGCTGTCGCCCTTGTTGGCCACTTCGTCTCGCACCGTAAACAGATAACGGTCGTCGACCGCGATCGTACGGGTGAAGACGAGACCCTGGCCGTTGTCATAGGTAAGCGTCACCGGACGGCCCACTCCGAGCGTGCCGGAGCCCTGCTGCTTCCAAACCGTATCCGGTCCAGGCAGGGCCGCATTGCTGCCGGTCGCAGGCGCCCAGCCGAATTCGGCGTAGTAGGCGCCCGGCGCTCCCGACGGCGAGAACAACACGATCGGCGGCGAAGCCGGATCGATCGTCTCGCGATATTGCGTCAGCGTCAGGTCGTCGATGCGGCCGCCTTTCAAGTTGATGCTGCCGCCAAGGCGCGGCGTGTCGATGGCAACGCGCGGCGAGGAACCGATGACCGCCTCGCGTGAAGCGGCTTGCGCCTGCGTGGAGGCATTGCCGGCGGTCGGCGTTCCCGGCACTTCCGGGGTCGGCTGGGCGGCGCCCGGCTGCGACGTGCCGGTTTGCGCGGAACCGGATGGCGCGGCGCCGGGCTGCGCCTGTGTCTGTGCTTGCTCTTGCTGTTGTTTGAGCTGCGCTTCTTGGCGCTGCCGCTCCATCTGCGGATAGCCGATAAAATATTGCCAGCCGACGACGACGAGCAGCGATAATAAAATGGCAAGGATAGTGTTCTTGTGCTCGCTCATTCAGTGCTCGTGATCGTCCGGCTGCGGCGGCGCGTCGGGGATGTACCGGTTTGACGTTTTCCGGTCTGCTGTGTTCCGGTTTGAAATAGGCCGGGCCAGTTCTTGCCGCTGAGACCGGCCGGGCGAACCCGTTCTATGTGGGGTTTGGTTTGCGGGTACACCAGTTCCACGGGAAGCTTTGCTGGAGGCATGGACTCGCTCCAGCGCCGCGGAAAAGTCGTGCATCATATCATCGAACTGGGCCTTAAGCGCCGCCGGCCGCCCCACCAGCACATAATCGTGGCCGGCGCAAAGCGATTCGGTCCGGGCAACGCGAACCAGTTCGCGCACGCGCCGCCGCACGCGGTTGCGTTCCACGGCATTGCCGACCTGCTTGGAAACCGTGAATCCGACCCGCGGCGGCCCGGCCTCGGCGCGCTGGCGCGCTTGCAGGACAAATGCGCGTGATGACGCGCGTGTGCCTCGTGCGGCAGCTTGGGCGGCGGCCCGAAAGTCACTCCGGCGTTTCAACCGCTCCATGAGACCGACATGCGGACTGTTCTGAATTGAAATGGGGACAGCGCCCCGGTCACGCGGCGCTTTCGGCTCAAGCACTCAGTTTCTTACGGCCACGCGCCCGGCGCGCGGCCAAAACTCTGCGACCGCCCTTGGTGGCCATGCGGGTGCGAAAGCCATGGCGGCGCTTGCGTACCAATTTGCTCGGCTGATAGGTCCGTTTCACGGGGAATCTCCGCTGCGGGATGCCCCGCTGCGCTGCGGCTTGCCAGCGGCCCTAAGCCGCCGCGATTGGCGCGGCTTATAAGCGAGGGTTCACCGCCCGTCAACGTGACTTCTCAGCCATTTGCCGGCATTTTTGTACGCCATTGGCGCGCTGTTCGCCCCTTGGGGGAACGAGCTGGCCAGGATGCCACAGCCTGCCGCCAAAGACTCTCGACGCCAAAGTCTATAGACGTGATGTGGCAGCAGGATTGCCGGCACGCCGATGACGCAGGACAGCGCACAGCCAGGCCGTCCGGGCGGCCCAGATGTCCAGCAAGACATCATGCCTGACCTGTGCGTGATCGGCTCGGATGCCGTCGCGCTTGCGACGGCGGCGGCGGCGGCCGTTTTCGGCGTCAGCGTGGTTCTCGTCGAAAACGGCGAGACCGGCGGCGTGCAACGCGACGGCGGCGCATTGTTGTCAAAGGCGCTGCTGGCCGCCGCGGCGCATGTCAATGCGATGCGCACCGGCGCGCATTTCGGCGTCAGAACGGTGCGCTTCGGCGTCGATTTCGACGCCGTGCGCGGGCATGTGCGCGATGCGCTCGAGGCCGTGGCGCCACTGCAGTCGCGTCAGCGCCTCAAAGCGCTCGGCGTGAGGGTTATCACCGGCGCCGCACGATTCGTCGATCGCAAGACACTCGCGGTCGAAGGCCTCGAGATCAAAGCGCGGCGCTTTGTCATCGCGACCGGCTCGCTGCCGGCGCTGCCGGCGATCGCGGGGCTCGCCGAGACGCCGCATTTCACCTGCGACAATATTCTCGACCTTGCCGAATGTCCGCGCCATCTCATTGTCATTGGCGCCGGCCCCGCCGGCCTCGAAATGGCGCAAGCATTTCGGCGGCTTGGCGCCGAAGTCACCGTGCTCGATCGGGCTGAGCCGCTTGCGCAATACGATCGGGAATGCGCGGCCGTCGTACTCGACGCGTTGGCCCGCGAGCGTATAACGATTCGCCCGAATGTGATCATCGACGCTGTGCGGCAAACCGATATGCACGGCCAGCAGCAGGTGCAGGCCGAGATCACCACGCCGGGCGAATCCGGTCCTAACAAAGAGACCATCGACGGAACGCACATTCTTATCGCTGCCGGACGGCGTGCGAATCTGGCCGGGCTCGCGCTCGACGCCGCACGCGTTCGCTACGGACCGGGCGGCGTCGTGGTCAACCGCAGCCTGCGCACCCGTAATCGGCGCGTCTATGCGGTCGGCGAGGCGGCCGGTGCCCCGGCCTATCCGCAAGTGGCGCACCATCAGGCCGGCCTTGTCGTGCGCAACGCATTGTTTCGCGCGCCCTTAAGGCCGGATCGCGATGCGATTCCGTTGGTGACCTATACCGATCCGGAATTGGCGCAGATCGGACTGATGGAAGACGCGGCGCGGGCGCGCTATGGCGCGATTTGTGTCTTAAGGGCGTCCTATAGCGAAAATGACCGCGCGCAAGCGAATCAGGCAACGAACGGCCACATCAAGATCGTCACCGACCGCAGGGGAGGTATTCGCGGCGCTACTATCGTCGGCGCCGAAGCCGCCGAAAACATCGCCACATTCAGCCTTGCCATCAATCAGCAACTCAATATCGAGGCTTTGGCCGGGCTGATCGTTCCCTATCCGAGCTTCGCCGAGGTGGGAAAACGGGCCGCAATGACCTATTTTACTGGGGGTTTGACGTCGCCCCTGGTGCGGCGCATCATTGGGTGGCTCAGCCGTTTTGGCTAGGCAGCGGGCTCAGGTCATGAACGAAGAAACCGCGGTGCGGCCGGAGGAGATCCGGACGCCTCGCTTTGGCCTTTCGGGAAAACTCCTCGTTCTCACGATTCTCTTCGTGATGATCGCGGAAGTGCTGATCTATGTGCCGTCGGTCGCCAATTTCCGCGTCGTATGGCTGAAGGACCGGCTGGCCACCGCTTACACCGCGGCGCTCGTGCTCGACGCCGCGCCGAACGGCGTCGTCTCCGACGAGCTCGGCAAGCAAATTCTCGACTCCATCGGTGCGCGCGCGGTGGCGATGAAGATGGGCACGCGCCGGCGCATGCTCGCGATCGATGACATGCCGCCCGTGGTCGCCGCCACTTACGACATGCGCAATGTCTACGCCATCGACGCCATCATCGACGCTTTCGCCACCATGCTCAACAACAAGAAAGACGTGATGCGCGTGGTCGGTCCGGCGCCGATGGGCGGCGAATATATCGAGCTCGTGATGGACGAGCAGCCGCTGCGCAAGGCGATGCTGCGCTATTCGGCCGACATCTTGTTCTTGTCGCTTGTCATCTCCGCCATTACCGCGGCGCTCGTCTATCTGGCGCTGCACTATATGTTCGTGCGGCCGATGCGGCGCATCACCGCCAACATGATCGCATTCCGCGCCGATCCGGAGGACAACGAACGCGCCATCGTGCCGTCGACGCGTTCTGACGAGATCGGCATCGCCGAGCGCGAGCTCGCCACCATGCAGAGCGAGCTCGCCTCCATGCTGCATCAAAAGAGCCGGCTCGCCGGCCTCGGCCTCGCCGTTTCCAAGATCAATCACGACCTGCGCAACCTGCTGGCCTCGGCGCAATTGTTCTCCGACCGGCTCGCAAAGATTCCCGATCCCGGCGTGCAGCGCTTCGCGCCGAAATTGATGCATGCGCTCGAGCGCGCCATCGCCTTTTGTCAATCGACGCTGTCCTATGGCCGCTTGCAGGAGCCGCCGCCAGACCGCCGCCCGATTCCGCTCGAGCCGCTGGTCGACGAAGTGCACGAGACGTTGGGTCTCGGCGCCGACGCGCCGATCCGCTGGATCACGGCGATCGAGCGCGGCCTTATCGTCGAGGGCGATTACGATCAGCTATTCCGCATCCTGCTCAATCTGGCGCGCAACGCCGTGCAGGCGATGGACACCCAAGCGGAGGGCCGCACCGATCCGGGCCGCGATCAAATCAGGATCACCGGCCGCCGCGAAGGCGCCGTCGTGGTTATCGAGGTTTCCGACACCGGCCCCGGCTTTTCGGAGAAGGCGCAGGCGCATTTGTTCGAGGCCTTCCAGGGCTCGACCCGCACTGGCGGCACTGGGCTCGGGCTCGCCATCGCTGCTGAGCTGGTGCGCGCCCATGGCGGCGACATTCGCCTTGTCGAAGGCACCATCGGCGCAACCTTGCGGCTGACGATTCCGGATCGCGCCGTGGAGCTCGCCGCGCATCGCGGCGCGCGCGCCCACGGCTAACCAGCTAGTGTCACGTGTGGCGCGTTTTTCCGTCGGCCGATCTGCGAGCTGCCGCGCGCGCGCGCCTTAGGGCAGCTTGCCTTGCCTTGAAGCCGGGAAGGCTATAGCTACGACACGCCGCGCCCGTAGCTCAGCTGGATAGAGCACCAGACTACGAATCTGGGGGTCAGGAGTTCGAATCTCTTCGGGCGCGCCAATGTAATCAATAAATTACGTCCATTTCGCAGCTAGCCCCCACTTGCTCGCTCCCACCGGGGCGCACAGCTGGGCGCACATGATGAGCGTTTGGCGCCAGCCACCATCAGCCACCAGCGGGCACTAACGGGCATTGGCGCGGCAACGGTGGGCTAAGTCCGGCGCTGGTACACCGGCGTTCGATCAATCCTTCAGCCGATTCTACGCGGGTTCGATGGACAGGTGCCGGCTGATGAAGCTGCGCTTCGGCAGCTTGGTAATTCGTCGCAACGCGCGAAGACGGTGTGGATTGGCTGGTGCCGCACCGACGCCGCGCCGAATCTCGCGGCGCTGTTCCGCGCCGCTTATATCGCGCTCCCCCCACGCGCGAGGCGAGTCGCGCCGGGCCAATGCCGAGCAGGCTCAAGCGCAACGGGCGCAAACGGGTGCCGGGCGTCGTAACCACTGAGATGATCAAGGTTG
>Ga0187820_1000145_pt1 | contig 14482 bp, 7 predicted proteins | sample NC_wetland_sal_i_19_FD_132409 | JGI IMG/M metagenome (GOLD analysis project Ga0187820, IMG submission 132409) | Wetland sediment microbial communities from Neuse River Estuary, North Carolina, USA - SO4_5 | ecosystem: Environmental > Aquatic > Freshwater > Wetlands > Sediment | place: USA: North... | reverse complement strand
CGCCGTGCCGCAAAAAGAGAGCGCGGCGCCGCGCGAAGAACCGAAAGGGATTATTGATCACTCGGAAAAAGCTTCGTCACCGATAGCTTTCGATAGCTCCGGAAGGAAGGATCGATGCCGGCCGAAAGATTCGATTTTCCAAATACCGCGGGCGAGAAGCTTGCTGCGCTGCTCGACCGGCCGGACGGGCCCGTTCGCACGCTGGCTCTGTTCGCGCACTGCTTCACCTGCGGCAAGAGCAACAGGGCGGCGCGGCGTATCGCAGAGGGGCTGAAGGCCGCTGGCATCGGTGTGCTCCGCTTCGATTTCACCGGGCTTGGCGCCAGTGAAGGGGAATTCGCCAACACGACGTTCTCCTCGAATGTCGAAGATCTGGTCGCGGCGGCCGATCACTTGCGGCGGACGCGCGCGGCGCCTGAGCTCCTGATCGGTCACAGTCTCGGCGGCGCTGCCGTGCTCGCCGCCGCCCACGGAATCCCCGAAGCGCGAGCCGTCGTGACCATCGGGGCGCCATTCGATCCGGCCCATGTGATTGGCTTGTTCGGAGAAAAGATCACGGAGATTGACGACAAAGATGAAGTCGAGGTTTCACTGGCCGGGCGGCCTTTCCGGGTTCGCCGCACATTTCTTGAGGACGTCAAAAGGCAGAATTTGGAAAATCACCTCAAAACCCTGCAAAAAGCGCTGCTCATTTTCCACTCTCCGATCGACGACACGGTAGACATCGAGAATGCCAACCTCATCTTTGCAGCGGCTAACCATCCCAAGAGTTTCATCTCTCTAGCCGGTGCGGACCATCTTCTGACCGAGGCCGGCGACGCGGCTTATGTGGCGCATTTAATCTCGACCTGGGCCGACCATTACCTCGATGTGGCCGTCGAGGAGGCCAAGTGAGGATAAGACGTCCCGTTTACTTTGAAATGGACGATGCCGAGGGTCCCTCCCCCAGCGCTAAATAGCCTTTGCCAAGCCAATCCCGCCGGATTCCTAAACTGTCGCCAAGTCCGGCGTGATCTTCTTTTTTCCTGTCAGGCAGGCCAGCAACGCGTCGCCGTCGATTTTGTGCCCCGCTTGGTCGGTGATTGAAATGCTTACCAAGCCCGCCTCGTACATCTGACGCGCCTTGCCAAGCGCCTCATGGACATCGTTTGCTGTTTCCGCCACGGGCCCGATGGCAAGACCTACGGTATCGCTTGTGACGGTATATAGCATAAAAGTGCCGCGTCCCTTTTACATCCAGCCGAACCACCGAGCGTGAGGGCGGCTGCGTCCTCTCGATCCGCAAGCATGCCGCGAAACTCAAAGACCCGGGGGACGCGATCGAAGCGCAGCGCCGTATCGTGCCGCGCTAAAGCGTCACCTACGAACCTGTCGCGATAAAACCGGCGGGCTTAATGCGATACCACTGACAAAGGACCATGATCGTCACAATAGTCTCCGTGGGGGTGATGCAGGCGACCGTTGACCAGGTAATCAATATGGTCGCCGTGCGGGACGGCCTCATGCCCGCAGTTGGGGCCGTGCTGATGAGTTAACTCGTGCCCACGCGCGCGATGCTCGGGGGAGCACCGATCAGGGTTCGTTTCAGTCACCTCAATGACATGTTCCTCGGTGCGGTCGTCACCGACATGCTGCAAATGACCGTGATCGAGATAATCAACGTGATCGCGATGACGAACGGCTGTATGGCCACAGCCTGGGCTATGGATGTGCGAATCTCGCCCGGTAGGTTGATTGCTGGATGGCATTGGCGTTTCCTTTCGTCACATGTGCGTCGGGGGTATGTCGCCTCATCTGTGTTTGAAGAACCGAGTGACCGAACTCGTGCCGGCGACGCGCCGCCGGTGCGACCGTGTCAGCTTTGATCCAGGCGCTTGCAAAAGCCTAACAAGTCGGGCGAACCACTCAATTCAAATGAACGCGAGGCTGAGGCCGATCGTTCCCAGGTTTCTTTCGAATTCTCTTTCAGGTCGATGATCCTCGGACTATGTTCTCGAGGCTCTACAGCCCGGCGGCCCGATCCGGCCAAATGGACGGTGATGTCCGCTCAATTTGCGAAAGCGGACGGCTCATCCTCCGAAATCTCCTTGTCGAAGACTGTTCATTTAGCCGTGATAATGAGCGAACGTGATAGTGAGCGGACATGACGGTGACCAGACATGGCTCGACCACACGTTCGGCGAGAAAGAACCTAGCGTTCGCTTTCCTTGACCGATAAGCGCTCAGCCGACCATACAAGGTCTTTTATAACGCATGGATCGCTCGCATAGGCACTTGACGGCCCGGCCGATCGATTTCTGGCTGGCGCGGGGCGCCATTCTTGTCATCGTCGTGCTGCAAATCGGGATCGTAAATGATCTCGCCGTTGGCCCACACTGGCTCGCGCCCGGCCTCGAGCTTGCGCTGTTAGTTCCGCTGTCAGCCGCGACCGCATGGACCCAGCGACGGGCGCGTGGCGCATCGACCGACGCCCAGTGGGCCAGCATCGGCCGCCACCGTCGAATAGTGCGGCGGTTGGCCCTTATCTTGACGGCAATCTGCACCTTGATGAATTTCGGTGCGCTCGCGCGGTTGATCGTTGCGATCTTGTCTGGGCACGCAGCCAGCGGCAAGACACTGTTGTTGGACGCGACGAATATTTGGGCCACGAACGTGGTGGTCTTTGCGCTCTGGTTCTGGTCGCTTGATCGCGGCGGGCCGGCCGCAAGAGGTCTGATATCAGAAAACAAAAGTGATTTCCTGTTCACCCAACAACAAGCGGGTGTCGTCGACCGCGATCAATTCAAGGACTGGTCACCGGGATTTATCGATTACCTGTTTCTTGCTTTCACAAACGCAACGGCCTTTTCTCCGACTGATACGTTCCCACTTACGGCAAGAGCAAAGTTCTTGATGATGGCCGAAGCCACCATTTCCCTTTGCACCATTGCGATAGTGGCATCGCGAGCGGTAGGCATTCTGAGCTGAGCGACGGGCTTTTAGGCGCCGCATAACGCCTCAATCGATCACCTCACACGAAGCGCGCAAGGTGTCTGGACGCTGTCCCAATTTTGCAAATTCGCGTATCAAACAAACAACAAAACAAAATCTTCGTTAGTTCCACCGGCACAAATATTGCTACTAGTTTGCCACAAAACAGTCAAAAACAAATAAAACACTAAATGCGACAGCAAACAAATATAAAACAAACAAATTGTCCGATTTTGGCGTCGAATAATTACGAGTGTAAGGAGTGCGTATCATGACAAGCGCCAAGCCAAGCGCATCTGCCGAAATCCGCCAAGTGCTTTCGCCAAGTCGAAAATAGGGATGGTGAAATGGCAACCCATGGTCACGGCGCGGCGTTGCGCCGGGATCGCCGCGCTCGCTTGGCTCCTGCTCCAATCGGGCTGGCAGGCCGCGGACGCCGCGGCACCCTGCTACACCCACGACGAGGCTAGAAACCTATGGCCCCAAGCTCATCTTTATTGGCACGGCTCAGCGAGGTGTTGGGACGACAGCGCTCCGCAGCGACCCCGCCCGCCGACTTCCACTTCGATCTCCGCGGCGCCTTCCAACGAGCCGGCATTACCGGCGGCGAGAGGCGATCCCGTGCGAATTTCGTTTCCACTGAGCCCGAAAACGACGGTCTACCCCGAGCTGATGCCGGGATCGACAAGCCGCGACATGCTGAATCCTTCGTCGATCCTTACATGGCCGCCATTGATCGACATTGACTCGGCGGACCCGGCGCACTTCTCGGTTTGGAATCGGCGCGTCAGCGGTCAGTGGGGCCAATCGACGAAGACAGACCCATGACGCCGCGCGGCGCTTTACCTCGTCGAAGACCGCCCGCTCGCGGAAAGCTGGAATACGTTTGCGGGATTGCGGTCAACTCAACTGATCGATCAAAATCTCGCATTCTCAAGAGCGAGAGTCCCGAAGTCTTCTTCGGAGTCGATAAAAATCGCTGCCGGTGGGTCGCGTGCCCGCGCTCCTTCGCCTCGCTCAGTTGAGATTTCACCGGCCCGAGACCGAAACGCGATGCATCCCACGGCAAAATTGTCGTCCCGATAAAATTGATCCATTCTGGCGGGGAAAGCCGGGATTCCCCACGATGAATGACAAGGAAAAGGCCGCACTCGGATCGATTGCCGCCTCGGCCGGCTTGACCGCCGCAAAGGGGATCGTCGGCCTGCTTACGGGTTCGCTCGCGATCCTTTCCGAGGCCGGCCATTCGCTGCTCGACCTTTCCGCCACGCTGCTGACCTATTTCGCCGTGCGGATTTCCGGGAAACCCGCCGACGCCGAACATCAATACGGCCACGGCAAGATGGAAAGCGTCACCGCGCTTGCCGAAACGGCGCTTCTCTTCGTGCTCACCGTGATCGTGATCTTCGAAGCCGTGCAACGGCTCATCGGCGCGCGCGCGCACGCCGTCGAAGCGAGCATCGCGGCGTTCATCGTCATCACCGGCTCCATCGTGATCGACTTCTTCCGCGCGCGCACGCTCGATCGCGTCGCCAAGGCGACGTCGAGCGAAGCGCTTGAAGCCGACGCGCTGCATTTCCGTTCCGATATGTGGTCCTCGCTTGCCGTGCTGATCGGCCTCGCGGGCGTGGCGCTCGGCTATCCCTGGGCCGATGCCGCGGCGGCGCTCGTTGTCGCGGTCTTTATCGCGATCGCCGGTTATCGTCTCGGCCGCCGCACCATCGACACGCTGACCGACACCGCGCCTGCGGGCGTTAGTGAGCGCATCACCGCCATTGCCCGACAGGTTCCGGGTGTGGTCGCGGTGGAACGGGTGCGGGCGCGTCCGGCAGGCGCCGTGCTTTTCGTCGAACTCGGCGTGAGCGTCAGCCGCACGGCGCCGCTCGATCGCATCACCAGGATCAAGGAGCAACTCAGCCGCGCGATCCGCGCCGAACTGCCCGCGGCCGAGCTCACCATCACTACCGAGCCGCGGGCGCTCGACGACGAGACGGTGCGGGAGCGGGTCATGGTGATCGCGCGCGACCTCGGGCTTGCGATCCATCACATCGCGGTCCAGACCGTCGCTGGCCGGCTGTCCGTGTCCGCGGACCTTGAAGTCGACGGAGACCAGTCGCTCGCTGCCGCTCATGAAACCGCAAGCCGCTTGGAAGAGGCGATACGGGACGAGCTCGGGCCGGATGTCGAAGTCGAGACCCATATCGAGCCTTTGCCGGCCGATGTTTTAGCCGGCCGCGACGCCGACCCCGCAAGAATCGCGGAAGTGCGGCAATTTTTGACGTCGCTCGCGGTGGAGATTCCCGATCTTGGTGAGGTGCACGATGTCCGCGTGCGGGAAACTCCCGCGGGCGAAATCGTAAATTTCCACTGCAGCGTCGATCCGGCGCTCTCCGTCAGCGCCGTCCACGATATGGTCGACGCGCTCGAACGCCGGCTGCGCCGGCATTTTCCGACCATTCGGCGCGTCATCGGCCACGCCGAGCCGCGGCGCTAAAAAGCCGCCTCTCTGCCTTTGCCCAAGACACAAATGCCGCCCCCGCGGACAGTCACGTCTTTGTGACAGGCAGATTTGTTACACGCAGAAGCGTGCGGTTTTTCAATCAGGCCGGCGTCTTTTATTCCGTGCACAAAGCTTCTACACAGTCGGACATGCGCACCGAAGAACCAAGGCCGGTCCGCCTCAAGGACTACCACCCGCCCGATTGGCGCATCGAGACCGCCGAACTCAATATTTCGCTACATCCGACCGCGACAGCGGTTCGCGCCAAGCTCAAGCTTACGCCGAATACCGCAGGGGCGCCGGCGCCGCTCGTGCTTGATGGCGATGAATTGCATCTGCGCTCCGTGCTGCTCGACGGCAAGCCCCTGCCGGAGGACAGTTTCGTCGCGACGCCGGACCGGCTCACCATCGCGCAAGTGCCGCAGCGTCCCTTTGAGCTCGAGATCGAAACGCTCGTCGATCCGGCAAACAACACCAAATTGATGGGCCTCTATCGCGCCGGCGCCACCTATTGCACGCAATGCGAGGCTGAAGGGTTTCGCCGCATCACCTACTTTCTCGACCGGCCCGACGTGATGGCGGTGTACACGACGCGGATCGAAGCCGATAAAGGCGAAGCCGCGGTGCTTCTTTCCAACGGCAATCTCGTCGCGCAAGGCGACGTTCCGGGCACATCACGCCACTTCGCCGTTTGGCACGACCCTTTTCCAAAACCCTCCTACCTGTTCGCTTTGGTCGGCGGCAATCTCGCTTGCGTAAAGGACGATTTCACCACGATGTCGGGGCGCAAGGTCGCCCTTGCCATCTATGTCGAGCCAGGCAAGGAGGACCGTTGCTCCTACGCCATGGACAGCCTCAAGCGCGCCATGCGCTGGGACGAGGTGGTGTTCGGGCGCGAATACGACCTCGACATCTTCATGATCGTCGCGGTGTCCGCCTTCAACATGGGGGCGATGGAGAATAAGGGACTGAATATCTTCAACGACAAATACGTTCTGGCTTCGCCGACGACCGCAACCGATACCGACTATACGTCGATCGAAGCGGTGATCGCCCACGAATATTTTCATAACTGGACCGGCGATCGCATCACCTGCCGAGACTGGTTTCAGCTCTGTCTCAAGGAAGGCCTGACCGTCTTCCGCGACCAGGAATTCACCGCGGACCAGCGCTCTCGCGCGGTCGAGCGCATCAGCGATGTGCGCGGGCTGCGTTCGCATCAATTCGTCGAAGATGCCGGGCCGCTGGCGCATCCGGTACGGCCGGAGCTCTATCACGAGATCAACAACTTCTACACCTCGACCGTCTACGAAAAAGGGGCCGAGGTGGTGCGCATGATCCGCACGCTGTTGGGCGCCGAAACCTTCCGCAAGGGAATGGATCTTTATTTCGAGCGTCACGACGGACAGGCGGCGACGGTCGAGCAATTCGTGCAATGTTTCGCCGACGTGGGCGGCCGCGACATGACCGAATTCATGCGCTGGTATTCGCAAGCCGGAACGCCCGAGATCAAAGTTGCGCCGCACTATGACGCTCACGCCGGCACCTACCGGCTCGATGTCGCGCAGGCCGTGCCGCCGACGCCCGGCCAGCCCGACAAGAAACCGATGGTCATCCCGCTCGCGCTCGGCCTTGTCGGCGCCGATGGCGAGGATTTGCCGCTCCTGCTCGATGGCGCGCCGTTGGCGCGCGGGGTGATCGAACTGACGCAGCCGAGCCAGTCCTTCGTCTTCACCGATGTGAAAAAGCGGCCGATCCCATCGCTCAACCGGGGCTTTTCCGCGCCAGTCAAGCTGGCAGTGCCGATCCAATCCGACGATCTGCGCTTTCTTGCCGCTCACGATCGCGACCCGTTCAACCGTTGGCAGGCGATACAGACTTTGGCGATAACTTTGCTCAAGGCCAATGTTGCGGCACTGCGTTCGGGCGCCCATCCGACTGCCGACGACGGATTGATGGCGGCGCTGGGCGCCATGGTTAAAAACCCCGCCCTTGAGCCAGCCTTTATCGCGCTGACGCTTTCGCCGCCGAGCGAGGCGGACATCGCGCGCGAGATCGGCAGCGATGTCGATCCCGACGCCGTCTTTGCCGCGCGGCGCGGATTGCAGACCGCCATCGGCGAACGGCACGGCGCGGCGTTGGCCGAAACCCATCAGCGCATGATCACGCCCGGCCCCTACCGGCCCGACGCGCAAAGCGCGGGCCGGCGGGCGCTCAAGAACGTCTGCCTGAGCCTTTTGGCAACGACGGCAACTGCGGAAGCCGTCGCCCGCGCCTTTGCGCAATATCGTGACGCCGACAACATGACCGACCGCATCGCCGCCCTCGAAACGCTTGCGATGCACGATCGGCCCGAACGCGCCGACGCACTCGCCGATTTTTATGAGCGCTTCGCCGATGACCCGCTGGTCATCGACAAGTGGTTTGCGCTCCAGGCGATGATCCCCGAGCCGGCAACGCTCGATCGCGTGCGCGCCCTGACCAGGCATCCGGCCTTCTCGGCCGGCAATCCGAACCGCATCCGCGCACTGTTTGGCGCCTTCGCGCAAGGCAATCATACCCAGTTCAATCGCCGCGACGGCTCTGGTTACGACTTTGTCGCCGATTTCGTCCTGGAGCTCGATCCGAAGAACCCGCAAGTGGCGGCGCGCCTGATGGGTGCGTTCCGTTCGTGGCGGGCGTTAGAGGCCGAGCGCCGCCGGCATGCGGAATCAACGTTACGCCGCGTGGCGGCAGCACCATCATTGTCGCGCGACGTTAGCGACATTGTCGCGCGCACGCTGGCTGACAGTTAAGCAGCGCTCCACTGCCTTGATTTGACTCCACTTTGAGTCGCTGCCGCCCGCGGCGGGGAAATTCAAGTGCGGAAGCATGCCTAGCGACCAGTCCCACAACGCAAAAAGCTTTGGACATTCGTTAAAAAAATATTGACTCGGGACCCTCGACAAATCAGCGCGCATCGATTCTATTGATGTTGATTCGGAGAGCGGCGGCACGATCTCCGAACGGGGTCGAGACGATTAATCCGAACGGGGGAAGGCGATGGCGCGCGCCGATACGGCGAGTGCGTCTCTACGATCCGATTCGATCAAAGGGTTGGCGGAATCGATCGCCAATCCTGCCTATCGGCGTCTTCTAAACGCCGAACCGGTTTTGCGCCGCGCCGTTCCAGTTCTCATCATCGCCTTCATGGTCACGATCTGCGTTGGCGCGGCGGTGGAAGTGCTCGAACAGCACCGTCAGGTGGTGTTCGACGCGAAGCAGAACCTCGAAGCGCTCGCCGACCACTTCGCCGCGGTTTTTGACCGTCGCAGCCGCGACGGCCGGTCGCATTGGCCGCGCACGTCCGACGCGCTGGCGGAGGCGATGCCGACCTGGGCCGTGGACGCAGAGCGGCACATCCTGGTCGCCGATGGTGATGGCAACATCGTCGCCAGCCTGCCGGATGAGCCGCAGACGGTGGGACGCTCGCTTCTTGAGGTGCTCGGCCCGCTCCAACCGCTGACCACCTTCGGCGCCGAAGCCGGCACCCGGGACATTGTGCTTGGGAACGGCAAATCCGCGTTCGCCACGGTGCGAGCTTTGAAAAATCCGACCGGACTTTTGGCCGTGATCCATGAGCGCGATGACGCGCTTGGCAATTGGCGCTCCACCACGGCGCTCACGGTCACGCTGTCGGCAACGACCGGCTTTGTAGTGCTGATCCTAGGCTTCGCCTTCCACTGGCAAGCGACGCGAGCACGCGAGGCCGACCTCATCCACGACACCGTGCGCGGGCGGGTCGACACCGCGCTCAATCGCGGACGCTGCGGTTTGTGGGACTGGGATCTCGCACGCGGTCGCGTGTTCTGGTCGCATTCGATGTATGAAATGCTCGGCCTTCCGCAGAAGGAAGAGCTTCTCACATTCGGCGAGCTCGACGCGCTCGTGCACGGGGACGATATCGACCTCTATGAGCTCGCTAGTCAGCTGGCCGACGCCAAGGTGCAATCGATCGACCACGCCTTTCGCATGCGCCACGCCGACGGCAGGTGGTTGTGGCTGCGCGTGCGCTGCGAATTGACGCGCCAGGAAGGTGAAGCCGGCGCCCATCTCATCGGCATTGCCGTCGACGTAACCGAGCAGAGAAATCTCGTCGAGCGCACCATGACCGCCGACGTGCGATTGCGTGACGCCATCGAGACGATACCGGAAGCCTTTGTGCTGTGGGATGAGGAAAACCGTCTCGTGCTTTGCAACTCGAATTTCCAGTCATTGCATCAATTGCCTGACGACGTGGTCGTGTCGGGAACCGCATACCGGACGGTCGTGGCGGCCGGCAGAAAACCGCTCATCCGTACCACGCTCGCCCATGACGGCGAGCCGCGCGGCGCGCGCACTTTCGAAGCGCAGCTCGACGACGGCCGCTGGATGCATATCAGCGAACGCCGCACCAAGGACGGCGGTTATGTCTCCGTCGGCACCGACATCACCAAGCTCAAGCGGCACGAGCAGAAGCTCATCGAGGGAGAGAAGCGTCAGATCGCCACCATTGTCGACTTGCGCAAATCCCAGCAAGCGCTCGAACGGCAAACTGCGGAGCTTGCCGATCTTGCTGGAAAATACGCCGACGAAAAAACCCGCGCCGAGGAAGCCAATCAGGCGAAATCCAAATTCCTGGCCAACATGAGCCACGAATTGCGCACCCCGCTCAACGCCATTATCGGTTTCTCCGAAATCATGGAATCGGGAATGTTCGGGCCGCTCGGCGCCGAGAAATATACCGAATATTGCCGCGACATTCGCGAGAGCGGCGAATATTTGCTCGACGTTATCAACGACATCCTTGACATGTCGAAAATCGAGGCCGGAGGAATTCGGCTCGTTCCCGAGGCCGTGGAGCTTTATCCCCTGCTTACCGACTGCCTTCGCGTCGTCTCGACGCGCGCCGGCGAAAAGAATCTCTCGCTCAGCGCCGATGTCGATCCGGCAATCCATCTCGACGCCGACCGGCGCGCCATCAAGCAGATCGCGCTTAATCTGCTGTCGAATGCGGTCAAGTTCACGCCGGACGGCGGCACGGTGACGGTGCGCGGACGTTTGCGCGCCGGCGCAATCTTCATCGCCATCGAAGATAATGGCATCGGCATCCCGCGCGAAGCGCTGCGCAAGCTCGGCCGGCCTTTCGAGCAGGTGGAGAGCCAATTGACCAAGCGACACCAGGGTTCGGGCCTTGGGCTCGCTATTGCAAAATCGCTCGTGGAAATGCACGGCGGCGCCATGCGCATTCGCTCGAAACTCGGTCAGGGCACCATGGTCGTGGTCCGCCTGCCGGCCGAGGCAAGGCCGCAAGTAAGGGTGGAGAGGCTCGGCGCCGCGGCCTGATCGTTCGCGCCCTTACGGAGCCTTTCCGAGAATGCGCACGAAACGCGCGCGCACCGCACGTTGCGTTTCCGCTAGATGTGCGGAAAGCGCTGCAAAATCCGGCAAGTCTGCGGCGCGGGCCAACAGATCCAGCACGCCCGAGCTTGCGCTCTTCGGATCGAATGCGACGGGCAAGCAAAGCCGCAAGATTTGCGTCAAATCATGAAACAGCCGAACCGCCGGCCGGAGGACTTCGGCGTGGTCCGGTTCGAGGACGCCGAGACGCGCGGCCTTTTCCAGAACGCGGGCCGTCGAGGTGTCCAATATCTCGGGCGTGGCCTCCGCATGCACCAGTTGCAGGTATTGCGCGATGAATTCGATGTCGATCAGTCCGCCGGCGGCGTATTTGAGATCCCAAGGGTCGGCATCGCCCTTTTCCTTGGCGATGGCGCTGCGCATTTCGACAACATCGGCGGCTGTCCCTCCCCGGTCGCGTTTGCGGCACAGAACATCCCGGATCGTGGTCTCGACGCGCTTTACGAAGTCCGGCGAACCGGACACGACGCGCGCGCGCGTAAGCGCCATGTGCTCCCAGGTCCAGGCCTCGCGTTCTTGATAGCTCTTAAATCCGTCGATTTGGGTGGCAACCGGGCCGGAGCGGCCTGACGGTCGCAGCCGCATATCGACCGGGTAGAGCACGCCGTAATTGGTCTGGACGGTGAGCGCACTGATCATGCGTTGGGTCAAGCGAGCAAAATATTGGGTGCCGTAGAGCGGCCGCGCACCGTCCGAAAGCGGATGCTCGGGATCGAAATCGTAGATCACGATAAGATCGAGATCGGAGCCCGCCGTCATTTCCCGGGCACCGAGCCGGCCGAGCGCGACGATGGCGCTTTGACCGCCTTGGATACGGCCATGCGCGGCGGCAAAATCGGCTTCCACCCATCGGTGCACCGCGCGCAGCAGGACATCGGCGAGGCGGGCGAACACATCGCCGGCTTGTTCGGCGGTAAGCGAGCCGGAAAGTATCCGCGCACCGATCAGGAACATGTGCTCCTGACCAAACAGCCGTATGGCGTCGAGCACCGTCTCGGAGCTGCGCGCATCTTCAAGCGATCGGTCCAGCGTCTCCTGCAATTGTCGTTCATCCGGCACCGCGCCGAAAAAACCTGGCTCGACCAGCGGATCGATGAAGTGCGGATTTTGCGCCAGGATATCGGCGAGGCGCGGCGCCGTGCCGAGGATGAGCGCGACAAAGCGGATGAGCTCGGGATTTTGCCGCAGCAAGGAGAAAAACCGTCCGCCAGCGCGCAGTCCGGCGAGAAACCGGTCGAACGCCGCAAAGGCCGCGTCGGGATTTTCGGCTCGCGACAATTGATCGAGGATGATGGGCGTAAGCTCGATCAGATTCGATCGCGCCTGCTCGCCGCGCAGCGCTCGGTAGTGCCCGGCCTGCCAGTTTTGTACGGCGTCAACGACCGTCGCCGGCTGACGGAAACCCATTTGCGTAAGCCGCTCGAAAGTCTCGCCACGACCGTCCGCCAAATCGAAAGACAAGCTCTGGCGCTGCGCCAGCAGTTCGGGCGCGCGCTCAAACAGCTTCACATAGTGCCGTTCGACGTTGCGCAAATGTGGCACGAGCGTATCGGCGAAAGCGTCTCGGGACTGAAATCCGAGAAAGCGGGAAAAGATGTCGAGCTTTTCGGCGGTAGCGGGCAGCGTATGGGTCTGCTCATCCGCCATCATTTGCAGGCGGTGCTCGACGCGGCGCAGAAAATCGTAGGCCGCCGTGAGTTCCTCCCGCGCGACATCGTCGATCCATCCATCGGCGGTGAGCGCAGCCAGCATCTCGATCGTGCCGCGGCCGCGCAATTGGCCGTGCCGTCCGCCGGCAATCAATTGCTGCGTCTGCACGAAGAATTCGATCTCGCGGATGCCGCCGCGGCCGAGCTTGATGTTGTGGCCCTCGACCGCGATCTCGCCATGCCCTCGATAGGCATGGATTTGCCGCTTCATTTCATGAACGTGGGCGATGGTTGCGTAATCGAGATATTTTCGCCAGACAAATGGTGAAAGCTCCCGGATGAACTGCTCGCCGGCAGTGATGTCGCCCGCACAGGCGCGCGCCTTGATCAAGGCGGCGCGCTCCCAGTTCTGGCCGCGGGTCTCGTAATAGTCGAGCGCCGACGGCGTCGAAATAGCAATTTGCGTCGACGATGGATCGGGGCGCAATCGCAGATCGACGCGAAAGACATAGCCCTCCGCCGTGCGCGACTGCAGGACTTTCACGAGGTCGCGTGTCAGCCCCACGTAAAATGGCCCCGGCTCGATGTCAGGCCCCAACCGGACGGCGCTGTCGTTGAAAAAAACCATAAGGTCGATGTCGCTCGAGAAATTAAGCTCGTTGGCGCCCATCTTGCCCATCGCAAGGACGATGTAGCCCGAGCCGCGCGCCGGTTGATTCGCGTCGGCGACCTCGAGCTTCTTTCGCTTGACGGCATCGCGCAGCAGGTAATCCACGGCGGAGCCGAGCGCGATGTCGGCAAGCCGGGTGAGCGCCGCGGTCACCTGCGTCACCGTCCAAACACCGCCGAGGTCGGCGAGCGCGATCAAAAGCGCCGTCGCCGCTTTGCTCTCGCGAAGAACGCGCATCAGATCGGCTTGCGACGGCGCGGCCGCGGCGTCGCTTTGCATCTTTTCAAGGAGCGCAGCCAATGTCCGATCCGGATCGCTGCCAAGCAGGCGGACAAATCCGGCAGGATCGGCCTCGATCTGATCCCACAGATAAGGCGCCGCTTCCGCTGCGCCGCTGAGAATCTGCCCCAAAGCCGGGTGCCGGCGCACCAGCGCTTTGATGTCATTCCCGGCAGACTTCGGTTTGACACGCGGCAGCCACGCGGCGACGCGCGCTTTAGCTTGGGCCGACGGTTCAGGGAGAACCCCGTCAAGGCGCCCGATGAGTCCCCCGCCACTGCGTATTTGCTTCGGCCGCTTTTTGGCCGCGGCCCGCTTCATCCCTTGACTGCCGTATGCGCCGGACCTGCGCGCGGCAAGGCGATGATGCTCCGCAAGCCGGGATGATTGTCCTCGAGCTTGAGTTCTCCGCCATGCAGGCGCGCAACCGCCGAAGCAAGGCTCAGGCCCAGGCCTGAGCCAGGCTCTGAACGGCTCTGCTCCAGGCGGACAAACCGCTCCACCACCCGGCCGCGATCAGCATCGGGAATCCCCGGTCCCCGATCCGCGACGCTCAGCATGATGCGGTCGCCGTCATTGCCGGCTTTCACCACGATTTCGGCGGGCACGCCATTCGCCTCTCCGTTTTGCCCGGCGTATTTAACGGCGTTGTCGACGAGATTGGCGAGCGCCTGGCTTACCAGCTCGCGGTTGCCGCGCACCGGCGCAGCGGCTGGAGCATCGACCTTCAGTGCAATACCCTTCTCGTCGGCAAGCGGCTCATAGAGCTCGCCGACGTCGCGAGCGATCTCGGAGGCGTCAAAGTCGGCCATGTTGTCGCGCGCGTGCCCGGATTCGGCGCGCGCTATCATCAACAAGGCGTCGAACGTGCGAATCAGCTCGTCGGATTCCGCGATCGTGGATTCCAGGGCCGCGCGATAGCTCGCGTCGCCCGCGTCGCTGCGCAGCGCCTGTTCACACCGATTGCGAAGCCTG
>Ga0187820_1000143_pt1 | contig 14708 bp, 10 predicted proteins | sample NC_wetland_sal_i_19_FD_132409 | JGI IMG/M metagenome (GOLD analysis project Ga0187820, IMG submission 132409) | Wetland sediment microbial communities from Neuse River Estuary, North Carolina, USA - SO4_5 | ecosystem: Environmental > Aquatic > Freshwater > Wetlands > Sediment | place: USA: North... | reverse complement strand
TGGGCAGCGAGCACCTGCCGCGTCATAAACGCATGCGCGTGACCCGCTCCGATCGATCTCACCGCTTTGCGGGCGCTGGGCTCACCGCGCGTCACGACAGCGCCGATCTTCCAACCGAGCTCACGGAGGCGCCTTCCGAGCGCGCGGCCTACGCGTCCCGCACCGATGATCGCAAGGCTCCCTGGCATTACATGCTAGGATAACCCGAGGGCGGCGCTCGACACCAATTTTGATGCATACTTTTGGACTTGTTTTTTTCTTTTTCGTTTCCGCTTTCTGGGTTTTCCATGGTCTCCGCTCTGCGTACGGCGCCACTAAACTTCCCTGGTTCAAGGATTTTGAGACCGCAAAAGATGCAGAGTGCCCGCCTATCTCACTGATTTTTGCCGCACGAGATGAGGAAGAGAAATTGCCGGCGGCACTGGCAACGCTGGCCGCACTGGACTACCCGAATTTGGAAATCATTGCGGCCGACGACCGCTCGCAAGACGCCACCGGACATATTCTCGACGAATTTGCCAAGGCTCATCCGCGTTTTCGAGTGGTGCACGTCTCTGAACTGCCGAGCGGCTGGCTGGGCAAGCCGCATGCGCTGCAAAAGGCTTATGAAAATTCCCGCGGCGAATGGCTTTTGTTTAGCGACGCCGATGTGCGATTCGTGCCGGACGTACTTCGACGCGCCGTGACTTTGGCGAGAGAAAGAAAGCTCGATCACCTGACGGCGCTCTGCAACGTGGAAATGCGAGGCTTCTGGGAAAAAACCGTAATTACCTTTTTCGGCCTCGCGTTTCACCTGGCGACCGACGCCTACAGCGTCAGCAATCCGAATTCGCGCGCGTACGTCGGAGTCGGTGCATTTCAATTGTTGCGGCGCAGCGCTTACGAGGACATCGGCACGCACCGGCGCCTGGCCATGGAAGTGGTGGATGACATGAAGCTCGGAAAACTCGTGAAGCAGTGCGGTTTCCGTTCGTGCGTCGCGATCGCACAGGATTTTATAACCGTGCGCTGGCATGCGGGAGCGCACAATGTGATTCGCGGCGTCACGAAGAACTTCTTTGCCGCCTTCGGCTACCGCATCGCGTTTGCAGCGGCGGCGTTGGTCGGTATGATTTTGCTAAACGTAGTTCCGTTTGTTGCGGTTTTCGCCGCGCACGGATGGATCCGCATGCTAGCGGGGATCGCTGTGATCACCGCGCTGAGCATGCATGCAAGCGTGGATGTGGTGAACAAAGTGTCGCCGCTGTATGCATTGACACACCCAATCGGAGCTTTGCTTTTCTGCTACATGATCGCCCGCTCCGTCGCGGTGACGCTGTGGGAGGGCGGGGTGACGTGGCGTGGCACGTTTTATCCGCTGAAAGAATTGAAGCGGGGCGTCGTCTAGAAGGGTCCCGGTATTTTTCCATGTCGTGGGCACGCCGAAGGAGGCGGGGCAAGCCCCGCCGCTACATCACGGGCGAAGGGGCACACTACCGGATACTGCCGGTTGGGGTTCCGTAAATCTCCGCAAGGGTTAGGACGAGAAATTGAGGACGCTATTCCAGCCTGTTTCGGCGGGTTGCCAGCGTAGGGGCGGGGCTTGCCCCGCCCTGCGAACACTTCACCTATGCTTACGATTTGGGTTTTCAGGGTCGAGCGACCAGATTAGCGGGTTTTCATTTATGTATCGTTGGATTTTGCGCAGGTCCTCTCCCTTTCGAATGATGTGGTCATGATAGCTCCTCTGCCACAGTTGCTCTCCTTTTCTTGAAAGAAGCTTATTTACTTGAATAGTTGTGATGGATTTGAAGGCGCCAATTACGCTTGAGAGGGAGTATTTCTGCTCGCGAAATGAGGATTGCGTAGTGGCGAAGCGGGGCTCACCCAATTGCGGCCCCGGCGGGGCGACAAGGGGCGGGGCAAGCCCAGCCCCTACAAGGCCAAGGACGCCATGCAGATGGTTCGGCATGATGACGAATTCGTCTAAAACCAGTCGCGGGAACCTTTCCGGCAGCGCCATCCAAATCGCTCTCACAATTTCTCCGGCGGGGCTTAAGACAACGTCATTCTCCACCACGAGACCGAAGATGCATCGCTTTCCCTGAGAGCACAGGGTCACGAAATAAGCTCCAGCAAGAGAGTAGTCGTAGTTGGCCAATCGGTTGGGCTTGCGGATGGGGCGGCAAGATGATATCTGCATGGTTAAATACATGTATCAGAACAAGAAGGGCGGGGCAATCCCCGCCCTTACAAATTGGCCGGGGAGGCGGGAGCGGACTCACTGGAAAACAAACCGGAGATGTCTTTTTGTTTTAGAGAACGGATACGGTCGCGCAACTGGGCGGCGCGCTCGAATTCAAATTTCTTGGCGGCTTCGCGCATTTGCGTTTCCAGTTGTTGCAGCATCTCAGCGAGCTGCTTTTCGTTTCTGATTTTTGCTGTAGCGGCGTCCAGTTCGGTATCGTCCGCAGGGACGGTGACGTAATCGGCTTGGACGATGCGCGCGAGATCCATGTCCACGGATTTGATGATGGACATCGGCGTAATGTTGTTTTCCTTGTTGTACTCAAGTTGTTTGGCGCGGCGGCGGTTCGTTTCGTCAATGGCCTGATTCATCGAGCCAGTGCGGCGATCCGCGTACAGGATCGCGCGGCCTTCGATGTGACGCGCGCAGCGGCCCATAGTTTGAATCAGAGCGGTCGCGCTGCGCAAATATCCTTCCTTGTCCGCATCGAGGATGGCCACCATGGAAACTTCGGGCAAATCCAGGCCTTCGCGCAACAAGTTGATGCCGATTAGGACGTCAAATTCACCGCGCCGCAAGTCTCGCAGGATTTTGATGCGGTCGAGCGTCTCGACTTCGGAATGGAGATAGCGGCAACGCACGCCGACTTCGGTAAAGTATTCGGATAAATCTTCGGCCATTCGCTTGGTCAGCGTGGTGACCAACACGCGCTCGTTTTTCTCCGCACGAATGCGGATTTCTTCGAGCAGATCGTCCACTTGTCCCTTCACGGGACGAATTTCGACTTGCGGATCGACTAGCCCAGTGGGGCGAATGACTTGTTCAACCACGACTCCGCCGGATTTCGTGAGCTCATACGGGCCGGGTGTCGCGGAGACGTAAATCACCTGATTCATGCGGTGTTCGAACTCCTCGAACGTCAGCGGCCTGTTATCCAGCGCCGAAGGCATTCGAAATCCGTAATCGATCAGCGTTTGTTTGCGCGCGCGATCTCCATTGAACATACCGCGCACCTGGCCCACGGTCTGATGCGACTCATCGATGAACATCAGAAAATCCTGCGGCACATAATCGAGCAGCGTGGGCGGCGCTTCGCCAGGCAAACGGCCGCTGAGATGACGCGAATAATTCTCGACGCCGTGGCAGTAGCCGATGGTGCGCATCATCTCGATGTCGAACATGGTGCGCTGGACTACGCGCTGGGCCTCAACGAATTTTCCCTGTTTTTCGAGCTCTTTCTTCCACCACCACAATTCTTCCTGAATGGTGACAATGGCGCGGTCTCTCTGCTCCTGGGGCATGACGTAATGATTCTTCGGATAGATGGGCACGCGCATCAAATCTTCCGCTCCTGAGCGGACTTCGCCAGTGAGCGGATCGACCTGCCGCAGCTTGTCGATCGTCTCCCCCCACATCTCGATGCGGTAGGCGTAATCGTCATACGTGGGATAGATTTCGATCATGTCGCCGCGCACGCGGAAAGTTCCGCGGCGCAAGTCTTCGCCGCGCTCGAATTGAATATCCACAAGGCGGTGGAGCAGCGCTTCGCGCGAAGTGTGCTGGCCTTTTTCGAGCATGACGAGCATACCGTAATAGGCTTCCGGCGAGCCGAGGCCGTATATGCACGAGACGGAAGCGACGATGATGACGTCGCGACGCTCGAAGAGGGAGCGCGTGGCGCTCATGCGCAGTTTGTCCAGCTCGTCGTTGATGGTGGCTTCCTTGTCGATGTAAATGTCGGCGGAAGGGACGTAGGCTTCGGGCTGGTAAAAATCGTAGTAGCTGACAAAATATTCGACGGCATTTTCCGGGAAAAAAGATTTGAACTCGTGATAAAGCTGCGCCGCGAGCGTTTTGTTATGCGCGAGGACCAACGCGGGCCGGTTGAAAGCTTCGATCAGCTTCGCCACGGTGAACGTTTTTCCGGAGCCGGTGACGCCGAGGAGCACTTGGTGCTTTTCGCCGCTCTCGATGCCGCGAGAGAGCTGTTCGATGGCCGCAGGCTGATCGCCCCGTGGCTGATAATTGCTGCGCAGCTTGAAGTTCATAGAAGGGGTCTCCCGGCGCGAATTTCACGCGCTGCCGAAACCCTTATTATACTCCACGAAGCAAATGCGCGCGGCTGCCGGGACGGCGGGCCGAAATCAGGGATTCCTGGCAGGCGCGTCCGCGAGCAGCAGGACACGCGCGTGGCTCTCCGCTTCAATGTCGTAATGAACCTGATTTGAGCCATCGGTTTTTGAAACAGTTAGATTCATCGACTGATTGGCGTCCTCGGTTGCTCGCACGACCAGCCCGGTCTCGAGCGAGAAATAGGAAATGATCTGGTTTTTGCCTTGAGCTGAGCCCATGTTGCGCAGGTCGTGCAACTTGTAATCCTCCGGCGTGGCATTGTTCTGAGACGATTTCTGCTTCAAGATCGCGGTGGTCAGAATCACCGCACAGGTTTCCTGCGGTTGCTTTCCCGCGGATGGGCCGCCCGGCGGCGAAAGCCTCGTGGCAGCGCAAGGAGAATTGTTGACGTATTCCGATTCTTTTTCCCAGAAGAGTCCGGCGAGCAGCGATTCCGGGATGGGTTCCTCACGCTTCCACTTGTCGCCCGGCTTGATGCCTTTTTGCGGGAACGGCGCGGCGCCGCCAAAACGATCCACCCATTCTTGCCAGGCGGCTCGCTCGCGGGCGGTGAGTTTATCAAGTCCCTCCACATCGGAGACCTGGCCATCGGAATGGAGTGTGAGTTCGACGATCTTGCCGGGCTGGCTGGAGTTCTCCGCGCCGTTCGAGCCGGGCGTTCCGTTCGTCGAAGCGGTGGAATTCGCAGCGACGGCATTCGCAGGGATAGCGTCCTCGTCAAAGATTCGCGTGCGCAATCGCGCCAGAGTCTCGCCGGCTTCCGCGCGCAAATCCTCGACTTCGACCTGCAACTGGATATTCGCATCGGTTTGGCCGCCAGTCGGGGCCATGGGTGCGGCGACAGTGCTTTCCGTATTTGTGTTGGTCACCGCGCGGTAGCCAATCTGGTAACGCAGAATCTGCCCGACATGCAGTTTTGGCTGGAGGACGATGCGGTCCGCGCTGCCACGCGCTATGCACGGAGCAGCTGTCAAGATCAGGCAGCCAGCGAGGAATGGCAAAGGCTTTTTCATGGCAGGCGCTCCTGCCGCGCATCATTTTACCGGCGCCTTGAAATGCTTGTCGAAGAACTCGCTCGAGGCGTGATACGCGGCCAGCCAGGTGCGATGCATGAGGAAATCATGAATCTCATCGGGAAAAACCAATTGCTCGAAGGGAACGCCTTGCTTGCGCAGCGCCTCGGCCAAGTCGACGGTTTCGGCGAACGGAACATTGCGATCGTCGTCTCCTTGAATCAAGAGAACCGGCGAACGCCACGTACTGATGGAAGAAAGTGGCGAGGATTCCCACGCCAGTCTTGCGAAGTCGGTTCGTTCTCCGGGTTTGTACGATGCTGCGAAGTTGGGAATTTCCGTGTTCCAATCGTGGACGCCGTGCATATCGACGCCTGCCGCGTAGAGATCGGAAGCGCGCGCGAGGCCGAGTGCCGTCAGATAGCCACCGTAACTGCCTCCCCATAAGCCGATGCGAGCGGGGTCCACGTCCGAGCGCGAACGCAAATAAAGACCGGCGCCCTCCACATCGTTGAATTCACTGGCACCCGCAGCGCCGTAGTTGAGCGCCTCACGAAAATTCAGACCGTAGCCGATGCCGCTGCGGTAATTCACCGCGAGAACGATATAGCCGCGGCTCGCCAAATACTGATTCATCGCATAAGCATTGCTGTAGTAGAGCATGTAGTGCCATCCGAGGAGCATCTGGCGCCGCGAGCCCCCGTGAAAAAAAACGAGCGCGGGGTGACGAGCGCCATCGGCTGCATCCCGCGGGAGAAAAAGCTGGCCGTGAATCTGCATGCCGTCGGCGGCGGAGAGAATCACTTGCTGCGGCGTGACCATGGCGCTTGCGGGAAAGTCCGAGGGCAGCGATTGAGGAGCGAGGTCGCGGAGTTCGCCTTTTGCCGCGACTAGCGCGGGACGCATGGTGGTGTGCGCATCGGAGCGCAGCACGAGAATTGTTTTGTCGTCGCTGGCCAACACAGGCGAGGTCTCGATACCACTGCCGCTCGTCACTTCTTCGGGATGGTCACCCATCGGCGTAACTTTCCAAACGTGCCGCCGGTCGATGTCGTCCTGATTCGAGGAGTAGACAATTTCCCGCCCGTTTTCACTGGCGGCGACATATTCCACTTCGAAATTTCCCGGAGTGAGCAGCTTCGCCGCGCCGCCGCTTACCGGAGCGGACCACAAATGGAGCCAGCCACCGCGCTCCCATGGGAACACGATGCGATCGTCCGCGGTCCAGAGGAGCTGATTTTCGGCGACCATTTCGTGGTAGACGCTGCCGCTGCCCGGATCGGCGTGCCAAATTTCGTGGCCTGCGCCGGTCGAAGCGTCAGCGATGCGAATAGACCACGGCTGGCCTTCGCGCCGCGGACTAAAAGGAAGACCTCCTTTCGCCACAGCGATGCGAAGAAACGCGATCCGGCGGCTGTCGGGCGACCATGCGGCCTCGCTGTCGGTATCGACGCTTGGATCGAGATATACGAGCGATTTCGCAGCGACGTCGTAAACACCGATGAAGCCGTGGTCATTGCGCCGGCTCGCGAAAGCGAGCTTCAAGCCGTCGGGCGACCAGCGCAATTCGCTTTCGTTGCCATTCGCATGGATTAATTGTTCGGGCTTGCCGCTGCCGTCGAGTTTTGCGAGCCAAATTTGCGCCTTAAAGAGATAAGCGACGCTGTCTCCCTTGGGGGACACCGCCGGCGAATGGCCTTCGCCAAGTTTTACTGGCGCGCCGCCGCTCAGCGAAATAGCCCAGACGTCCTGCTCGACGCCCTGCGGCGAACTATCCGGATTGGGATAGCTTGCGTTAGGAAATTCGAGATCGCCGCCGCGTGTGTAGACAATGGTTCCGGTGTCCGGCGCCCAACTGATCTCGCCGAGATCCTGGCCGTCGTCGTCCTTGTACGAAGTGATCTGCCGCGACTTGTAACTTCCGTCCCCCGCGGGCTCCGCGACCCAAATATTGCGCGCGCCCTGTGCGTTGAAAACCCACGCGACGCGGCCCTTGGCGGGCGCGGCGGTCAGTTCCGTGGGAAAGGGCGCGCTCAGAAACTGTTCAAGCGTCGGCGATCTCTGCGCTTTTGCCGCCGGGCAAATCATCAGCGCTGCAAGGATCACGAGCGGTGCGTAGCGTTTCATCAACAGCCTCCAAGGATCGTAAAATTTTGCTGCCGAATTCGTCGTTCGTAAATTCTTGAAAAACCTTGAGCAAATTTCAATCCGCAGGCTGGCGAGCAGCCGCCTTTTCCAGTGAAACGCGCGGCTCATCCAGCGGCCCGGATATTTTCAAGACGTGTCCGGATTCGTTGATTCCGATGATTCTGCCGCGCCGCTTACCAGCGCTGAGCGTCTCGATGGTCAGGTCCGCGTCGCGCGCGAAGCTCACCGTGCCTTGCAGCGAGGTCTGTTCCCGGCCGGACTCCAGCGTTAGATTATCCACCGTGACCGCGAGGTTTCGCATGGTAAACGTACCCTCGCCCGCAGTCCACTGCGAATTGCCGGAGTGAGGCGCGCCGTCGGCAACGCTGGCGCCAACGTCCCAGCCGCGAAATTCAACGTTTTTGAATTGAAGTTCGCCGCCGCCAGCCAGCTTGCGAAAGAGCTCATCGCGTCCGATACCTTCCGTGAGCAGATGCACGGTGCCCGAAGCCGAACCCGCCAAGCGTTCGATGAATTGACCGGACCCAGGGATCTGCGCGAGATTCACGCGATCGAGCTTCGCCATCACTTCGTATTTCGGGAGCGGAGCAAACACCGCGTTCATTTGCGCGTGGACCGTGCCGCCTGCCCACTGCGCGTCCGCATCCCGCACTTCGAGCTGAAGATCGTGCAGACTTCCCTCTGCCCTGACGTTCGAAAGCTTCAATTTTTCAACGGTCAATTCTCCGATGTTCAAATCGCCTTCCGCGTTCATCTGGCGAACCAGATCGCTGGCGGCCGGGCTCTGTTGCGAAGAGCCACCGAGAAGCGAAGACAGCAGCCGCTGCAGCCAGTTTGGCCGCGCACGAGGGCCGACCCAGCGGTCCAGATCGGCGGCGCTCATGCGATCCGTGGTTAAACTAAAATTCCATCGAGGGACAGGCTCTCCGGAGGCAATGTTTCTCTCCGTTATGGAGCCCGACCAGGTACCGCCGAAACCATTCACCTTCGTGACATCGACGGAACGCAGGCCATCTTTCCAATTCAATGTGCTCTCCTGAATGGCGAGAGGCTGATTCAGGCCGGCAATCGCGAGTTTCGCCTTGCTAAAAACTACTCGGCCGTTCCAGCGGCCGATCTCAGGTTTTTGCCAGTCGTACTGCGCCACTACCAGGGCATTTCCAGTGAGCTCCCAGCCGTGATTTAACGGATGTCCGAGCGCCGAGGCGCCTTTCCACAGCTCTTCGACTTTCTGCACGTTTCCTTCGATGCTCACGCTCCCCGACTTGCCGCTCAAGTCCTGGGAATAGGTAATGTCCGCGGAGTTTTCCATCGAGATGGCTATACGCCGCTTCCTGGGCGCGAAGACGTCGCGAGGCGTGCCGCCGAGAGCGATGCGCACGGGCTCAGACACAAGAAGATTTCGTTCGCGTTGCACGCGGACGGGCCCGATCAGCACGGGAAGCTTTAAACCTGGCACATGAAGAACTCCGCCGTTGCTCGAGAAGGCGGCTCCTTCGAGCTTCAGCGGCCAGCCGGTTAGCGTCAAGGCGCCGGTGAAAAACTGCTCGGCCGAGACTCTATCGTCTATCCCCGGATGAAACGCTCTGTACCATGCCAGCAGGTCCGCCGCCTGGATCCCTGCGGAATCCAAATGGATCTCGAAGCGGGATGCCGGGCCGGTCATGTAATTCACCGCTCCGCGCAGATTTGAACGCGGCCCTTCTATCACCGCTTCTTCCGCCCGCACGCTTCCAGCAGCAACATTCCAGCGGCCCTTGACGGCCATTCTTAGCCGAGGGTTGTCGCTTCGTTCGTTCAAATCCCAGAGATGGATTTGGGCCGCGCGGGCCTCGACGGAAAAATTCCATTCTCCAGGCGGCGCTGAAACGCTCGCTGCGGCCCCCGGCGTCTCGCTCTTGAGCGAGCCGTCCAGCGTAAACACCCCGCGCACACCGTAATCGCTTCCCAGGAGCAGCCGGAACAAATCCGCGAGCGACACTTGCTCCCAGTGGACGGTGATTTGCGCGGGCTGCAGCCGCGCTGAGGTTCCCGCGATGTCTCCGCGCACCAGCACCGTCCCTGCGGATTGCAGCACCACGCCGCTGCGCCACGGTTGCGCTTCCAGGCGCAGTTCCCATCGTCCCGGCGAAACTTGATCGACGCTTCCAGAAACATCCGTCATCGCAAACGGGAGCTTTTCATCCACATTCTTGAAATTGACGCGTCCCTCGTCGAACTTGATTTTAAGCAGGTGGTTAACCGGTGCGATCGCCGCCGGCGGCCCGACCAGGCGCGCAGTGGCCTCCGCAGCGGCTTTCGACGGAGGAAACCACTGTTCCAAATTCCATTTGCCCAGATCGTTACGCACCAAGATCAGACTCGGGCGGCTAAGCGAAAGAGTGCCGAACTCAAAATGGCCCATCAAAAGCCCGGTCCATCGCAGTCCAGCAGACAAGTTATCGGCGCGCAGGAAGTATTCGTTGCCGAATGCGGGATCTTCGCCAACCGTGATTTGTTCCGCATCCAATTCCGGGGCAGGCAGCAGTTGTACTGAAAATCTGCGCACCTCGACCGGCCGTCCAAACGCTTTCTCCAATTGTGTGGTCAGGTAGGCGTGCAAGCGGCGCGTACGCACAAGCAGCGACACGCCTATTTGCAGGACTACGACCAGCGCCACAACCGTTAGCGCCGGCTTCCACCACTTGCGGAGTATCTTCATGTTGTCCGGAAGTTTCGCAGACTGGCCTTCAAATGAACAGCTGCCGTATGGACGGAGAGGAACTGCAGTGCCTTCATTCCGGTTTCGAGCTTTCCAAAAGATCCTTCAAATAGCCCGCTGAGTTCAATGCACGGTACGCAGCATCCGGGTCCAGCGGGTCCGGGCTGGGAGGTGGGCTAGCGTTTCAAAAACGCTCTTGAGCCGCTCCACAAAAGTGCTTTGCGTATAATCGCCGCTCGTCGCGTCCACCGACCAATAAATTAGGAAGGGCCGCCCCATGATCGCGCTGCGGTCGACGAAACCCCAGTAGCGGCTGTCCGAGCTGCGGTCCCGGTTGTCGCCCATGGCGAATATTTTTCCGGGCGGCACGACGAGTTCGTCGCCTTGCACATAATCGTGAAGCGTGTCCCTCCAACCAGACTCAGGAATGACTGCAGGGGAGATCATCTGATCTTTCGTGGGCGGGAAGGAATAATTGAAGGGATCGTAAAGAACGGTCGGATCATGGACGACGTAAGGCTCGTTCAAGAGCTTTCCGTTGACGTACATCTGCTGGTCGACCATCTTCAGGCGGTCGCCCGGCAAGCCGATCACGCGTTTCACAAAATGCTGGTGGTCAGCGTAAGGATACTTGAAAACGATAATGTCGCCGTGCTCCACCGGCCTGTAGGGCAGAAATTTGTCATACCAGGCTCCGCTGCCGCCAAAAATAAATTTGTTGACGAGCAGGTGGTCGCCGATGAGGAGTGTCCCTTCCATCGAAGCAGACGGAATCTTGAAAGCTTGAACGATGAAGCTGGTCCCGAAGAGAGCGAGAAGCACCGTCACCAGCAACGATTCCAGGTATTCGGAGATGGTAGTCGGATTCTCGTAGTGCTGCTCTTTTTTCGGTTCAACAGGCGCTACTGGCTCCTCCGCCTTTAGCGCGGTTTCTTCTGCCATTCGCTCTCAGCCTTTCCCATGCGTGCGTCACTTTCGTTCCAGAATCTCCATCGCGGTCTGCGCCGCTCGTTGCTCGGCTTCCTTTTTTGTGCTGCCTTCGCCGCTGGCCATCCGCTGGCCGTTGACCCAAACATCCACTTGAAACTGTTTCTGGTGGTCGGGCCCGCTTTCTCCAGAGAGCCGGTATTCGGCGGGCGGCTGGCCGCGGCCTTGCAGGAATTCCTGCAGCGCAGACTTGCGGTCCGAGTCTCCGATTCGTTCGCCGCGCTCGACAACGGCCTGCTCGAAAAGAAGCCGTTTGAGCATTTCTCGCGTGGCGCCCAGCCCGGCGTCCAGGTAAACCGCGGCTACCACCGCTTCAAAAGCGTCCGCAAGGAGCGCAGGCTTCTCCCGGCCGCCCGTCTTTTCTTCTCCTCGGCCTAACCGCAAGTGCTCGCCAAGTCTGACGCGCCGCGCGGCATCTTCCAGGGAGTGCGCGTTCACCAGGCGCGCGCGGCTTTTCGAGAGCTGCCCTTCTCTCCAATCCGGAAAGGATTCCAGCAGGTATTCTCGCGCCAACAACTCGAGAACGGCGTCCCCCAAAAACTCGAGCCGTTCGTTGTCCTGGACGGCCGCCTCCTCCGCCGTTCTTTCCGTGTGCTCCGTGCGTAACTCCGGAACCGCGGAGCTATGCGTCAACGCGCGCTCGAGCAGTTCAGGCCTCTCGAACCGAAGGCCAAGACGCTCCTCAAGTTGCTCTGCGTCGCCGCGTATCATTTCCGTAAGCAGTGCGCGTCTGGTGACCGGCGCCTTTTATTGGGGTGCGCTCAACTGCGTAGCGCCCAGCTTCTTTGCTTCTTCTGCGCCATTCTTGCACGTCGGCTGCAATCCGCCGGGCACCGTCGCGCACTTGTTGAAGGCCGCCACAGCGGCGTCAAAATGCGAAGTCTTTTCCTCGGAGATAGCTAATACATAGAAGTTCACGGGATCTATTTCGGGATTTGGATCGACCCTGGTGGCCTCCATGAATTCCGGAATCGCTTGGTCAAACTTGCCTCGCCGGAAATAAACGAGCCCCAGGCCGCTGTGGGCCATCGCCAGGGTCTGATTCTTGGCGAGCGTGAATTGAGCGTCGCTCAGCGTATCGGGTTTGGCGATCGTAGGCGTCAGTTCGATTGCCGACTTCGAGAATTTTTCCGCCTTATCGAGCTGCAGCGCGGCGTTTGGCATGCTCGCGTTCCAGGCTCGCGGCAGCGTCTGCCCGAGAATCGCCAAAGTTTGAACGTCGTTCGGAGCGATGGCCACGTCTTTCTCGCCCACATCCTGCATCTTTTGGATATCGTTGGCCTCGAGATAGAGTTTTACAAGGGCCGAATACACCGGTGGGAGATAGCGGCTTTGCGGATATTTCGCAACAAACTGTTCGCCCGCCTGAATTTTCATCGGCCCGGCCGTCAACGGCATGGCATCGAACGCCTTGTACGCCGCATCCTCTTCCGCGTTCACAGGCGGCGCCGGGGTATCCAGCGTCAACGTGTTCGCTTTGTCCTTATCTGTCGGCGCCTGAGCGGGCGGCGCGGCTTGACCGCTCTGGCCCGATTGGCCACTTTGCCCGCTCTGGCCGCAGTGCGCACTCTGGGCGGCCGCTCCGACACATGCACACAAGAAAAATCCAGCAAGTGTTCCCGTTCCCATCCACTTCTGCCACGTCCCCTTCATTTCCTGCCTCCTGTATCTCTCTTCAAGTCATCACTCGAGTCTGGAGGCTCGAGCTTAGCCCTGTAGTCAAACAAAAATCTTCCTGGTTCCCTGCTCGATTCCTAAGGCCGTTCCGCTGGTTTCTCCAAGTTTACGACTTCCAGCCCCTGCTGCGCCGCTTGCCTGGCTCTGTCTGGCCCGCCCTGCACGGCAAGTGCCGCCTGAAACTCGCTCTTGGCCAGCGCCTGTTGTCCTTCATCATCATAAATCCGCGCCAGGTAAACATGCGACCATGCTAACACCATGGGGTCGTGCGTGGCTGCGTGCTCCCCGGTTGTGAGCCTGCCAAAGACTTCCTTCGCTCGCGGACCGTCATGATCGAGTAGCGCTACCAATCCCAGCCCGTACCACGCTCGAACCTGATCCGGATATTTTGCCAGCACCTTCTGAAACGATGCTTCGGCTGCTCGCGGATTCTTTTCGGCGATGCGCCGCTCGCCATCCGTCAGCTCCGTGATGGCTTCGGCGTCGTTCGGCACCGTGGTCGGCACCACACTGCGTCGGACCACCTGCTCGGCGGCCGCGCCATCCGCGCGCTCGCCATAGTCCGCCTCCGCAAAATGGATTCCGTCGATCCGCTTGGACTCCGCCGCCAGGTTAATCCCTCTCAGCAAGTCCGGGAAATAAAGCGCCATCGACGGTTCGGAACTCTCGTACTTCGCTAAACCCTCAAAAATCGGCCGCACCAGCGCATAGCCGTCGACGTCGTCTCGTTCCATTGCCGCTTCGCGCTCGCCCGGGGAAATTTTCTTCAACTTCAGCTCCACGGCCCGCACCAGGCATTCCGCGAAGTATGACGCAAAGTCATCTTTCAGATCCGGCTCCAGCCGCGGCGCCAGCGCCACCTTCTCATAGAGCGGCCGCTTCACTGCCAGCACATGCGGGTACTGCAGCGGCAGCGGATCGAGCAAGAAATGCAGGAAGGCGTGCCTCACGATATCGACCGGAATATCATCCGCGCCGCTCAGCACAATCGAATAGTGGTCGCCGGAATTCCGCACATTGGTGATGCGTCCCACGAGCGGCTCCAGAATTACCGTAAACGTCCTGTCCGTCGTCGAATCCTGAAGCTGCCGCAGATATCCCGTAGTCATAAAGACGATCTGCGATATCGGATCATGCGCTTTTTCAATCTCTCTGTTGTAGATGGGCTGGAGATCGCTCCACAACCGCCCGATCTTTTGCTCCTGATAATAGTTCGATAGAATTTCGCTGAAGCCCTCGAGCGCCAGCACTTCCGTGGGCTGGTAGTCTCTCTGTAAGGTGATCCGGAAATTCGGCGCCGGCCCCGAAAGCAGTCCAAACCAGATATACCGCGAAAGTGTCGCTCCTGAATTGGGCAGTTCGTGCTCTTTGTAGAATGCCCTCACCGCTTCCACTGCCGGCCCCTGTTGCTGCTGCATTTGCTCGCGAAGCCGTGCGCGCAGCGGGTGCCAATTTTCCGCGCTTACGTTCGATTCGAATCCAGCAGCCAGCAGCGCGCACATCGTCGTGAACATCGCTTCGCTGCCCGCTACCTTGATGTTTGTGACCGGCGCGGTCTGTCGAGGGCCCGCGGGCAAGGGCACCTGTCCATTCGCGCCGAGCGATCCAACCGAAATCACCAGCGCCGCGCACAGCGACGCCTTCGCCATTCGCCGAAGTAGTTTTGTCATGAGCTCTGCCGCAGTCTCGCTCGAACCAGCTAGTCTCTCAACCGCTCTCTAAACCTCTGTGGTGAGACAGACATTTCTGTCTGTCTCCTGTTTCTCTCTCTCAGTCCCCTGGGGCGCTCACTATCCTGTGGCCACCCTGCAGCATCCTGCCA
>Ga0187820_1000142_pt1 | contig 14765 bp, 7 predicted proteins | sample NC_wetland_sal_i_19_FD_132409 | JGI IMG/M metagenome (GOLD analysis project Ga0187820, IMG submission 132409) | Wetland sediment microbial communities from Neuse River Estuary, North Carolina, USA - SO4_5 | ecosystem: Environmental > Aquatic > Freshwater > Wetlands > Sediment | place: USA: North... | reverse complement strand
TTGTCCTGCGGCCGATAAAGCCTTTGTCTCCGATAACAAGACACTTGAATTCCCCCGGAAGTCAAACCACACGGGAAATCTCCGCAGGTAATATTCGCCTCCCAAAGGAACGCCGCGACGAACTTGTTCGAGATAGGAGTCTCGATCGGCGGCGCGCAGCGGCGTCCAATTCTTCGTTTCTGGCAGCAGCCGCACTTCGCTCTCTTTGTAAACCGCCGCCGGCAGCATATCGTAAGGCGCATCAACTTTCGCCGCAGTTTCCTGATAATACTTCGAGTGCAAAACGATCGCTCCATACCACTTCATCCAATTCGCATTGTGGGGAAATGTTTCGCACAAATGTTCCAGCGCAATGATGGGCTGCTCTTCTTGCCCGAGATGAAAGCGGTGAAAAAGATTCTCACGCTTGGGACTGGTATAAAAGTATCCCGTTAGCGGAATGCTCCAGGGCTGCATCGTCCGCTCCTGCGATGCAAGAATCTCATCGCCGAGTTTGAACGCTTCATCCGCATAACGCTGCTCACCTGTCGCGCGGTACAAATCCACCGAAGCAATCGCGCCAAATGAAATTCGCTCGAGCTCGTCCTGCGCTCCATAAACCTCAGGCAGCGGCGCGGCCGTCATCAGTCCTTCGACGGCGAAATTCCAGTCCTGCTGCGCTGTGCGCAAGCTCCGAATCGCCAGCTCGGGATCGCTCTCCTTTAAAACGCGCGCGGCCAACGCCTCGACCGCCGCCACGCGAAAATTCCATTCCGGATTATTCACCGCCTGTCCGAAGCGATCGTCCGCATCTCCCATGATTCCGTCCGTCCAGTAGCTGATTAACTGGCCCGTCGAGCGGTATCCATCGCCGAAAGTCGTCTTCAGCACCCATCGCAATCCCCATTTGCCTTCTTCCAGCAAGCGCGCGCGCAGTACGGGATCTTCTCCCTGCCGCTCGAGCCGTTCCGCCAGCGAAAATAATCCGTACGCCATTCCCGGCGTGTTCCCCGTCGCCGAGAGGTCTCCCGCATCGTGATAGCCCCCATTCACGATAAGTCGTTTGTCCCCGTGTATGGTGTAATCGTCGGTGTGGCAAATTCCATGAATCCCAGGAATCACCGTACCGCATCGCTCGCTGTACATAAAATTGATGGCCTTCCAAATGCTTTCCCGCCACGCCTCTTGCCCAATCGCGAAGGGCTGCGTCGTCGTCGCGCCCGCTCGCAAAACATATTCGCCCGGACTCTGCACTTCCGAAAAATCCAAAACCTGGTACTTTCCTAGCGGCGTTGTCTGTTCCTCCACCGCCTTCGTCAAAACCACCTTCCCACTTCCCTGCTCGATCAACGAAAACTCCCGCGCATCCAAACCGCCGGCCATCGCCGTCTTCGTCCCGCCCACTGTGTATCCGGCGTGGCTGAAAGAGATTTTCCCTGGCGCCACATTCCATCCCTCGACATAGTCCGGCTCCACTTCCTGCAACTCCAGTTTGTCGATGTATAGAATGGTTTGATCCCCCGGGTCCGGAAACATTTTGGGCATGCTGTAGGCAAAATCGATCTGTGTCACTTTATCGCGGTCGAGCGGCGCAATTTCCCACACCAAATGATTCCATTCGTGATTCTTCAAGTTAAGGGACTCATCCCTCCCTTCGTTGTAATGGTCCGGCAGTTTGTGCGCGCCATCATTGTGCAGCACCAGCGACGAAGAAATTGTCGGCGCTCCAATCACATCGGGATACACCCAAATCGAAATCCGGTTGTAGTGCCTCCAATCTTCGCCGGGAAATTTCCGGCTCGCGACAAGATCCTCCCATTCGCCCGAGCCGCCCACCAGCCCCAGGTTTTCTTTCGAGATGATTCGCAGTGAGTGCGCGCCATCCTTCACCGGCGAATCCGCCAGCGCCATCTCTCCATCTCCTGCGAACGACCACGTGGATAGATCCTCCATCGAATCCAGCACGCGCGAATCCAGGACTTTCTTCTTCAGCCAGCGCGCCTCGGCCCCATTCGCATACGCGGGCTGCATGGGCATTTTCGGAACTTCCTGTTGTGCGGAAACATAAAGGCTGCCTGCGCAACAGAAAATCACGAGCCCTAGGAACTTATGCAGAATTCGGCTCCGTCTCCTTTTCCGCGCGCAGTCCAGCTTCGCTTTCATAAGTATCCTTCCTAACCCCAAGGTCCATTCTTGAAGGGCGATCTACGTCATGAATGATTCGCGGGAATTATAGACGGAAACAACGGGCTCTGTTCACCAACTTGCCGTGCAGAAACGGAGCCGTAGGAAGGGGAAAGCGGGACTCCGGGCGTCTAGTCGCCAATCAGCGAATTACCCAAGATTCGCATTGCATGCGGGCCGAGCGTCTGGCTTTCACTCGTACCTTAGAGCAACCAACGGATCGACCCGGGCCGCGCGCCGCGCGGGAACCCAGCACGCCACCAGCCCGGTGATCAACAACAGGATCGGAACGACAATCAGCGTGGCCGGGTCATACGGCGACACTCCCCAAAGCTGCGTCGCGATCACTCGCGCAACTCCAAGGCTCGTCGCGAGACCAATCGCCACTCCCAAAATCACGAGCCGCAGCCCCATGTTGATCACCAGTCGCAGTACATCTCCGCTCTCCGCTCCCAGCGCCATGCGAATCCCAATTTCATGTGTTCTCCGCGCTGCCGTGTACGCCAGCACGCTGTAAACTCCGATCGTCACAAGGATCAGTCCGATCGTGGCGAAAATTCCCAGCAAGAAAAAGCCAAATCGCGGACCAGCATAAGAAAACTGGCTGATGTACCCCTCCAGTGTTCCTGTCAGCGTCAGTGCGACGCTGCGGTCCGTCGCCCAAATCTCTTGCCGCACCGCGTTCAACATCGAGAGCGGCTCTTTCGCTGTGCGCACCAGGATTCCGCGCTCGAACGTGCCGGTGACCGTGTAGGGCACCCAAATCTCCGGCGTAACCGGATCCTGCAGGCCCTGGTTCTTCACGTCCGCTACCACTCCGATGATTTCAAACGAAGCATCATGTACCGGGTCGCTGGCGGTTTCGAGCCGCACCAGCCGGACGCGCTGCCTGATCGGATTATCCTTGCCCAGGTATTTGTGCACAAAAGTCTCGTTGATGACGGCCAATCTCTTCGCGCCATTCACTTCCGCCTCCGTGAAAGGGCGCCCCTCCAGAAATTGAATCTTCAAGACGGAAAAATATCCTTCACTGCATAGCTGAAACGGCGCGCTCCATTTCTCGGAGTGCGTCTTGCCCGGGATTTCGATGTCCGATCCAATTCCTCCGTAGGGCGGCAAGGCGCTCGTTTCTGTGGCGTCCACTATTCCCGGCATGGCCTTTAGCCGCAACAAAAGCGGACGGAAAAAACTGGTGACTTGGTCGGCGGTCTTATAGCGGTCTTTCGGAAGCGGAAGCCTGGCTACGAGAACGTGATCGGGCTGCAGTCCGAGATGAACCTCGTGCAGAGCAACGAAGCTGCGCATCAACAAGCCCGCGCCAACCAACAGCGTGAGCGACAGGGCGACCTCGAGGACAACCACAGCATCACGAAGCCGGCCGTGCCGGAAGCCGCCGCTGACTCCCTTCCCGCTATCGCGCAGCGGATCGTTCAGGTCCCGCCGCGCCGTTTGCAGTGCGGGTATGAGGCCAAAGATAAGTGCGGTCGCCACCGAGACTCCCAAAGTAAACAGTAGGACAGGGACATTCAGGCGGATGGTCGCTTCAGCGGGAATTATCTCTTGAGGAATGAGTGCAACCAACGATTTCAGACCGCCCCACGCTAGAAGTGCGCCAAAGGCTGCGCCTCCGCATGCAAGAAGAAGGCTCTCGACGAGCAGTTGACGCACCAGCCTCCATCGGCCGGCGCCGAGCGCGGCGCGAATGGCAAATTCTTTTTCGCGCGTCGTGGCTCGTGCCAGAAGCAGGTTCGCGACATTGCCGCAGCCGATGAGCAGGAGCAGTCCAACTGCTGCTAATACAATGAAAAGCGTCGTCCGGAATCGCCCGACGACCAGATCCGCGAGCGATTGCACCTCCACCGTGAAATGCTTTGGATAGTCCTTTGGGTATACGGTCGAGAGATGCTGTGCAATTACTTCGAGGTCCGCTTGCGCTTCGCGTTCCGTAACCCCAGGTTTTAGATGGCCCATCAAAAACCAGTAGCGATTGAAGCCCAACGCCGGTGTTGTATCAGCAATGCTAGGCTTTTCCGGTATCCAGACGTCGGCGTCACCCCAGCCAAAACGCGGCGGCATGATACCGATGAGCGTTCGGGCGGTGCCGTTAAAAACGAAAGACTTATTTAAAATCGAGGGGTCGGCGTTGAACCGGTTGACCCACGTCTTGTACCGCAAGACAAAAACTGGGGGAGCGCCGGGCTCATAGTCCGCAGGCTGCATCACGCGGCCAACCAGCGCCGGCATTCCCAGAAATTCGAAAGTGCCCGGCGTAACCATCGAGCCGCTAAAGCGATCCGTGCCTTCCCCGTAGGTGTACAGCACATCGGTTTGATCATTGGCGATGACCCGGTCGAATACATGGTTTTGCGCAACATAGTCCAAATATTCAGGCCCGCTGTAGCCGCCTCGCCCGCCGGGCTGCTCTTGCTCTGTGTCATGGATTTGCACCGAAACGAAATGCTTCGCGTCAGGGTAAGGAAACGGCTCCATCAGCGCGTTTTCGATGACGCTAAAGATGGCGGTGGAGGCGCCAATGCCCAGCGCGAGTGTGACCATCGCGACAATCGCAAAGCTAGGGCTTTTCCTCAGATTTCGCCCCGCATAGCGAAAATCCTGCCAAAGTGAACTCATGGCATCCCCCGGATCGCTAAGGAACTCTCAATTACTAGACGCTTGTAGGCCCAATAAGTTCCCTGCCCGTGCCGCCTCTCCCTCGGGATCGCGCGAAATTTAGAGAAACTCGCCATTTTTGATGTCAAATTCGCCCGCCGGCTTGCCCTCGCGCACGGAACAAACGTCTATCCCCTTTCGTACGTCTAAATTCGGAGGAACATCCCATGTCTGCGTGGCTCCTGGACTTGCGACAGAGCTTGCGGCGGCTGGCCCATTCGCCGGGGCTTGCGGCCGCTGCCATACTTTCGATCGGACTTGGAATTGCCGCCAACGCCACCGTCTTTGCCATGGTTAGCCGCTTCGTCCTCCGACCCGCTCCCGTCGGCGACCCTCCTAGCTTGCTTTCGCTGCACACCACCCAGCGCGGTGAGTGCTGCAATGCCTTCGCCTGGCCTAACTTTGTGGATTTACGCGATCAGGCCAAGGCCTTTTCCGGCGTAACCGGTTTCTATGAACTCGTCCCAGCCTCGATCGCCGGTACCGGCGAACCCGAGCGCGTGTGGGGCCAGTCCACCACAACGAATTACTTCGACGTCGCGCAATTGCGAATGACTTTGGGCCGGGGATTTTCCAGCGACGAGGATAAAGCTCCCGTCATCGTACTGGGCTATCGCCTCTGGCAGCGTCGCTTTGCCGCCGACCCCGCCATCGCAGGTAAGACGATCGCTCTTTCCGGCCGGCCCTTCACCGTAATCGGTGTCGCGTCCCCCAATTTTCGGGGCCTCGATCAAGTCCTGGATTGCGAATTTTGGGTCCCCTTGGGAGTGCTGGACCAGTTGTCACCCAAAACCTCAAACTACCTGTCTCGAGACTATCACTGGATCCAGGCTGCAGGGCGCCTCCAGCCGGGAGTTACGCGCGAACAAGCCGCCGCGGAACTCAACGTCATCGCGCAACGCCTTAGCCAGGCTCATCCAGACACGGAAAAAGACGGTGGCTTCCAGTTCGAGCAAGCTGGTTCGCTGAGCCCTCGAGAAAAGGATGGCGTTCTCCTCTTTCTCGCCGCACTGAGCGTCGTGGTGCTCCTCGTTCTCTGTATCGCGTGTGCCAACGTGACCAACCTCCTACTGGCACAGGCATCGGCCCGGCACAAGGAGCTGGCCGTGCGCGTAGCACTCGGAGCGACACGATGGCAGTTGCTACGGCAGATGTTGACGGAAAGTGTGTTGTTGGCGCTGGGCGGCGGAGCATTCGGTGTGGCCTTCTCGCTGGTCGCCACGCGCGGATTGTCCGCGTTTCATGTGCCCGCACCGGTGCCGCTGGATTTGAGCATCTCCGTGGATTGGCGAGTGCTGCTCTTCGCCTTCGCCATCAGCGCCGCCGCTGGATTGCTCTTTGGGCTGGCTTCTGCTTGGGTCGCTTCGCGGCCGGTTCTGTCGAGCGCGCTGAAAGGCGAAGATCTTTTGGCGCGGCCTGGGAGCCGCTGGAATTTGCGGAACGTCCTGGTGGTTGCGCAAATCGCCATGTCGCTCGTCCTGCTCTGCGCAACGGGGCTCTTTCTGCGAAGTTTGGTCAGCGCCGCAAAAATGGATGTGGGCTTCAGCTCGCGCGGCGTATTGATGGTTTCCGTCGATCCCCGGCTAAACGGCTACACGCCCGAGCGCACCGTGCAATTCCTCGCCCAGCTTCGCCAGCGTGTCACCGCCATTCCCGGCGTAGTCTCCGTCGCTTCCACGGATTCTGTTCCGCTGTTCGGCGGAAACCGCAGCGATGGCTTTGAAATTGTCGGCCGCCGGCCGGAAGGTGATTTCCTGAACACCGAGCTGTACATGGCTACCGGCGGATATTTCGACACCATCGGTACCCCGCGAGTAGCTGGCCGCGATTTCGGCAACGAAAATCCCGATGGGCCAAAAGTTGCCATCGTCAACGAAGAGTTCGTCAAGAAGCTGTTTCCAGGCGAAAACCCGATTGGTAAGCGCGTTATGGGTGGCGGCGCAACCTACGAAATCATCGGCGTCGCTAAGAACATCAAATCACGCACCATCGGCGAAGCGCAGCGGCCCGTGCTGTACCGTTCCCTCGAACAAACCATTGCCACCGATCCATCGGAGATGGGCTATTCGCTACTTGTCCGTTATGCAGGCGGCTCCGCGGGCCTCATGAAGTCCGTGCAAGACCGGATTCACACTCTGGATCCCACTCTCGCCGTTTTTAATGCTCGAACGATGGAAGAACATCTGCGCGAGGCGCTCTTCTTGCCGCGCCTTGCAGGAACGCTTTTCGGAGCGTTTGGTTTTGCCGGGATCCTTCTCGCCGGCGTCGGCTTGTACAGCGTCATCAGCTATTCCGTCAGCCGGAGAACCCGCGAGATTGGCGTTCGTCTCGCTCTGGGCGCCCAAGTTGGCGCTGTGCAGCGCATGATCGTGCGCCAGGGTATGCTTCTCGCGGCGCTGGCCATCCTCCTCGGCTTTCCCGCGGCGCTCGCTCTCGCCAAAGTCTCCACCTCGTTTCTGTACGGTGTCCGCCCCCACGATGCGGCAACGTTTTCCATCGTTCCCATTTTTCTCGCGGCCGTGGCCCTGCTCGCCTGTTGGATTCCCGCGCGCCGGGCCGCTTCCGTTGACCCGCTGACCGCCTTGCGTCACGATTAGGCTTCATTCACAAAGGTCACAAGCCTTTCGTTCGATTCCCAACTTGGACGTCATGCGCCCGAAACTTTCTTTGGCGCTCAGAAACGATTCGGCTAGGATGTGTTGGACGGCTGGTCGCGCGAACTGCGTTGGAAGCATGTGTCGCTAACCAAAACGACCTCGATGGAGGCGTCTCCTGTGAAGAAATTCGCTCTTGTGGCTTTCCTTGCTGGTGGAATCCTTGTTCATTGCGTTCACGGCGCTGGGCAGTCCTGCGAACAACTTGCTCAACTGACATTGCCCAACGCTAAAATCACTTCGGCGGAATCAGTCGCCGCAGGAGCATTTGCGCCGCCGACAAATCTCGCGCCCTGGCTGGCTCGCGATCCAAATCTTTTCAAGCGGCTTCCCGCGTTTTGCAGGGTCACTGCCGTGTCCCAGCCCAGCACCGATTCGGATATCAAAATCGAAGTCTGGATGCCCGCGAACGGATGGAACGGCAAATTCCGCGGTGAAGGCAACGGCGGATTCGCGGGAGAAATTGACTATGCCGCGCTGGCTGGCGCTGTGGGCCAGGGCTACGCTGCGGCGGGAACGGACACGGGCCATGAGGCGGACGGCACGGACGCCAAGTGGGCGCTCGGATATCCGGAAAAAATCATCGACTTTGCCTACCGGGCGATTCACGAAATGACCGTCGTCGGCAAGGAAACTGTACAGGCATTTTACGGCGATAAGCCGCAACACACCTACTTTTCGAGTTGTTCGAACGGTGGCCGACAGGCGTTGATGGAATCCCAGCGCTATCCGGAAGACTATGACGGTATCATCGCCGGCGCACCTGCAAATTACTGGACGCATTTATTGTCTGGCGCGATATGGAACGCGCAAGCCACAACAGAGGATCTCGCGAGTTACATTCCCGCCAGCAAAGTCCCGACGATTGCGAAAGCCGTGAACGAGGCGTGCGATCTGTTGGACGGGATCAAGGACGGCGTGTTGAATGACCCGCGCAAATGCCATTTCGATACGGCAAGTTTGCTTTGCAAAGCGAACGACTCGGATTCCTGCCTGACCCAGCCGCAAGTGACCGCGCTCAAAAAGCTCTATGAGGGTGCGCACGATTCGAAGGGCCATGAAATTTTCCCCGGGTTCATGCCGGGAGGCGAAGACGGCGGAGGCGGCTGGTCACTTTGGATCACCGGCAGCGCTCCCGGCAAAAGTCTCCTCTTCGCCTTCGGCGGCGGATATTTCGCGGACATGGTTTACGACAAGCCCGACTGGGACTACAAAAAAGCCAATCTCGATAATGCCGAGAAAGCTTCGGATGAAAAATTCGCGGGCGTGCTGAATGCCACAGAAACAAATCTCAAACCGTTTGCGTCGCGCGGCGGCAAGCTGATTATTTATCACGGCTGGAACGATGCAGCGATTTCTCCGCTCAATACAATCAATTACTACCAACAAGTCGAAAACAAAATGGGCAAACAGGAGGCCAATTCGTTCTTGCGTCTGTATATGGTGCCGGGGATGCAGCACTGCGGCGGCGGACCTGGCCCCGATGTTTTCGGACAGTATGGTGCGAGCCCGCAGAACGATCCTCAGCACAACATGTATATGGCGCTCGAGCAGTGGGTCGAAAAAGGCGTGGCGCCGTCAGCAATTATCGCAGCGAAACTGGGAGCAGGAGCCGCAGGTCCGGCGGTGAAGGAGACCAGGCCGCTTTGCGTGTATCCCGAAGTTGCAAAATACAAGGGGACCGGCGACACGAATGACGCTGCGAATTTTGTTTGCGCGGCCGATAAGTAGAACCTTCAGGATTCAGAGAAGCGGCGCGTCTTCCAGAGCGAACAGCTCCAAAAAAGAAAACTTGGCTGCGTTACGCTCGCGCGGAGCATCCGGCGGAAAGGCCGCGCCACGCTGCTGAAAGTTACGCGGCGTTTTCGGAGCGGAAGACGCGTTGGAAGCGGGGACCGGTGAATTGCACGCCGACTAAGCGCTCGCCTGGCCCACTGGCAGCGACGACGTGGACGACGCGGCCGGAGGTGGAAAAATCCGCTTCGGTGCGGCGCGAGGCGTAGTGCGAAAAAGGGATGCGGATTTCGAGGTCGCTGCCAATAGCGACGTCAAACCGCGTGAAAAAAGCGGCGCCGCTGCGGCACAAATTTTCGCTGGATGTTTCTTCCTCGAAGATAACACCGCGGCTGTCGCGTCCCCTAACTTTGAGGGGGAGTCGAACGGCGATTCTACGCTCCGAGCGTTGCCTCGTAGCGGTCTGCGTTAACGGGACCATGGGCCGGGTCCTCTTTTCTGGCGTCCGCGATGTGGCCCGGGTCTTCGGCCGCACAGCGGTTACTTACAGGGCCAGCTGTAGAACGGCCACCATTTTGGGCGGCCGCAAGGCGGCTGGTACCCGCGGCGGTGCGGCTCTCGAAGAAGGATTCCACCTTCTCGACAACCTCACTGGGCGTTCGCGCCGCATGTACGATACGTCGAAGCTCGCTGCCGTTCCCCACGCCATGAGTGAACCAGCAAGCGAACTGCTTCATTTTGCCTATACCATCGGGCAGGTTGGCAGCACAAATTTGCCTATAGTAGCCGGAGAGTAAACGGTGCCGGTCGTCCTCGGTGGGTGTGTCGTAGACGCCACTCGAAGCATATTGCTGCATTTGGCGGAAAATCCAGGGATTGGTGGCAGCGGCGCGGCCGATCATGACGGCGTCACAGCCCGTTTCAAGGTACATGCGCTCGGCGTCTTCGGGTGTATTGATGTCGCCGTTGCCGATCACGGGAATTTTCACCGCTTGTTTCACGGCGGCGATGATGCTCCAGTCGGCGGCGCCGGCGTAGCCCTGCGTGCGCGTGCGCGGATGCACGGCAACGCCTTCGATGCCAATGTCTTCGGCCATTTTCGCGACTTCGACGGCCACGATCGAGGTTTCGTCCCAGCCGGCACGGATTTTGATGGTGAGCGGGATTTTGACGGCGGCGCGAACGGTGCGGAAAATTTCGCCGAGAAGCGGAAGATCGCGCAGCAAACCCGAGCCGCCGCACTTGACGACTTTCTTGGCGGGGCAGCCCAGATTGATGTCCACGGCGTCGTATCCGAGATCTTCGACCATGCGGGCGGCTTCGGCCATGACTTGCGGATTCGCGCCGAAAAGCTGCGCGGTGATGGGATGCTCATCTTCCTGAAAGTAAAGGTAACGGAGCGTTTTGGCGGCGCTGCGGGTGATCCCTTCGGAGCTGGTGAACTCCGTCATGAGCAAGCCGCAGGCGCCGAGGCCGCGAATGACGCGACGAAAAAGCGTGTCCGTCACGCCAGCCATAGGGGCGAGAACCGCCGCGGGCGTGATGTTCAAGTCGCGAATTTTGAGCGAAACGGGAAACATGCAAATCGTCGCTATTCTCGGCCCATCTTCTATCCCTTGCACAGAACGCCGGATGCGATCGTCTTTTTCAGTCTAGGCTGACAACGGAGCTTGTGGCAAGCCAAACTCCGTTATTGCAGCGGTGCCCAGGCACGGCATTCCGATACGCTGAGAGGCGCGGTCACCGGCGGGCCTAATTTAAAACGAATGATCGCGTCGGAAGTGGAACAGAAACTTCTTGTTCCGGTGTTGGGGTCGACAGGCGTGGCAACCGCTACATATTCCTTCCGAGGTTGGAGCTTCCCGAAGGCAGTAACCCGGAATTGATATCCGGACTTGGTGCACCAGGCGTACCCGGTGCAGCTCGCGTTTGCGAGAGATTGATCGATCAGACCGGCGTGCTCGGGCGAGGAGGCCGTGGGAGCTTTGGGATCGGCGCCAAACGTCGCCAGATTGGGAGCGAAGCCTCTCTCGGGGTACCTCCCAGCATAGACGACTTGGGCTGTATTCACAGTGCGGAGACTGCCGACGGCGCTGGCTTCGTTGGCTGCCATTCTCGAACGAAGGAGATTGGGGATAGCGATAGCGGCCACTATCAGCGGCACACTGACGTCGACTGCGCTGCTGTTACTCGTTTCACGAATGGCGGACTCTTCTCCGTAAACGCGAGTAACTGACGGGGCAGCATCTTTCGAGAACTGTGTGAGAGAGTCCGCCAACTGAGGAAATAGCTGACGTAGTTGCAGCATCCCCATAGCCACCGGGTCCTGGTAAAACAATGCAGAAGCCTCGGGGGAGCGGCCCGGCGGCAACGAGGCAATGAATTTCTTGGACTTGGCGAGCGATTCGCCGGAGCTGTGCACTCGCATGGCCTCGAACAGATGCTGCGGACTTGAGGCTACGATCAGATATCCATCCAAGAATGTATAAGCAAGCTCGACGGGGTTCTTTTGGGAGGGAATGCGGACGGTATAGTAAGTGACTCCGGACTCTTCGGCATGTTGCGTAGGAAGCTGGCCCACAGCAAGCAAGGTAGTCAGGGTCTTCTGTAGGTGGTCCACATCATTTACTTTGAGAATGGCCTTCCATACGGGCTGCGGGGTGATGCTGTCCAACTCCGCGGTGATTTCGCCGGCGAGCAGGCTGAGCAGGTCGTCCTTGAGGCTGAGATTTAAGCCTTTTTCGCCTCCCGCGATCATCGCAAATGTGCCGGCCTGCGAGGGACCTGAAAGCTCTTTCATATCGTCAAATATTTGTGGCAGGCTCGTGAGAACGACGGTGGTCACAAAATTTGCATCGGGAGACACAAAATCCAAGCTGCCGAGAGGCGCAGGCTTGGCGAGCCAGGCAGCGGCGCCATGCCGCGGAGCGCTGAAGCTGAGTTCTCCCTGGCTGACGGCTTGCCCTCCAACTGTGGCGCGCTTCCAAACAATGTAGTTCATGTCCGCGAAGCCGCTGCGATGAAAGGTTTCTTGATCGTTTTTCGTGCCGATCGCGGCTTGGCCGCTCGCGACTTGCTTGAGAATATTGCGCAGGTCGGCGGCTGCCAAGACTGTGGCGCCGCCTTGATATTCTTGCGCGATTTTCTGACCGAATGGAGTCGCGGCAAACCGACCTGCGGCGCCGGGCTTGAGGCTTGCGTTGAAGCTGCGCAACGTGGCCAAGTCAGTTGTTGCGATGACGAAGTCCGATCTGACCAGCACGAGGAGATCCTTGGAGAGAATGGCCACGACTTTGTCGAGTCCCTCCTGGTCGAAGACCTGTACGCCGACTTTTGCTGCGCCGCCCGCTTCCGCGATCTTTTGCTGGAGAAACTTGTCGAGGCCGGGCTTGCGAATTTCGGCAAAGGCCAGGAAGGTGCCCGACTTGTGCTCGGCGTCCATCGAGCCCGAGAAGACGATTTCGTTGCCGAGGAACTGATGGAGCTGACCGAACTTTTCGATAGCTTCTTCGATCTTGGGCCCGGAAGTGGCAAGGTCGCCGTGGGTCCACCAATCATGGAGTACGGTGCTGTCTTTCAGCTCCTGGCGGAAAATGGCGAGGGCCTGCTGCGCGGAATCGCCATAGTTGGGGAGCGCCGCATAGTACGCGGTCGATTCGGGGAGTAAGGGCAGCAAGCGGCTTTCGCTTCGCGACGCCGGAAACTGAACGTCTTGCTGCAACTTCCCTGCTAATTTAGCCAGTTCGGGCAACAAGCCGGGGTATTTTTCTAGTTCCTTCGACCAAGGCGCTGCCGCCTGGGCTGCTCCTGGCGACTGAGCGAAGGAGGGCGAAGCACTCAGTACGAATACAGCGGCGCAGATTGCGTGAAACGTGAGGTTACGGCGCAGGTGGCGGAACGGATTTAAGCGTCGCATGCGTTTTGTCTCCCGTCAGGAAAGGGCGTGGAATGGGTCATCTTGCGTTGTCACCACCCTAACACTTTCTGCAATTTTGGCGGGTGCGTTCGGGGATGTCTTGGGTACAGGTGTAGCGAAATTAACACGTTGGCGAGGAGGCTGGGGCGCAGATTGCGGGTTAATCGTGGCTGCACCCTCCCCTCGTTTTTTTGTAAACGTTGTTTCTAAAGGACTTAAAGTTGCTGTAAAGGCTTTAGAATCAACAGTTGCGGACGGATCGTAAACACTGATTTCAAAGGAGTTATCTGTGCGGTTGTCGGGCACGCGGCTCGGCGGGCCAGCGTGGGCTCCCTGGGTGGCGATCTGGGGAACCGCAAGATTGGAGGCGGAAAAAAGAAGAAAATTAGATGATCGCACGGAGGCGCAGTGAAAACAGAGGTTTCGCAGAAAGGAGGGAGTGGCGGGGACGGGGTTGGCGGCGACTAGCATGAGGCATGTTAACATGGGCGTTAATGGCCTGTCAAGAGTTTACTCTGAGGTCATTCGAACCGGCTGTGGAAATCTGTGGAAAATTTCCGCAGGCTGAAAACAGGGGCGCCGGCTTTGCCCCACCACCCATTCATCTACAAGACAATGGCTTCACGATTCTTCTGTATGACTTCGTTTTGGTGATTCGCCCTTCCATATCTCGGTGCAATCAGCGATACAAGTTTCCATGATTGGTGCGAGTTCTTCGATCCCGAAGAACTCTCGCTGGAGTTCCAGTGCATCAAGGAGAATCATGTGAGCCGTGAACAAAGCCATATGCGCTCGATCGCGCTGCAACTCTCCGTCAAATATCAAGCCCTCGCCTCTAGCTGCTGATTCGGGGTCAATGCGAGAGAAAATAGCGCCAACAGTGCTGTGCGCCTCTCTCATCGGCATGTAATATCCCGGAAGGATGAACGGCCAAAGATTCTTGGTCTTCCGAGCCATACTGACGATGTCCACCTTGCTCCAAGTGTGGTTCATCCGCGTTGTCCCGCAGTTCTTGCAATCCGAAACCGCGAACTGCTCCTTCACGGACTCATAGTCACTCCTGATTTTGGCGGCTTGTTCGGCAGAGAAGACATCTGAACCCATGCTCCGCTCGATGGCCGCAAGGAACCTGTAGTCGGCGACTCGATGAAAATCCAGAAAATTGTCAACCTCGTCTGGATGGTTCATCAGGTAGCGGGCGCTCACCGCTCGCTCATACATTCCACGGACCAGCTTTTGTGCGCCGATTCCGTATCCATTGCCGGACAAAAGCAAAATTTCCATGAAATCTTCTACGATCAACCGCCCTTGAAAATAAATGGTCTTTTCCAGAGGTTGCGTGGTTTGATGAATCCGCTGGAAAGCAACGCGGATGGCTTTCTCGATGTTCTGGAATCTTTTCAAGAACTCTTGATGGCTCTGAGAAAACGCAGCCCACTCATGTGGATAGCCGTATGAAGCCTGAAGCGGCTCGTCGGCGTTCGAAATCGGACCCCGACGCGCCGCTAGCGCTTCCTTGAACCCTTCGGCTTCTCGTAAATCTCGATAAACAAATTTGCTCTGGTTGAAATCGAAGGACCGCGAATGGACAAAACCCTGCAATGCCCGACTGGCAATCTGTTCAATAT